>Ga0315554_1000035_pt1 | contig 62835 bp, 49 predicted proteins | sample SalMarSW160370MG_FD_202114 | JGI IMG/M metagenome (GOLD analysis project Ga0315554, IMG submission 202114) | Salt marsh sediment microbial communities from the Plum Island Ecosystem LTER, Massachusetts, United States - Salt Marsh Sediment SW1603-70 ...
GGGACATAGCCCATCTTGCCTCCGAGAAAGAAACCGGCAACTGCCAGCGTCATAATGACCGCCGCCATGATTGCCCACTGCATTAACTGACCTTTGTTGTTATCATGTTCGGCCTGGGCTTGCGGTTGTTCTTGTTTTACTTCTTCTTTTTGTTTTGTTTCTTCTTCGGCCATGTTACTGCCTCTTCAACCATTTATAATGACAAACGATTTTCTCAAACAGGTTGCAACATACCATCCTGACGATATTTTTTTATCTTTCCTCTTAGTGTTCTGTCGCTTATTCCGAGGACCCTGGCGGCTTTTGTCTGGTTACCCTGTGTTTGTCGTAGGGTATCGAGGATGGCCCGCCTTTCGATCTGGGCCAGCGGGACACCCGCCAGTGGTCTGTTATTTAGCTGTTCGAGCGGCTGTATTTGTTCGGCGTTTTGCTGCGGGCGCGGCTGCAGCTCGTCGAAGAGCCATGAGACATCGGCGATTGACAGCACTTCGCCGCTGCCGAGTATCATGCAGGTTCGAACGACGTTTCTCAATTGCCTTACGTTGCCTGGCCAATGGTATTTCTGGAAGATTCCCATCATGGCCTGGTCCAGCTTTGTAATTTTGCGGTTTATCTCGGGTGCATAGAGGTTCACGAAATGCCAGGTCAAATCATAGAGGTCTTCGGTCCGTTCCCGTAGCGGTGCGACTACTATTCGCACTCCGCTGAGTCGATAGTAAAGGTCGGCGCGGAAACGATTCTCGGCAACCTGCTGTTTGAGGTCCTTGTTTGTGGTGCTTATGATTCGAACGCTAATTTTTATATTATCATTGCCGCCGACGCGTTCGAAATCCTGCTGCTCAAGCACTCGCAGAAGTTTTGCCTGGAACCTCGCGGGTGTTTCAGTTATTTCGTCGAGCAGCAACGTTCCTCCGTGCGCCATCTCAAATCGGCCTTTTCTCTGTGCGTACGCGCCTGTAAAGGCCCCTTTCTCGTGGCCGAATAGTTCACTTTCGAGCAGTGACTCACTCAATGCGGCGCAGTTTACCCTGACGTAAGGCCCGTCGGCTCTTTTGCTGTGCCTGTGAACCATGTATGAGATAAGTTCTTTTCCCGTGCCGCTTTCACCGCTGATGAGCACAGGTACCGACGTCGGTGCGATTCGTTTGCCGAGCCTGATTGTCTGCATGAGCCTGGGACTTGCGCCGACGATGGAGTACAAATGGTTTACCTGTTCGTCGGCACAGGCCAGGGTCGAAACATTATGATTAGGAAGCCAAGTCGCCAAAACATTTTCGAGCCTGCGAATGTCAAGAGGCTTGGTCAGAAGTTCGCAAAAACCTGTGCGGATTGCGATTACGGCTGCTTCAACCGTGTGCTGTGAACTCTTGTTGCGGTCGTTATCAGTACCGGCGACCATTACAACGGGCATCTCAGGACGAAATGATTTTATGGCTTCGAGAAGATTCAGGCTGGGTTTTAACTGTTCGCAGAGGTGTTGTTTGGGGTTGAGGTCTGTAGCGACAAAAACCAGCTGGTAATCATCTTTTTCAATTCGGCTAATCGCCGCTTTAGGGTCGTTTTCTACGATTCCACGTATGCCCCGCTGTGCCAGAACTCTCAGGATTAGTGCCGGCGTGTCTGGGCTGCTGTCTACAATCAGAACATTAGCTGTGCAGGAGTTTTTAGGACAACGGTTCAAATGAGTATTTTTATTAATAGGCACTTTTTTTATGCTCCATTTTTATCAGTTTGTTTGCAGGTCTCGCCGGCATTGTTCAATGAGCTTTTCCGGCTGTTGCGCCTCTAACCAGCCAACCAGGCTCTGACGGTTTTTCGCCAGTTCCATCCACGGCGAGGCGGGATATTGAGAAATCAGGCTTTTGTAGACTTGCAGTGCCTGCTGTGGATTGGTTTTGTCAAGACATACAGCTTTTTGCATCATCAGCCAGGCATTATCCGCCTCATCGGCCTGGGCTTCGGCATCACGGCTAATGGCGAGTTCATAAAAATATGCAGCCAGTTCATAATTCCCCGTCTGGTACAGCATATCAGCCAGTAGTTGCGGTTCGCTTGTTTTGCCGGATTTTTCGATAATCTGTTCGAGTCTTTGAACAATTTCAGGGTTTAGGGTCTGGGTCGATTGCCGCCGTTTTTCCTGCGCCTGTATAAGTTCAGGGTTAGTCGGCCTGGCTTCATTGACATCGCTTATCGATTCTTTTAATTCGTCCTGTGGCTGAGGCTGGGATTGAGTCTCTTTCGGCTTTGGTCGCATTTTCATGGAGCTTATCTGCTCAATGAGACGGGTAAGCTTCTGCTTATTTAGGCTATCTGACTGGGCGGTGACCGAAGAGATGTTCGTCTTTAAGAGTTCATCTTTTGGAGTCGATTGCCACGGGTCATGAACTGGGGTTGTTTGTATGGGCTCGGCGTTTTCCTGCTGGAAGGATGACTGGAAGTCGGCGGAGCTGACCTGTGAGTCAACGTGGCGAGCAAGTATGGATTGTGCATCGAGCAAAAAGGATTGTGGAAGTATTATTGCAGGCTCGCTGACTTTTAATTCTATATCGGTGACGGTTGTTGTATCGTCATAACCTGTTGCTTTTTCTTCTTTCTGTACATTTTTAGTCTGCCCCTGATGGAGCAGGATAAACGTGGGGTCGAGCAGGTCAGTTTCGGCCGCTGCAGAGGAATGTTCCTGCAACGTACCGGCACAGATTAAAAGGACCAGGACAGATAAAAAGCGTGCTGAGAGCAAAAGTCTTTTTGTCTTCAATTGCATTGCTTTGTTTTTAAACCACATTTTTTACCTCAGCTACCCTGCCGCGTTTCGTCGTCAGGAGAAATTTTGGTCTGGGTGTTGCCGGAGGCGGTTTTGTCGCCTGTTGCGTCCGGTGGATTTTCGGCCTGCTCTACCAAAAGCCTGATGGCTTTTTCGTAATTATTCTGTTTCTCATACGCCTGTGCCATGATACGCACGGCGGCCCGACGTAAGCCGCGTGGGATTTGGCGGGCCAATAGCTGCGAGCATAACTCTACGGCCTTGTCATTCTTGTCAAGTTTGAGCGATAGTTCGGCGAGTTCCAAAGTAGCCCGGTCAGCGAGCAGGCCGGGCTCGGTTATTGTGAGCAGCTTGACGAAGCAGTGATATGCGTTTTCTGTTTGGTCTGTATCGGCGTAGCACTTGCCGACCTCGAAGTATGCTTTAGCGCGTAGTTGTGGCTGGAGTATGTAGTCGAATCTGTCGTTTAGCGCCGCCAGAGCCTTATCAGGCAAATGTATTTTCCGCAGTATTCGGCATTTCATTAGAAGTGCCTCGACGGATTCCTGTGAGGAAAGGTCCTGTGACTGGAGGGTTTCGAGCAGGTCCAGGGCCTGTATCGGGTCAAGTCTGTCAAGGTCGCATTTCAAAAGGGCGGAAATGATTTCTGCTCGGTCCTTGTGGGTCAGCTCTCCATGCAGTGCCAGCTTAAAGGCGTTGAAGGCCTCGGTTCGTTTTCCCTGTTGTAACTGAGCCTTGCCCAGCAGCAGGTATACGCTGTGAAGTTCAACCTGGTCTTGCTGTATTGCCGTGGTGTCTTTAATCTCGACATTTTGCGTTTGGGGCAGCCTCAGGTTTATGTACCGTGTAAGCCATGTTTCGGCTAAGGCGTAATCACCGGTTGCGAACATAGCTCGCGCCGCTCCCAGAGCAGCGGTGCAGCGGGATTCGAGAGAGTCGTCGAGATTATAAACCTTGCAGTAAGTATTCGCGGCCTCATCGTACAGAGCAGCCTTGAAAGCGGCATCAGCCAGATGGAGACACGCTGTTTGGGCAACGGCGGTTTGATGGTATTGTTCGACGAGCTGCTTAAGGTCCTGTTTTGCGCCGGCATAGTCACGAAGGTCGGCCTTGATTTTGCTTGAGTATAGCAGTGCGTAAGGCGCCAAAGAAGACTGGGCGTAGCGATTAGCGAGGAGCTTATACTGTCCTATGGCGTCGACGGTCCTGTCCTGAATTTGATAAATAATTCCAGAGGCGAAGTGAGCATTAGGAAGCCGTTTGTCTTCGTGATATTTGATTATAAATTCCTGCCAGCGTTCCAGTGCTTCGTCGGCGATTGAAGACAAATGGCAGGGCAAATCGGTGTAATCTGCAGGATTTGTTACCGTCAGGGTCGGCTGTTTCGTATGCGAATCTATGGTTGCCTGCAAGCCGATACAGCCGGCGGCGATTGAGAAAAATTCTTCATTAGTTACGTCCGGCAAGAACAGACTTACCGGCCGTCTTCGTAGTTCGGCTGATTGCTGAGACAGGTTCCAGACAAACCGCGTATTCGTATTTGAGGCAAACTTTGCAAATAACTCTTCAGCAGGTGCGATATTACTTATCACCTCAAAATGCTCAACCGCGTCGTCGGTTTTTAGCTTTTTGACCTTTGGGCCCATTAATGCCTGTTTAAGCTTTGCGTTTCCGGAATTGAGAAATGCCTGAAGCTCTGCCTCTTGTTTATCGCAGCCAAAATCTGTGTGCTGGCTGGTTCGCCATAATTTGGCAGGTATGTCACTGTCGATGTCGGAGAGGTTTGCAATTCTGCGGGTAAGCGACAGGGCAATCAGGAAGTGGCAGTCTTTCTTAAGTGTAAGGGCCCAGGGGGCATCGGCAGTGACGACCTCACATAAAGCCATCGCACGGTATGCGCACGTTCTTGCCTGGAGGTATTGTTTTCTTTCGAACTCAATCAGGGCCCGCTGGTAATCCGCCATTGCCGCCAGGGCGCAGGAGTCATCGGCGGCGACGATTCGCAAAAGTTTTTCGGCCTGGTCGGCGTGGTTCATCTGCTTTAGACATATAGCCATTCGCAGTTTCAAAAAGCTGTGCATAAATTGCTGCGTCGAATCTTGCGGCAGGGCCTGGTCGAGTCGTTCGTAAGCCCGGAAAGCACCCGGGTAATCATTCTGCATAAATAAGTCATTTGCGAGCTTAAGCGAAAGGGGTTTCTCATCCGGCAAGGGTGCCGGTTCGATTTCATCGGTTTTTAGAGGCTGAGCCTGTGAAGTGTTAACTTGATACTGTTGGACGGATGCCGGCGGCCTTCGATTTTGAGCGCTGAATCGTGACCTGTAGAAACTACAAACAGAAGCTATAGCTATTGTGGCTAAACCGACTAAAAGTATTAACTCGGTCCTTCGCAATCTTGTTCTGTTTTTTTTGTCTGAAGCATTGCGTACCGAGGTTTCGAGAACCTCGAAGAATTCTTTATCGCCGCCGAAAGTGTCATTTTCAGGGTTCCCATTTTGCGGTTGTTCTGATGGGGTTTCCTGGGAGGGTGACCCGGCATTTATTTCGGTGCTGTTGCCGTCGGTTTCGCCCGGCGTCGGCAAATTGCTTTCGGGATGGCTATCTTTTTTATTATCTGCCATTGTAAGGAGCCTTTGTATCTATATGCCGAACGCACCTTGACCTGAGGGCAAGGCGTGCGCATTTTTCGGCTGTAGAAATGTATAGCAACACCTGTGCCAGAGGAACGAAGTGAGTCACCATGTGCGGTTTTTAGTATCTTAAAGGGGAAAAAGGCTCGGCAACATGCATCGATGGGGCAAAAAAATGTGTCAGGAATCTATACGATTTGCCAGATTTTCTGACGATTGAAGTGGTAAAGGTTACTGAACTGTAACCGGTTCAGGCTCGATAGTCGTATTCGCGTTGTGGTCTTGTTTGCTCAGCGTATCCGGGATGCTGTATTGTTTTACTTTGGCATACAGGGTGGCTCTGGTAATGCCTAACAGAGCCGCAGCTTTTGTCTTCTGCCATCCTGTTTCTCTCAGGGCGCGGGCGATAAGCTCGCGTTCGGCCGTGGCGATTGAAAAGTCATTGACCTGATTTCGGTTTGTCTCGCCTGAAGATTCGGTGTCTTCGATTTGTTCTAAGACTATGCTGCTTAAGCCGATTCTGTCAGTGTTTTCGAGCAGAATCGCCCTGTCGATAACGTTTTTCAGCTCGCGTGCATTGCCCGGCCAATCGTGTTTTTCCAGGGCTTCGAGGGCCAGAGGCGTCAGTGACTTGATGTCTTTGCTCTTTTGAGGCCAGACCGTCGAGTTATCGAGAAAATATTCTGCAAGCAGCCTAATGTCCTGTTTTCGCTGTTCGTGGCGCAGGGGCGGCAATTTTATCGGACATATATTAAGGCGATAGTAGAGGTCCTGCCTGAATTTTTTTTCCTGTACTTCTTTGAGGAGGTTGCGGTTGCTGGAAGCGACGATAGTGGCGCTACAAGTGAATATCTTTGTCCCGCCGACCTTTCTGAATGTTTTTTCCTGCAGGATTCGAAGCAGTTTTGCCTGAAGCTCCAGCGGCATTTCCGATATTTCATCCAGGAAGACCGTGCCCTTTCCGGCCAGTTCCAGCAAGCCGGTCTTTTCTTTATCCGCCCCTGTGAAAGAGCCTTTGACATGACCGAACAGCTCGCTTTCGAGCAGGGTTGCCGTCAGCGCAGCACAGTTGACGGCGACAAAAGGTTCATCCGGCCGTCTGATACTGTGTATGGCTTGTGCTATAAGCTCCTTGCCTGTTCCGGTTTCACCAATAACCAATATGGGGTTACATTGACTCGAGCCGACCAGGCGCGTCATCTTCAGAGCGTGCTGCATCGCGTCACTTTTTCCGGCCAGGGACATTGAAGCAGCGAGCTCATCCGCGAAGTACTGCGATTGCTTATTTGGAGGCTGACCTTTGGCGTGGCAATTGAACCGGTCGTTGATGATTTTCTCCAACTGGTCCAGTTCGGTCCTGGTACAAAAATAGCCAATCGCGCCGGCCTGGTCGAATTGCTGTTGTAGATGGGCCTGCTTATCCTTATTACTTGTAACTATGACCGGAACATCAAGGTGATGATTATCGGTCGTATTTATGAAATGACTTACGTCGGAGGGCGTAAAAACATCGTCGAACAGAGCAAGATCGCAACCGGAGCCGGCCACAAGGGCGAATGCCTCGGCCGGGTCATCTGCCACCAAGACTTTTTTCGCGAGTCGGCCTGCTATCTGTTGTAACCGGGGTTGTCTGCTTACAGCAAGGATGGTATTTAATGCCATGCTCGTCTCAGTAATTCCTTCCATGTTGAATGCAACCCGTCTAAAGGGATGTCCAATAAATCGACACAAGCAAAAGCTAACTTTAATTTTTTATGGGACGAGATGATGTCACCATCTTTGGTGATGTTTACATTCATAATAATAGTTCTGAAGTTTCTTATCGGACTACTTACTTAGAGGCGGGGCAAGATAAATGTATCGATTTTTATGGGACGTTTTGTCCCGGCTGTTTTGGAGATGTAACATTGTTCGATTTCGATTATCGAAATGTGTGTTTTTTAAGGAATCAAAAATTGAAATGCGGAGGAACTTTCCGGTCGGCCGGAATATTTGTACGGTCGGGGATATAGCTGTTGTGTTTTCAAGGATTTGGCTGCTTTCGCTAAGTCCTTTTTATTCGGTTAGTTATGGCGACACGGAGGCGGGCGGAATAATCTTTGGCACGGCGGTTGCTCTTGGTTGTCGGTGCGAGTTAGTGAATCAGTAATTGTTTGCAGGATTAAGATATGGAAATAACATCAGCCAGCGAAATTCAGATGGATTATATGAAGCTTCTGGTGGAGCAACTGAAGAATCAGAATCCACTCGAGCCGCTTGACAGCAATGACATGGCTTCTCAGCTTACGCAGTTCTCTCAGCTTCAGCAGATGGAGCAGGCCAATACAAATCTTAGCGCTCTCAACTCGAGTTTCGAAGGCATACTCACAGCGACTAACCGCAACTATGCGAATTCTCTTATAGGAAAGACGGTGACATTCTTCGTTGAAGATGAACAGACGGGCCAGCTCGTTAAGTCGAAAGGAACAGTTGATTCGGTCTTCAATGACTCCAGTACGGGCGAAGTGCTGTTAGGTGTTAAGGTCGGCGATGGCAGCGCCGTTCATGAATATACTTTAGGTTTGGGTGCAGTTGTTCTTGTTGAGAATTAAACGGGTCGGATTGGGTTTTGGGCTGTTAAGGAGAAATAGAAATGAGTTTTGCGTTAAGCGCTGGGGTCACCGGGTTGCAAGCCCATCAAAAGATGCTCGATATTGCCGGGCATAATCTTGCAAATATCAATACTACCGCTTTTAAGGCCAGCCGGATAATATTTTCGGAGCTGTTGGCTGAGACGGTAAAGAAGGCTTCTCAGCCTACGACGAGCGTCGGCGGTACGAACCCTCAACAGATGGGAAGCGGTGTGGGTATCGCCGGTATCAGTCCGAACATGGCTCAGGGCAACATCGTTAATACCGGTAACCCTCTGGATTTGGCATTAGAGGGAGAGGGTTATTTTGTTGTCAATGACGGTGAGCAGGACCTTTATACTCGTGCCGGGGCCTTCAGCGTTGATGCAGATACCTACCTTGTGGACCCTGCTACCGGTTATCGAGTTCAGAGAATAGGTTCGGCCGGCGAAGCGGACGGATTCCAGATTGTCGGAGATAGTGATGTTCGTGTGCCGTACGATGTGGCTATGCCCGCCCGGGCCACTACCTCAATGGCGGTAGCAGGTAACCTCAGTGCCGATGCGGTCCTTGATTCTCCTCAGGCCCAGAAGATAGGCTCTAACATAGTCTATACAACCTCAGGCGGTACAATGGCGGCCGGCGCCACGCTGATTGGGGATTTGGACCAGTTCAGCCCGAGCGTAGGGGCATTCACTGCTAATATCACAATTGAAGGTTATCAGCCTGATGGTGCATCGTTCAGTCATGTCTACAGCATAGACGAGACGATCACCATGCAGAACCTCGTTGATGAGCTCAATTCTGCCGCCTGCTTTGATTCTGCGACGACCGGAGCGACGGCGAGTCTGGTGAACGGACAAATTCGTGTCACCGATACACAAACGGGCGTCAGCTATACCGACCTTGCCTTTACCAATTATGCGGATACCAGCGGTACAAGTACGACGCTGGAACTGCCGGCGTACTTTGAGGTTTTGACGGTTGGCGGAGATGAAGTCAAGAACGTCAATATAACGATTTTTGATTCACTTGGCGGCAAGCATGCATTCAGCGGGGCGTTTGTCAGAACAGATACGACCAACGAATGGGACTTTCTGCTTTGCTCGGTTTCGGGCGACGTTGAAACGATAGATATGGATGAGCGGAGAGTCAACGGTATTGCCTTCGACACAAACGGCGCGTTTGATAACATGGCCGGCACGCCGGAATTCAGAATAACGTGGGGATATGACCCTATAGCCGAGCAAACCATTGAACTTGATATGGGCACAGCAGGCAAATGGGACGGCCTGACTCAGTTTTCCGGCAATTCAACGGCGGTAGCCAAAGAGCAGGACGGTTACGAGTCCGGCAAGCTCAGTTCTGTATCGGTTGATGCCGGCGGCCTTCTAATCGGGGCTTTTTCAAACGGCATCAAGAAGAACCTGGCTGTCTTACAGGTAGCCCTGTTCCAGAACCCGCAGGGTATGGAGAATATCGGTAACGGTTACTATATACCCTCAGCAAACTCCGGCAGTGCAGTTGCTACTCAGGCGCTGATAGGTGGTGCGGGCACGATTCGCGGAGGGTCTCTTGAAAAGTCCAATGCCGACGTTGCGGGTGAGTTTGTCAACATGATTCAGGCGCAGAGCGGTTTTCAGGCGAACGCGCGGACCATAAAGGTGGCCAATGATATTCTAACAGAGTTGTCGAACCTGATACGATAACGGAATGAGGTGAAATGTTTGCCATTGCAGCGAGAACCGGTGATTGGTTGATTCTGGCTTTGAGCCCTGTGGAGCGATGGCAGGCGGCAAAACGGCTCGACAATGCGATTACAATTCAGCAATGGATGTATGTGGTCGGTACAGCGGCGCTGCTGACATTAGTAGCACTATGCGTGCTTTTCCTTTTAAGGCGCAGGGCCGAGCGCGATGCAGACAACAGCGACAATTTTGTCGAGCAGGCCGGCAGACGAGGCCTTAGCGGCAGAGAAAGCCGTATTCTTATTTACGTGGCGAAGCTTGCCGGCCTTAAAGACCACAGCACTATATTCACGATGAGAAAGGCGTTTGATATCGGTGCACAGAAACTGGTCCGTGAAGCTTCGTCCGGTATGGATGCCAAGCGCATAAGACAGTTGGTAAAAGAGCTGAACTGGCTTCGGGAAAAACTTGGCTTTCAGGAGCGTTTTGTCGATTCGACGGCTGGTGCGACAGCGGGGCACAAGCCCAGCAGCAGAGAGATACCTGAAGGTAAAACGCTTTATATTACGCGGCGAACGAATCGAGATGTAGATGACATTGAGGTGATAGTAGCCAGGAACTCAGATGAGGGGATTACTGTCAGGTTGCCGATGGGGGTGAATAGCCCGCCGAATGAACAATGGCAGGTGCGGTACTTTTATGGTGCGTCGGTATGGGAATTTGACGTGGCCGTAATCCGCAATGACGGTGACATGCTGGTTTTGGGGCACAGTAAGGATATTCGCTTTATCAACCGAAGGCGTTTTCTGCGTGTGCCGGTCAATAAAAAGGCATACATAGCGTCGTTTCCCTTTGAAAAGCAGATTTTTGCCGACAGTGCCGCAGGTTCGTTATCACGTGGTGACGTGTTTGAATCACGGCTTGCATTGCCACAGTTTACGCAGGCGGTTTTGATGGAATTGGCAGGGCCGGGTCTGAGGATTGAATCGCCGCTGGAACTGAAAATAGGGCAGCGGGTCGCCATAGTATTTGAGTTTGAGTCACAGCATAATCAGGAGACGCATGGCGAACAGTCATCCTATAAGCCTGTAGCCACAATAGTGGAGGGTATCGGTGAAGTCAGGCATATTAAAGCGATTGAAAACGGGTTTTCGATTGCCGTGGAGCTAATGGGCCTGAGCGACGCCGATATAAATGAGCTTATCCGCGCGACAAATGTTGCAGCAGTGGAAGCGAGTGAGCGCAGCGAAAAACAGGATAAGCCGTCAGAGGTTTTACAAAGTGCAAATGCGGTTTTGACAGTATAGGAAGTTCCAAATGTCGATAGATATGAACTCACAGGTAACATCCAGTATAACTTCGCTGGAGCAGGAGTTCAGCGCGATAGCACATAACCTTGCCAATGTCAATACAGTTGGCTATAAGCGCATAGTAACTTCTTTTTCAGAGGCACTCGAGGCTCAGCAGAATGGTGCTGCCGCGGACAGCAGCGAGGCAAAGTTGAATCTGGGTCTTGATTTTTCACAGGGCCTCAGCTTCATAGAAACAGGACGGTCGCTCGATGTAGCTCTTTATGGAAAGGGCTTTTTCGTAGTTGAGACGCCGGAGGGGCCTCTATACACCAGAAACGGCAGCTTCAGGGTCAACCAGAACGGGCAAATAGTTGATTCAGCCGGCAGGGTGGTTGCAGGCGAGGCAGGGCCCATCACTATCGGGGCCGATGCTGCTGTTTCACAGGTCAACATTTCACAAGATGGTACAGTCAGCGCTGACGGGCAGGAACTTGGGAAATTCAGGCTTGTTGAGTTTGGCGAAAATGGAGATGCGCTAATGCCGGCTGGTAACAGTTGCTTTAAAGCGCCCGAAGATGTTGAGCCTAAAGGGGCGGAGAGCGTGGCTGTGCGGCAGGGATATCTCGAGTCTTCCAACGTCAAGATGGTAAATGAGCTGGTCAGCATGATGATGGTTTCGCGGCTTTATGAAGCGAATATGAAACTCGTATCAACCAAGAGAGAGGCCTCTAACGGCCTGATGAGTGTGGCGATGGGCTGATTTCGTGCCCGGCTAAAATAGTAAGGAGTATTGAGTTATGCTAAGGGCATTTTCAACGGCGGCGACGGGCATGACGGCGCAGCAGATGAACGTTGACGTCATTGCCAACAATCTGGCCAATATCAACACGAACGGTTTCAAACGCAGCCAGATAGACTTCCAGGATTTACTTTATGTGAAGCTGAAAGAGTCCGGGGCGGAGGTGGTTGCCGGCCTTACGTCGCCCAGCGGACTTGAGATTGGCAGCGGCGTTCGGGTGGTATCGACGGTAAAAGTATATACTTCCGGGGAGCTGCAAAACACCAGCCGTCCGCTCGATATAGCCATTGCCGGCGACGGATTCCTACAGGTCAGCATGCCCGACGGCGGCACAAAGTATACACGAGACGGGGCGCTTACGATTAATGCAAACGGCAACCTTGTGACCAGCACCGGTTTTCTTCTTGAGCCTGCGATATCCATACCTACCGATGCGGTTACAGTCGATATAGGCAAGGATGGGACGGTCAATGTCACTAATTCTACGGGCACCACTTCTGTAGCGGGAACAATTCAGATGGCTCGCTTTCTGAACCCGGCAGGCCTGAGCAGCGAAGGTGATAATCTTCTTGCCGAGACCGAAGCCAGCGGCACTCCGGTAACCGGCACGCCGGGACAAAACGGTTTCGGCTATATCCAGTCGGGTTTTCTTGAAAAATCAAATGTGCAGATGGTGACGGAGCTGGTCAATCTGATTACGGCTCAGAGAGCTTATGAAATTAACTCCAGGGCCATAAAGGCCGGGGATGATATGCTCAGAACCGCTAATGAAATTGCCAGATAACTATTATGAAGACAAAACAAAAAATTAAGCTTTTGGTATTGTTCCTGATTGTAACGAACGGTGCGGTTTCTAACGCCGAGCCTGCCCTGAGAATATATCTGCCCAGAGAAGTTCAGGTAGAGAACCAGGCGGTAACACTCGGCGACATCGCCGTTGTCAGGGGCCAGGCGGAGATAACCGAAAAGGCCGAGGGTATAAATCTCGGCAGGCTGTCTTCGCCGTTGCGGAATATGATTATCAGCAGGGCCGTGATACTCGGCAGGCTTACGGTGAGCGGGTTTGAGGCTCGCGATATTGAAATCACCGGCGCGGAAAAGGTCGTAGTCACTCAACACAGACAAATAATCCGGGCAGACAAAATCACAGAAGAGGCAGAGTCCTTTCTTAAAAAGAACTTCCCGAACAAGTCGGTCTGCCGGTATGAGGCTATAGGCAATGTAGATGATTTTGTTCTTCCGGTCGAGGCGAAGAAGGTTGAATTATTACCCAGCCTGATTGCAAGCGATGCACGTAACAGGATGAAGGTAAGTGTTGCGATTATTGCCGACGAGGCAAACGCGGGTGTAAGAGAAATTGAATTTCGTTTGAATTATTTTTGCCGGCAGGCAGTTGCGCTGCGGGACATAGCACCGGGCGAAATCATCACCAAAGACAACGTCGAGGTCGCGCAGAAGATTTCATCCGCTCCTCAGGGGTCGGATTGGCAGTCGCCGTACGGGATGGCGGCCAGGCGGCCTATCTCAGCGAACAGCCCGGTTACGCCGGGGATGGTTGGGCCGGCGCAGCGGGAGGTCCTGGTCAAAAGGAACAGGCATGTGGCGGTGGTTTTTAAGCGGCCCGGCCTGTCTCTCACCGCAGTCGGCAAAGCTATGGAGGACGGCAGGGAGGGTGACTGTATAAAGGTGCGGATGCAGATAAAGGATTCGTCTCGGATAATCTATGCAAAAGTCAAAAATAACGGAACCGTTGAACCGCTGATGTAAGGGATGTAGCTATGAGAACAAAAGTGATTTACCTGATAATTGGGGCTGTACTGTTTTCGTCTGTTTTTTCTGCACAGGCGGGGTCAATCTGGGCGCGTAGAGACAAGAAGATGAAGGATATGTACGCCGATAACGTCGCCCGTAATATCGGTGACGTACTGACCATTAAAATAGACGAAGACAGTACGGTTGACAACAAGGCCACAAGGACACTCGAAAAGAAGACTAAAAGAGATGCCCAGTTCAACGGTAAAATAGGAATCGAGCATCTTATACCTAATGTACCTACAGTGACTTTTGGAGCGGGGGATGAATATACGAACAACCTTGACGGCAAGGCAGACTACAAAGATGAGCGGAGCTTTATTGATTATATTACGGTGGTAATCATTGACGTTATGCCTAACGGCAACCTGGTGGTGGCTGGCGAGCGCAAACGGGAGATTGCCGGTGACATTCAGACGATTGAGATCAGCGGTATAGTCCGTACGGAGGACATCTCGTTTGATAATGTTGTAGAGAGCAGATATGTTGCGAACTTCCATCTTGTGACCCAAAACGCCGGCGTGTCGGCGCCTTATACCAGGCCGAACTGGCTCGGCAAATTCCTGGACAAAATATGGCTGTTCTAAACATCACGGGATAGACCTGTTGGGAAGCAATAGTTATGAGAAGAACGTTAATAGCTTCGATTTTGCTTGCGGCCTGTGCGGCAGGTGCGCACGGCCAGCGGATAAAGGACATCGTTGATATTCAGGGCGTTCGCGGCAACCCGCTGACGGGTGTAGGCCTGCTGGTGGGTCTTGCCGATACGGGTGATTCCTCGTTGCCGTCACAACAGATACTGGCGAAGATTTTCAGAGATTCCGGTGTTGTGCTTTCGCCCGACGAACTTAAAGGCGGTAACATCGCAGTTGTAATTGTGACGACCGAGCTGGGTCCTTTTGCCCGGCAGGGCAGCAGCCTTGATGTAGATGTTTCGTCAATCGGTGACGCTGAAAGTCTCAAGGGTGGAATACTTTTACCGACGCCTTTGAAGGGTCTCGACGGTCCGGGACTGGATGGGCAGGTTTATGCCATTGCCCAGGGGCCGATATCAATCAGCGGCTGGACTGCTTCCGGCGACCAGGGCTCTATCAGTAAAAACCATCAGACCGTGGGACGTATACCGAACGGCGCGACGGTGGAGCGGGAAGAACTTGCCAGTTTCGTAGAGTATCTTTCCGGCCGTCGGTATATAACTTTGAATCTTCGCAATAGTGACTTCTCCACCGCCCAGCGCATCAAGCTTGCCATAAACAGGATTTATCCGGCCAGTGCGACCGTACTGGACGCCGGTACGGTAAGGGTGCAGGTGCCGGAGGAGATTAGAAGTGATGAAATAGTAGGCTTTATAGATTCTGCGACAAGCCCTGAGGTGGTTGTGGATGCCCCGGCTGTAGTTGTGATAAACGAGCGCACGGGGACAATCGTGGTTGGTGAAAACGTGGGCATATCGGAAGTGGCGATATCCCAGGGCAGTCTCGTTGTAAAAGTTTCAGAAACCGCCAACGTATCCCAGCCGACGGCGCCTTTTTCGGATGCGGGCCAGACGGCGGTCGTTCCGGAGACACGTATAGGTATAGATGAGGAACAGGGCTACCTGATTGCGGTGCCGCGTGTAGTGACGGTTTCCGAGCTGGCTAATGCGCTAAATGCAATCGGCGCGACGCCGACCGATTTGATTGCGATATTCAATGCGCTGAAAAAGGCGGGCGCGCTGCAGGCCAAACTCGAAATCATGTAGGAGCTCACATGGATATCAGTAATACGGTATTGACCGAAGCAGTTTTGCCGCCTGAGGTTCTTCCGTACGTCAAAGGCGTTGAAAACGCCCCAGAGGAACAGAAGAAGAAAGTAGCTGAGGATTTCGAATCTCTTCTTATTGGGAAGTTGCTGGACGAGATGAGCAACACCGTTGGTGACTGGGGTGAAGAGCACGACCCGGTGTTCGGCCAGGTAAAGGGCATTTTCAATTTGTATCTTTCTCAATACATAGGAAGTAACGGCGGATTCGGGCTGGCAAAGCAAATATATGAGTCACTTTCTCAGATGGAGCAGAAAGGCAACGGTCAGTTGGAGACGGTTGATAAACAGATATGAACACTACGATGACAGGGCTGGCGGAAAGAGTAGATGAATTGCTTTTTGTGCTGCAGAAGGACATCGAGCATATTGAGCAGAGCATCGACAATCTCAATAAACTGCGCGAGCTTTTAATCAAGCGTGATGATTGCGGTTTGAACCGTTTGCTCGAAGAGATACGCTCGCAGTCGCAGGGGTATGTCGAAAATCAGAAACTTCGTGAACAGTTAAGGATGCATATCTCAGGAATTCTCGGCTGGTCCGTCGATGAAGTAAGGCTTGGCAGATTGCAGCAAACCGTGTCGGTTGAGCAGGAGATACGTGTGGGACAACTGCGAAGCCGGCTGCAGGGTGTAATTTCGAGACTGCAGGGTGAGCATGCAGGCACTGTAATACTGCTGGCCGATTTGACGCGTTTTAACAATATGCTGCTTAATACGATTCTGGAAACGGGCCGGGCGCGCGGTATTACCTATGATGCGCAAGGCGGCACGAGCAGGAGTGGTGATATCGCGTTTATGAATCTTCAGTTTTAGGTGCTCAAAGAAGATCGAGGCAAGGGAATGTCTAATCTTTCCATAGGAATAAGCGGACTTCAGGCGGCTCAGAAGGCGCTCGATATAATCGGCAACAATCTTGCCAATGCAGCCACGCCGGGTTATCACCGGCAGCGAATCAATTTCACTCCGGCCTATAGCACCGTCAGGCAGTCGGCGATAATCGGCGGCGGGGTGGAATCATCGAGTATTACGCGCATGGTTGACAACCTGCTTGAGAAAGAGCTGCTTCGTCAGGGCTCGTCGCTTGCACAGGTATCTCAGGAATATGCCGTACTGCAAACCGTAGAAACTGCCTTCGGCGAGCTGACGGCGAGCGGCGGTCTGAATGAAGCGATTGACAACCTGTTCAGCGCTTTTGCCGACCTGACCAATCATACCGATGAGATTGTCTGGCAGAGACAGGTTGTTACGAACGCGGAAACATTGGCCACCAAATTCCGTACGCTCGGTTCATTCCTTGGCGAACTTGACGGGCAGATACAACTGGAAGCGGAGAGCTATGTAAAGCAGGCGAACACTATTATTAACCAAATCGCCAGGCTTAATGATGACATCGAGAAGATGGAGCTTCAGGGTACTAAAGCCAACAATTTGCGCGACGAGAGAGACCAGCTCATATCGGAGCTTTCGGAGATTGTCAGCGTCAGTGTGCTCGAGCGCGACAACGGCGTAGTTGACGTCGAGGCCGGAGGTATTGCGGTCGTGATTGCGACAAGGGCGACTGAGCTTGAATCGGGGATAATGGACGATGGAAGTCTTGGCCTGACTATTAAAGGGGCGTATAACTACACCAGATATGTCAATGGCGGCAAACTTGCAGGGCTGATGAATCTGAAGAACACTGTTTTTAACGACATAGCCCAGGACCTCGATGACCTTGCATCAGTCGTGATTCGCCAGGTCAATAGTTATCAGGTTCAGGGCCTGGGTTCGCACGGCTCGTTTACGGGGCTTGACGGCTGGCCGCTGACGGATGAGGTGCTGGCTAATTTCGAGCCTCCCATCACAGACGGCAAGATAAATATAAGAGTCACCGATACTGATGCCGGCACAATAAGCAGGCGTGAAATAAACCTTGCCACTTTGGTTCCCGCCGACCCGCTTGTTGGGCTGACGGTGTCGGATGTTGCCAATGAGATTGACGCAATTGCCGGTCTGACCTGCTGGTATGACGCGCTCGGTCTGCATATTGAGCAGTCTGCCGCCAATTATGAATTTGACTTTCTTCCTGCGGTTTTGCCGACACCGACTGCGAGCACTTTAACCGGCGGAACCGTGCCGACAATCACGGTATCAGGTATTTACACAGGTTCTGAAAACGATACTTTCACTTTCGAGGTATCCGGAGCGGGCGTTGTAAGTAACGATACTTTGACTCTCACGGTGAGAAACGAAGTGGGCCAGGTCATTAAGACTCTGAATATCGGTCAGGGTTATTCCGCAGGTGATGAACTTTCTCTCGGCAACGGCATCAACGTATCAATTGGTGCCGGAGACTTTGGAGCGGCCGACAGTTTCGAAGTTGATGCTTTTGCCAACACAGATACTTCCGGACTGCTTGCGGCTGCGGGGATGAACTGCTTTTTCAGCGGCAGCGGTGCACTGGACATAGCAGTACGTTCGCAGATTGCCGAAGACCCCACTCAGGTAGCTACATCACTGGGAGCTGATGGTACCGACAATTACAATATACTTCGGATAAGCCAGCTAATTAACGAACCAATGAGCGACCTCGACAACATGACGATGGGCGTTTTTCATCGCAAGCTGGTGACCGATATCGGCCAGCAGATGAATGTAAGGCAGATGCAACAGGATAATCTGGAAGTAATTGTGCAGAATCTGAGCAATCAGAGAGATGACGTCAGCGGTGTGGATATTAATGAAGAAGCTGCACAGCTTTTGATGTTTGAACAGATGTTTCAGTCGATGGCGAAGTACCTTAGCACGGTTCAATCCACTATGGAAAGTCTTATGACGATAATGTGATAAAATACCGGGGCACTTGAAAAAAATGGGTGGAACACTTAACAGTCTGTATAACAATGTCAGTTTCGGGTTAAACCTGAACGCACGTGAGATACTCAGACTTCAGGAGCAAGTGACAACTGGTTCGCGCATCAACCGGGCGTCTGATGCGCCTTCGGCGGCGTATCGTATGCTGAATCTCAGCTCACAGCAAAGGTCGATTACGAATTACCTCGACAATCTGTCCGAGGTTTCGGACGTTCTGGAATACTCCAGTATCGCGATAGACGACATAAAAAGCGCGCTGGCCGAGGCCAAGAAACTACTTGGTGATGTGACGGGCGGGACCGGAGGCGGGGTCGGTCTGAACGTTACAGTTGAAGGTATAAACGACGCACTGGACAGGATAGTTGCCGCCGCCAACTCCAAGCACAGCGGTAAATATATCTTCTCGGGGTCAAGTACCTCAATCGCTCCTTACGCAGTTACAAGAGTTGACGGCAGGATAACAAGCGTTACCTATCAGGGCAGCGACCTGAGACGTGATGTCGAGGTGGCGTCCGGGGTCAACGCTTCAGTTTTTTATTCGGGTGATGAACTGTTTGCCTCGGATGAAAGGTCCGAGCCGGTTTTCAGCGGATTGACAGGCGCCGCAGCGGGGACGGGAACCAGCAATGTGCGCGGAGATGTCTGGTTGACCGTGACGCATGACGGCAGCAATTACCGGATAAGCATCGACGGCGGACTTACGGATGTCGTGGTACCTGCCGGGGGTAACGCCAACCAGATGGTGACGGACTCGCGAACCGGACAGGTGCTGTACGTGGATACGACCGGCATAAACGCCACCGGTACCGAGTGGGTGCGAGTGCCCGGTACGTATGATGTTTTCAACACCCTGATTGCCATACGGGACCGGCTTGACACGGAAGGTCTAACCAACGCTGAGATAGAAGAACTACGGTTTAACGCCTTTGATGCCATTGATGAGCTCAATGGGCTCCTGATACAAAAATCGGTGATGGTGGGAGCAAAAATCGGTTTTCTGGAAGAGCTCAAGGGCAATCTGGAGACCCTGCAATACAGTACTGAAGATGAGAAAGCCCGAATCGAGCAGGCGGATATTGCCCAGCTTGCCATAGACCTTTCAAGGCGTGAGATTCTCTACCAGATGTCACTTTCCATGGCTGGTAAACTGCTTAACGTTTCGCTGCTGGATTTCATGTAATCAAGTCCGGTTAAGTGGGTATTTCCCCGGTCTGGAACGTGTTTGTTTGATAATTATACACAACCGGTATTCAATCCGCCCGAATCAGGCCGTATGCAGCGTTTTGTGCGAACGGCACGGAATTTGCATCTTCACTGATGAATATTAGTGCGCAGATAGTTCAGGCCTATAGAGGCTCTTTTTAAAGAACAGGGAGCAAGACCTATGGGAAACAGGGAAAGATATGAAAAGGCCATGGTTTTGGCTGAGTCGGGCAGGCATGAAGAGGCTTTGACCTGCGTTACAGAGTACCTGCGGACAGCACCGGAAGATGTCGAGGCATTGAATGACGCCGGCGCGTTGTTGCATTGTCTGGGACGGTCGGAGCAGGCTATAGATTACCTGGAGAAAGCGCGAGAACTCGGAGGCGACAACCCTCAAATCCTGATGAATCTTATGGAAATCTATATCGCCGCGGGCAAAGCAAGCGAAGCTGAGGCCCTGTTTGGCCAGGCACAAGAGGCCGGGGTTCTAAACCCGGAGCTGTTGAATCGGACCGCCAAACTGTTTGTGGACCAGGGCAATAAGGCCGGGGCCGTGGAAGTTTTGCTGCGGTCGATGGATTGCTGGCCCAGCCAGGAAATACTTGGACATATGCTGACTGTTATAAAGAGCAAAAGGCCGAAAATCGCCTTTTTCTGCGGTGCCGACGGCAGCACTTTCCTCGAACATATCTGCGATTACCTTAAGGATAGATTTGAAGTACGTCCTTTTACCGGACGTACGGAACAGGAACTGTACGAGCTGATGCAGTGGTCAGATATAAGCTGGTTCGAGTGGTGCACCGACCTTGCGATGATAGGTTCGAACGGTCCGAAGGTGTGCAAGACGATTGTCCGGCTTCATCGTTATGAAGCCTATACCGACTTTCCGCGGCAGGTTGACTGGTCCAAGGTGGATGTGCTTATGACGGTCGGAAACAGCTTTGTTAAACGGGCGTTGCTGAACACGATAGGCAACATTACCCCACCGACCTCGATAGTGACAATACCTAACGGCGTGAATGTGGACGGGATTGAATTTGTGGACCGGCAGCGAGGGGGAAATATCGCCTGTGTGGGATATCTGAATATGAGAAAGAATCCCGCTTTCCTTTTACAGTGTATGCAAAAACTGCATTGTATTGACCCTGAATGCAAATTGTATTTCGCAGGGACTTTCCAGGATGCCATGCTCGAGCAATACATGGGGCATATGATAGAACGACTCGGACTGCGAGAGACGATATTCCTGGACGGCTGGCAGGGCGATATTGCAGGCTGGCTGCGGGACAAACACTACATTGTCTCAGCAAGTATCGCCGAGAGCCAGGGGATGGGTATGCTTGAAGGTATGGCGGCGGGACTTAAACCGGTGATACATAATTTCCCTGGTGCATCGGAGATTTACCCTGACGAATTTCTGTTCAATACCTGTGAGCAGTTCTGCGAGCAAATACAGTCCCGGCGGTATGAGCCTGCGAGATATCGGCAGTTTGTTGAGCAGAACTATTCGCAAAAACAGCAGCTGTCAAAAATCAATGAGCTTTTGATTAAGCTGGAAACCCAAATAGATTCGCCCCCGTCGCCGTCTTGTGACAGCAAGACACGGGGGCAAGTCGGGATTGCCGCGGGACAGGACAGATTCGTTTAGGTTCATTAAATAGTTGAGTGCCGGAAATCAGATGAATCATGCTTACGAGAAAAAAAGCGGACCGCTTGTCACGGTACTGATACCTACATACAACCGGCCACATTACCTGCCTGTTGCCATAGAAAGCGTCGTTCGTCAGGACTATGAGGACCTGGAAATATTTGTAATGAATGACGGAGGGCAGGATGTTACCGATATAGTTGACTCTTTCGGCGACCCGAGGATTATCTTTATAAACGGCAAAGAAAATCGCAGGTTGCCTTACCGTCTTAACGAGGCGCTTTCCAAAGCGCAGGGCAAGTACGTCTGCTATTTAGGAGACGACGACTTATTCTATGGGCATCACGTCAGCACGCTGGTTGACGTCCTGGAAAACAAGACGGATTGCCACGTGGCATACAGTGATTTGTACAAATCGTACTGTCGAATCAACGCTGACGGCAGCCGGACCGTTCTTAGCAAAATCGTGGAGGTCAGCAGAGATTTCGACCGTTTCTTTATGTTCTACTTTAACCATGCGCTTCATGTAAGCCTGATGCACCGGCGGGACCTTCTGGACAGGGCCGGGCCTTATAATGAAAATCTCAACGTGCTTATCGACTGGGACCTTACCAAGCGTCTGGTTTTCTACAGCGATTTTTATCACATACATGATATTACAGGTGAGTTCTATGCGCCGATGGGCGAGTCGGACCGGATAAGTGTCCAAAGGCGAAAGGATAAAAAAGATTATACTCGCAATGTTATGACGATTCGTACGACGCGACCGCCGAAACCCTGGCCCATGGTCGATGACGTGTCGGTGATATTTACGGCGAACAGATTCGACCAGCAGGCTGGTAATTCGTTAGGGCTTATATGGCGGCATACGTTTTATCCATACGAAGTATATCTGCCGATGCCGCGTGAAGAGTTTGCATCGCTCAATACCGAAATGCCGAACCTGGTCAACGTGCCGCTGCGGCGAGGCTGTTCGGCGGATGAGCAGGTTGACGCCTGCCTGGCGGTATGCCGGGGCGAATATGTTGTGATTGTGCCGCGTGGTTTTCCGATTTGCGAGATGTGGCTGGAAGACCCGCTTTACGGGCTTCTTAACAGTGCCGAAGACAGAGCGGGTATGGAGCTGGAGCTGTCGAGCGACGAACTCTGGGCTGCGGTTATCCGCAAAGACGTGCTGGTGCGGGCGCGACAGCAGTTTGCACATTTGCCGGTGCGCGAATCATTGAAGCGTTCAGGTATCAATCTGGACCGACTCAAGCCTGACGGCATTTCTTTCCAGTTCGATGAGCTGTACAACGAGGCGCAGGACAACGAGAAGAACGGCAACTGGGCGACCGCCGCCCGAATGTATGAGTACATCGCTGATAACCATAAGAACGAGATATGGATGATAGGACTTGCGGCACGCAGTTTCTACAAGGCCGGCGAATTCGAGCGGGCGCTGAAGTACAGCCGACTGGTGAATGAAAAAAGACCGACGGTGGATACGCTGCTGACCGAAGCGAAAATTAGCCGTGCACGAAACGAAATTGATACTGCCATAAATATGTTAGAAAAGGCGGAAGGAATACTTGAAGGAAGACAACTACAATGGATTTGCTGAATGAAGCCGACCAGAATCAGGTTCTACAACATTACGAGGTTATGAAAGAACTGGGGGATTGCTATACATCGAGCAGCGATTATGAGAAGGCCAAACGCTGTTATGAGAAGGCATCGACCCTTGGGCCGGATGAACCGGGGCCGTATATCGGACTTGGAGTTATAGCGTTTCAGAACGGCCTTTTGGATGACGCCGAAATTGCGTTTCGTGTTGCCTGCCGGCTGGACGCCAAGTGCGCCGAAGGCTTCTCCGGGCGGGCTATGGTCGAGCAAAAAAGAGAACACTACGAAAAGGCGTTCGACCTTTACCTTAAGTGTCTCGAGCTCGATACGGATAATCTTACCTCGCTGCTGGGGCTGTTCCAGACGAGCTGCAAAATGGGCACGTTCGAAAAGGTCATTTATTATCTCGAAGTATATATCGAGATGCATCCTGCGGACACTTCAGTGATGTTTTCACTTGCGGCACTGTATATGAGGGACGGGCAGTTAGAAAAATCAAAACAGATGCTGTTGGATATGCTGGCACTGGAGCCGGAGAATAAGGACGCAGCCAATCTTCTCGAAGAAGTAGAGCATACTCTGGCAGGTGCAATTGCGGAAGGGATAGGCGCGGCATGAAAGGTACAAGTGCGGCTATCTCGGACGAAGCGCAGTTTAAATCGGCAATCGATAAGCTTGAAGAGCTGCTGAGGCGACAGCTGGACCTTGCACGCAAAGGCGATATAACCCAGGTGGAAGTCCTTGCGGAGAAAACTCATGAACTGCTCGAACAGATAGCAAAGTCAGGATTTCTTGCGGGGTCGCAATTCGAAGAACGTCGTGAGAGGCTTGAACAGCTTTATGGCCGGATATGCCTGGCCTTGTCTGCACACATGGACGAAGTTTCACAGGCACTGGGCAGGGTTTATAAAGGTAAAAAGACAATGACGTTGTATCGCGACAATATATGAGCTGGGATTATTTACATTGAAAGATACAAAAGTATTATTTGTTTTTGGAACGAGACCTGAAGTCGTAAAACTCGCGCCGGTTATACGTCTTATGCAAAGTCAGGCTGAGCTTTTTGATGTTCGACTGTGTGTCACGGCACAGCATCGTGAAATGCTGGACTCTCTGCTCGGGTTCTTCAGCCTGGAACCTGACTACGACCTCGATCTTATGCAGAAGGAACAAGGATTATCAGAATTGACAGGCCGTATACTCGAATCGTTAGATGGTGTGCTGGAGAATGAGAAACCAGATTGGATGCTGGTGCAGGGCGATACCACAACTACGATGGCTGCAAGTCTTGCGGCTTATCACCGCAAAATAAAAGTCGGGCATATTGAAGCCGGATTGAGAACACACCATAAGTACGAACCTTTTCCTGAGGAGATGAATCGCCGTATAACAGGTACAATCGCGGACCTGCATTTTGCCCCTACGAAAACAGCCAGAGACAATCTTCTTAGAGAAGGAATTAGTGATGAACGAATATTTATAACCGGAAATACTGTGGTGGATGCATTGCTGGAAATCGGCGAATTATGTGATGATAAAAAGCTCGATTCAGTAATTCCGGCGTTATCAGGCAATCGTATTATTCTGGTCACAGCACATCGCAGGGAAAATTTCGGTGCACCGATTCGTGCCATTTGTCATGCCGTTAAGATGATAGCGGGTTCTTATCGAAATGACATTCAAATTGTTTATCCGGTACACCTGAATCCCAATATTCAGAGGCCTGTTTACGAATTACTAAAAAGTGTTGAGAACATCATTCTTACAAAACCTCTGGATTATCTAAGTTTTGTGGGATTAATTAAGCGGTGCCATATCGTTTTGACTGATTCCGGGGGATTGCAGGAGGAAGCGCCGAGTTTCGGCAAGCCTGTGCTGGTTCTTAGAAATGTTACCGAGAGGCCGGAGGGTGTACAAGCAAAGGTTGCAAGGCTTGTTGGCACTGACACAAAGCGTATCTATAACGAAGTGTCGCGATTACTTCTCAACCAGAGGGCGTATCGTGAGATGTCGCTTGCTGTGAATCCATACGGCGACGGTCACGCAGCGGAGAGAATATGTGACACTTTAGCAGTTTATGAAAAAAAGGCGGCATACGCATGTTAGAAAAAGCTATTCAGTGGATTAAAAATAATTCGCTTCCGGGACAGGGCATTGTAGTTAGCTCTCGAAAGAGAGTTAGTTACCCGGAGGTGACGGGCTATTTTATCCCCACGTTACTCTCGATAGGAGAACACGACTTGGCTTATCAGTATGCCCGGTGGTTGCTTACCGTACAGCGTCAGGATGGCTCGTATGGCTTAAACGGACATAGCTATGCCTTTGATACCGGTCAGGTCGTACGTGGCTGGGTTGCTCTGCTTGAACAAATGCCGGAGTTAGAGCAGCCGCTGTGTCGGGCTTGTGATTGGCTGATTGAAACGGCCGATTCTCAGACGGGACGCTTAATGGTGCCGCCGCTGGGAGCGGCTTGGAGCCTGGGCCGACGCGGTCAAGTGAGTGAAAGTATTCATCTTTATGTATTGCCGCCATTGTACCGCGCAGGCGAGTTATTGAACGAATCGCGTTATTGTGAATTTGTAAGCAGGAGTCTGAACTACTACCTCAAAAACGTCAACTTGACTGATTTTTCGCAACCTAATGCCTTGACTCACTTCTATGCTTACACTCAAGAAGCCTTACTTGAGCTGGGCTGTGAAGATAAGGCACGGCGGGGTATGGCCTCAGTAGCAGGATTTCAGCAACCTACAGGTGCGGTGCCTGGGTACAGTGACGTAAATTGGGTTTGTTCAACCGGTTTGGCACAGCTGGCCCAGGTGTGGTATCGCCTGGGTGAAACCGAGCGCGCAAATGCGGCGCTCAAGTTCCTTGAGATGGTGCAAAATCCCAGCGGCGGATTCTTAGGTTCTTATGGCGTTGGTGCAGACTACTTCCCTACAGAAGAAATTTCGTGGGCTTGCAAATATGCCATCGAAGCTGCTCAACAGCAAATTGCCGGCCACTTCAACCAGACAGTCGATATTTATAAGGCAGACATTTCCGAAACGGATGGGAGAGTGCAGGCGGTGTCTAGTCATTTGGGGGACTTAAATGGCAAGCGTGTGCTCGATGCCGGTTGTGGAAAGGGCCGTTTCTCAGCAATTATTAAGCGACGTTATCCCCAAGCCGATGTCACGGCGTTGGATATTTCAGACCAGATGCTGCGATATGTGCCACCGGGAATTCGCACTGTTAAGGGCGGAATCCTTGATATGCCATTTGAAGAAAGCTGGTTCGACGCGGTTATCTGCATTGAGGCTTTGGAGCATGCCGTTCAGATTGCCGAGGGCGTTAAAGAGTTAACACGTGTTCTTGCGCCTGGCGGCAAACTAATCATTATTGACAAGAACAAGGACAAATTAGGTGCATTAGAGATGCCCGGTTGGGAAAAGTGGTTCGACCGAGAAGAACTGCTTGGAATGATGCAAGCTAACGGCCTTAAAGCCGACGCTGAATTCATTGGCTATGAAAAGGTGACGCGGCCTGATGGATTATTTATATGCTGGAGCGGACAGAAACCCGCTCTGCAGACTAATGTTTCTACACTGGCAGTTGGGCTCAATAGAAAAACACGGCGTCTGGCAGTGGTGCCAAGTGACCCTCTTAGTGCTTATGCGCACAAGTCCAATGAGTATTTAACTAACTATTTCAACCCGATGGGTCTCTTTCATGAAGTCTACTGCCTTTCTCCTCTTGAAAAATCCGAAGGCTTCAGGCACGGGATGCATGTCATTCCGACCAACCCGGAACAGTTCGCCCAGCGTATCAAGGAACTCAAAATTGATATTGTCCGCGCGTATGGAGGATATTGGGCATGTGACATGGCTTGTGAGAACAAGGTTGAGGGTGTGCCTGTTATAGTTTCGGTTCATGATAAGAGAAAATCATGGCTGCACGAGAGCATTAAGGATGCAGACCATATTATTGCCGTCAGTGGTGTTGTCAACAAGCTTTTATTAGATGAAGGGGTGCCTCCTGAAAGAATCCAAGTTTTGCCTAATCGTGTTGATATGAATATTTTCAAGCCAATTTCTGACGACCGATTAGAGAAGAAATTCAAAGCGGATTATCCGGGAAAATACCATATTTTACATGTCGGCCGCAAATCAAATGAAAAGAACCTTGACACCTTAATTAAGGCGTTGAGAGAGCTAGGGCCTGAATACACTTGTATATTTACAGGCAAAGGTGACATAACTCCGTATCAGCTCCTGGCACAACAGAACGGTGTTTCACAACAATGTCACTTTATAGACTCGATTCAAAATTCTGATCTGGTTAATTACTATTGCTTCTGTGACTGTATGTGTACCCCAAGCAGAAGTGAAGGTTTCGGCATGGTGTTTATCGAAGCACTTGCATGCGAGGCAATCGTTGTTACTTCAGATATCGCACCGATGAACGAATATATAACAAACAATCAAAGTGGAATTTTGGTGAAGAATTTTGAAAATCCAGAATCATTGGCTGAGGCAATCGCAAGGGCTTGTACAGATCAGGAGCTACGGAGTGTAATCGCAGCCAATGCTCGCAAAGCTGCAGAACCCTTCAGCAAGGGAAAAATAGACGCGCTCGAAGTGGCCGTGTACGAGAAATTTATAGAGCAGGCAAGCAAAAACAGCACGCGTACCCGAGCGCCTGCTTTATTGGCTGTTCCAGCCAAAAGCACGGCGAGAGGGTATGGCGCCGAACACAGACACAAATTGGCTGTTCCGAATACTAAGGTCCATGCAATAGCACGTGAATCTCTGACATCAAATGCACCCAGATCGAAGGAAACCACCCAGAACAGCCCAAGATTTCTCCTTCTGCAACAAATGTTGAAGTCCAGCAGGAAGATTATAGATTTGGGATGCGGCAACAAGCCGGTATCAGGTTGTGTGGTTGGTGTGGATTGTAATGTAGAGCCTTCTCAGCGTTCTCTTGGTTACGGCGCTAAGATTGATGAGAACAAATTTAAACAAAGAAATATTCGTTTTGTTAACCAGAGAATCGATACGAAACTGCCTTTTAGCGATAAAGAGTTCGATTTTGCCTATAGTCACCACGCCTTCGAACACCTGGAAGATCCAGCAACAGCTTGCAGCGAGATGATTCGAATCGCAAAAGCCGGCGCTATCATAACGCCCTCTGTATTTGCCGAGATGTGTTTTGGCCGGGCTTACCATAGATGGCTGGTTATCGACCGAGCCAACACACTCTTCTTTCTCGAAAAGAGAAAAGTTGAAGATCGGCCGTTTGGTGATCATCCTGAATGGACCGAGGAAAAAGGATGGCAGTCCACCGAAAAAACTAATCCGTTTGACATGGTATTGAACGAAAGCGGCTGGTATCATGAATCACCATGTAATGCTCTCGAAAGATTGAGGGGAAAACTGCGTCAACTCTGGTTCAGTCATTCGCCAGTCATCGAAGTCGTCTTTCTGTGGCAGAACTCCTTCACTTATACAGTATTAAGAGAGCAACCCGCTTATGATGAGTGCACAAAAACCTGTGCACCTGCTAATCCTTAACACATTCAAGAGAAACAAAGGATTGAAATGTATGGATTTTAGTGAAACGGTTCTCAACAATAAGAAGAAATATCTTGACTCCATTTTGAGCAACGTAACCCTCTTGAAGAGAGTGCTTGCTGATTTCGCCAAAGGCGCTGTTTGCGAGTATGAATTGATCAGACGTCCTTGGGAACCGGGCGGCGGGTCAACTCTATTTTCTCTGAGGGTGGGTTCGGAAAAATACTTTCTCAAAGTCAAAAGCAGCAGCGTTTTTGTGGAAAGCAAATTAGAGGCTGAGGAATCATTCATTAATATTCCCTCCCTGAGAAATGAATATCTGTTATTGCAACAGGCAAAAGATGTCTCGCCAAATATTCCAAAATTTTTCGAATATGTTGAAGAAGATGGATTTAGCTTTCTATTCATCGAAAATCTATCGCCGTTCGAAGATGTTGTGAGTGATTTCAATGCTAAGGAGCTGTTGGACAGTTACGGTCAAATTGAGGGAGCCGCGCGCAAGTTATTCGAAAAGGGCATTGTTCACACAGACATTCATGAAAATAATATTATGTTCAGGGGAACGATACCTGTCTTAATCGATTTTGAAGAAGCAAGGGTTTTAGAGCAGGAAGTTCCCTTTGAAAAGTCTTTGGATGTGGTGGGCGAAAATGCCTGGGGTAATGTCGGCCACATTCCGCAAGAAGGCGGCTTTGCAGCTGGATATACCTGCCTCAACAGATTGAGAGAGGTTTTCGAAGGGCTGATACTGTCGAAGCTCGACGCTATGGTAAGAGAGTGTAATTTTGATTCTTCTTGTCCTTTCCTGAACGCATTAGACCATGGAAAAGATGAAAGAATTTACCAGTCCATTGATATTCCCGGTTGTTCCATCGAGGGACAGCGTCCTATTTTGGATGACCGTATTGGATTCCTAATTGCAGTAGCAGAAAAGCTGTTTCGAGCCCCTTTTACGCACCTGGATATCGGCAGCAACTTGGGAAGGTTCAATATTGAGATAGGCCGAAGCGCCAAGGTAAAAAAATCTGTCGGCGTAGAAGCCTATCCACAATATGTTCAGCTCGCAAAAGTGCTCGCATTCCTGAAGAAATCATCTAATGTTGAATTTATTGAGGCCGAGTGTGGAAAAGATAGCCTGGTTGAGTTGTTGGCTGGTGAAAAAGTCGATTTGGTCACTGTATATTCAACATACCATCACATCAAAAACAAGGAGACCTTCATCAAGGACATAGTGCTGCTTGACCCATCGTATCTCCTGTTTGAAATGCCTGTGCAGCCCGAGTGTTATGAAAGCAAATCCTGGCAAGCTGAAATAGCGCTTATAGCCCAGCGGATGCGTATGCCATATACATATCTGCTGGCGCACAGCAAAGACTACAACAGACCAATAGTCCTGATTTCCAAAGCCGATGTATCGGCAGAACTGTTAAGGACTGATGACGGCTCCCTTTCATCACATGGCGCCAGTCAGCCGCGCGCGACGCAAGAACAGCCGCGGGTTTCTGTGGTTCTGCCTACATACAATTATTTGGAATTCCTGCCTAAGGCGCTTGACAGTGTTTTCCGCCAAACTTTTACTGATTTCGAATTGATTATTGTCAATGATGGTTCTACTGATGGAACGAAGGATTACCTTAACAGTCTCAGGGACCCTCGTGTTCGAGTTATTCATCAGGAAAACAGAAAGTTGCCGGGAGCACTTAATACGGGTTTTCAGCATGCCAGAGGCGAGTTTTTGACATGGATTTCATCAGACAATTATCTTAGCCCTGTTTTCCTACAGACTTTCGTCTCAGCTTTACAGGGTAATCCCCACGCAGGACTTGCATACTCGCCTTTCATTCATATAGACCAGAATGATAATATCATAAAGATAACACGTAGCCCAGATATGGATTATCGCCGGTTGCTTTTCAAATTTCCCGGTATGGCGTCATTTATGTATCGCCGCTGTTGCCAGGACAAGGTCGGATTATATGATGCATCGCTGGAAGGCGCTGAAGACTGGGATATGTGGCTGCGAATTGCCGAGCATTTTGAGCTATTGTATGTTCCGGATGTTCTTTACTATTATCGCCACCACCGGGCAAGCATGAGTTGGCAAATCCCTGATACCATTGCTACAAGTGCAGATACGGCTTTTGAAAATGCTGCGGCGCGATTACGGCTCGATGTTCTTTATCCCGAGCTTCGTAATGTAAAAGACCGGAAGTCTGCCGAGTTATACGCATGTCTGAACTTCGCGGCTGAAATTATGCAGTCAAAGTGGTCGGGTACTTCGGCAGCTACCAGGATTATGAAGAAAGTATTTACCCAGCAACCTGGTTCGGCTGAGATAGCGAACAATCTTGCGTTAGCTATGGGAATTTCGGGGCAGTGGGACCAGATGGGCCCTGCTATTGCGGTAATGAGACGTTCTAATAATCAGGTTGTAATGAATAATCTACGGCTTCTTGAGCAGGCGAGGCAAATCCGAAATATAGAATTGCTCAAGTCCGTAGTAATCTTTAAGGCTGATGAGAACGAACTGGCGTTGCTCAAAGAAGATAAACACAAACAGCCTGATGAGACAGCACACAATCAATGTAGCGGCGGTCAATCAGCCATACAAGACCAGCCGAAGAAGAGTTGTATTGAATATTTTTACGGGTCGCTGAAAGAGTTTGAGAAGGGCAAGTTTGAATCGGCTTATGAGCTGATGCATCAATACAGAACTACGGTTGACTACAGAAGTCTGCCACGATTTATCAATGGTAAAAAGGCCAAAGATGTTGATGTATCGGTTGTAATTGTAACATATAACAGAACCGATGATGTCAGAAAGTGCATTGAATCAGTCGAAAAGCAGCAAACGCCCCGCGAAAAATACGAAATAATTGTGGTAGATAACGGGCTTACTGATGAGCAGATTATCAAACCGCTTTGCGAGCAGTATATAAAATGCCCTGCGAATCTCTGGCTTTCAGAGGGGCGAAACATAGGAGCCTGCTTTGCCAGAGGCAGAATTATCGCCTTCCTCGATGATGATGCGCTTGTTGATTCTGATTATATCGATTCTATTGAAGAAGCTTTCAATGAATATGATATTTTCGGTTTCCGGGGTAAGGTATTACCGAAAATCGGCACTGAAGTAAACCAGCGGGCCGTCAATTACGACCTTGGCGACGAACCTTTTCCGACATATTGTAATCAGGAAGGTAATTCGGCTTTTCTCAGAGATATATTTCTGGATACAAACGGGATGGACCCGCTTCTCTTCGGGCATGAGGGCAACGATCTGAGTTACCGGATAGCCCAAAAGTATAAAATGCTTAATAAGGTGATATATTGGCCTGAAACGGTGATATATCATGACTATGGTGACGGCGAGAAGTACAACGAAAAGCAGAACATCTATAAGCACAACCACAAATATTTAAGTTTCAAGCACGGAACAGACATTTTTCAGCAACTGGAAGAAGTCCGCAAGAGTAATTTGCCGGTTAAACAGAAGGCTATCGAGAAGTCGAATTCTCTCCATTTACATCTGACTCAAAAGAATTGGCTTTATAAATTACCTTTGTATAGTTCCTGTTTTGAATCGGTAAAACATTTGCGTAAAGTGAATTCACCCAAAATATCTGTTATTGTTATTTCGTGGCGGCGGCACCCGAATACTTTAGAGAATTTCAAGTGTCTTGCCAAGCAACGAAATCATAGTTTTGAATTAATATTTGTAAACAACGGCTGTAACGAAGAAGAATTTCGGGAATTAGAGCCTTATATTGATATTTACGTTAGGCTCAATGAAAACACAGGTGCCTATTTAGCACGAAATGTAGGGGCAGTTTTTGCAAGTGCCCCATTGCTGCTTTTCCTTGAGGATGATGGAATTCCCGCTGAGAATATCATAGAAGAATATCTCAAGGTATATAAGCAATATAAAGTAATTGCGGCCAGGGGGCCGTATCTTTCAAGAACCAAAGATATAAATGACCTTCCTCGTTATTATTATCTCGGTGATAAACCGTTTCCTTATTTTTCCTGCGAGGAGGGAAATAGTTCATATCGTGCCGATGAGTTTTTCAGGATTGGAGGCTGGGACGATGATATCAGATTTGGGCACGGCGGTGTCGACCTGTCCTATAGGTTGTTGAAGATTGAGCCTGATAGAAGAAAGCAAATCTATCATCCGGCACCATTCATCTATCACGAGCATACTGAAGATGCCGAAATATTGAAGGAAAAACGTGCCAGGCAGGAACAATCTTATAAAAGACTGGAGCAGAAGAATCCCGGCTTTAACCTTTTTATGCGGAGCTGGGATAATTATTACCATCGCAGTGATTTGCTGATTCGTAAAGATAAAATAAGCGAACAGAAAACTCAGGTAAGTTTTCGACCCCGCAGCAGTGAAGCTGATAATATTGTTTCTTCTTTAAAAAGAGAACCGAGATTTTCATTCGTAATGATAGTCCTTAATGGAATGCCTTTTATAGAATACAGCCTGAGGAGCATCTATGATTTTGCGGATGAGATTATTATTGTCGAGGGAGCGGTGGAAAAGTGCATGTTTGCGGCCAATCCCGACGGCAGCTCGACCGACGGTACGGTTGAGTTTATTAAGTCATTCCCTGACCCGATGGGAAAGATAAAGCTTATCCAGGGTCAATGGCCGGAAAAGTGCGAGATGCAAAACGAGGCGTTGAAGCATGTTGCCGGTGATTATGTATGGTTGATAGATTCCGATGAGGTTTACAAAGGCCAGGACCTTGAGAAGATAAAAAATATTCTTAAAAGCGACCCTTCAATTACACAGGTAAACTTTATTCCTGATAATTTCTGGAAGGGTTTGGATTATATTTTCACTTCGCCAAAGTTTTTCGAGCCACGAAACCATTACCGCAGGCTGTTTAAATATGTGCCGGGTGCTGTGTTTACTACCCATCGTCCACCGACGATGGTTTGGCCTCGGACCGATAAGACGACGGAGCAGATGAAGCTGCTGAATGGGACAGCTACGAGGGGTATGGGGATTAAAATTTATCATTATAGTTATGTGCTGGATGAGCAGGTAAAGCAGAAGGTCGAGCTTTATCACAGATACGGCTGGGGGCAGGAGTGGGGTGTTGACCTTGAGCGATGGTATGATGAGTGTTTTATGAAATGGCGGCCTTGGAATCGCGAGAAAATTGACGCCAGATACCCGATATGGACAGGTGATAAAAATTCCCATACTGAAGAATTCAAAGGAACACATCCGGAGGTGATGGCTGAGTTTATCAAAAAACAGGCATCTTCTAAAGCCGAAGCGGACATTTTGCCGGTTATTGGTGCTGCCTATTATCAAAAGAAGGTTTTGGATTCGTGGCGGTTCGTGAAAATCGACAAGCCCGTTCAGAATAGAAACGAACAGATGCTTAAAAATATAAACTCAGGTCAGGTCTTCTGGAATATTCACGTTGCTCTGGCATTTTTAGCAGACAGGCTCAGGCCCCAAAGCTATCTTGAAGTGGGTGTTCGTACGGGTTGTTCGCTTGTACCAGTGGTGCATAACTGTGATGTTAAAGAAGTTGTTGCTGTTGATATGTGGTCGGGAAGTTATTCAGGGCTGCAAAATACTCTGGAGTATACAAAAAACCAGATTCAGAGATATAAAGCGGCGGCAGGGCGAGAGTTTGGTATTAATTTTATACAGGGTAACAGCCATATTGTTTTGAAGGAGCTGGCAAAGCTCGGTAAGAAATTCGACTTAATTACAATTGACGGCGACCATTCCAAAGCAGGCGCCCGGGAAGATTTGCAGGACGCTGTCAATCTGCTTTCCGGCAGCGGGGCGATAGTTTTTGATGATATTTTAAATTCAAGCTGTCCCGGACTGAAAGATATGGTAGCCGAGTTCAGGGATAAATATCCCGAATTTACTGTTCTTATGAACAGCAGACAGGATAACGGCTGTGTGATTTTCCTTAAGAACGTGGATATTGACCGATTGCTGGCTGCACCCGAAGCACGGCCGTTGGTTAAAAGCCGTGAGAATAATGATGGGGCCAAAATCCTCATAGTCCGAAGTGATTCTATCGGCGACCTGGTAATCTTCGGCGGTTCATTTCAATATTTCAGGCAGTTATATTCCAACAGCTATATTACCCTTGTTGTTGCTGATAAGGCCGGAGATTTGGCACAAGTCAATCCATATATTGATAAAGTCATAACCTTTAATCGCGATAAAATCGTATCCGACCAGGAATATGCCGGTCAGTTTATACGTCAGATTCAGGCGGAAGAATATGATGTAGCAATTTGTCCGGCCCATTCCAGAGATAAAGTTAGCGACTTTATTGTTATGAACAGCGGAGCCGATGAGCGAATTACCACATCTGGTGATACCGCTAATCTGTCTGCCGAGCATATCGAGCACAATAACAAATACTTCACAAAGATATTGCCGGCCTCAGAAGGAGTTAAGCTGGAAACATTTCGAAATGAAGAATTCCTGCGTCAGCTGGGCGCAAAAATAGAGGGGGAATACACGCCTGTGGCGTGGTTTACGAAAGATGATATTGATTTTGCGGAAAGTCTGTTAGAGCAAACCAATATACAAAATCCAATTCTTCTTGCTCCATTCGCTCAATCCCCCATCCGTGATTGGCGCATAGAGGATTGGGCAAGATTAATTTCCAATCATCGGGATATTCCTGTCATTATTTGCGGCCTGGAAGCAGACAGGTTAAATGCGGATAAGATAATAGCGCTTACAGACCATCCTAATGTCCATAATCTCTGCGGGAAAACATCGGTCAGGCAACTGGCGGCTCTTATTTCGAAAGCGCGGCTATGCGTAAGCTCCGAATCGGCTGCCGCCCATCTCGCCGCAGCGGCGGGTTGTCCGCATGTAGTTTTAACAGGCGGGGGGCACCCTGGAAGGTTTATGCCTTATAGTAAACTGACAAAAATGGTTTATAAAAAAATGGATTGTTTCGGCTGTAACTGGAAATGCAAATACGGAAAGGATATTAAGTGCATAAAAGCTATTTCATTCGAGATGGTCGAAGAAGCTCTTCGGTCCGGTCTTGGCATAGACGTCAAACCGGAAGTTGCCCGGCTATCGGAAGCAGAGTCGGGTAATAAGACATATGAATATCTTGTTTCTGCCATAATATCCACTTACAACTCGGAAAAATTTATCGGGGGCTGCCTCGAAGACCTGGAGAACCAAACCATTGCCGATAAGCTTGAGATTATCGTTGTCAACAGCGGCTCGAAACAGGATGAAGAGGCGATTGTAAGAGAATTCCAGGAGAAATACGATAACATAGTTTATATCAAGACCGAACAAAAAGAGGGTGTTTATTCAGCGTGGAATCGTGGAGTAAAAGCCGCCAGGGGCAGGTTTTTAACTAACGCCAATACTGATGACCAGCATCGGCCCGATGCGCTTGAGATTTTATCGAATGAGTTAATGAATAATCCTGAAATAGCTCTTGTCTACGGTGACCAGATATGTACGGACACACCCAATGCTACTTTCGAGAAACACAATGCAGTTGAATCGCACCGGCAGCCGGATTACACCAGGGAAAGACTGCTTTTGGGATGTTGTGTGGGTTCTCAGCCGATGTGGCGCAAGTCGCTGCATGAAGAATTTGGATATTTCGACGAGATGCTTGATTGTGCGGGCGATTGGGATTTTTGGCTGCGTATTTCCGAAAAGTACAATTTCAAACATATTCCGGAATTTCTTGGGCTTTACTATTTCAATCAGAAAGGTATCGAGCACGGTAACATGTTTCACAGCTATTACGAGCGATACGCGGTGGGAAAGAGATACGGTACCCCATATATCTCTACGTTTGAAACATATCATACCGGAAGAAATCGGCTCGTTTCTGTGATTTTGCCTGCGTACAATGCTGAAAAGTATATAAGACAGGCTATCGAGTCTGTGCTGATTCAGAACTACAGGCACTTCGAGCTGGTGATAATCAATGACGGTTCCACCGACAGAACGGAGGAAATAATACACAGTTATAAAGATGAACATATAAGATACTTCAAACAGGCCAATCGAGGTCTGTCGGCAACGCATAATGAAGGCATCCGGCAATCTCGCGGCGAGTTTTTGATAAAGGTCGATGCTGATGATTTTATCGCTGTTGACTTTATCGGCCGGCATCTTAACGAGTTCTACGAGCATAGGGATGTTGATATGATTTACTGCGATGATTATCTGGTTGAGGAAGACGGTAACCCCATTCGGATAATCAATCGACCGGAATATACCGACCGCAGAATCCTTGTTAGAGATTTGTTCCGCAGCGGGTTTCCTGTTGTTCCCTTCAGAACGTGTATTCGAAGGCACGTTTTCGATAAAATAGGTTTGTTCGACGAGACCCTTCGGATAGGTGAAGATTATGATATGATGAGGCGCTTTGTAAAGGCGGGGCTGAAGGCCCATCACTTAAAGGCCGCTTTATATTACAGGCGATTGGCCTCTGAGAGCCTGTCGAGACAATATAGTATAGATAAGGCGCGAGCACATTTCGGGATTGTGAAAAGTTATGCCGAGACCTTCTCGCACGATGAATTGTTTCCCGGTGTTAAGTGGGAGCAAATTCCATCCGGAGCCAGGCAATTACACTTCAAGTGCCTGGTTGGGATGAATTTTATATCGCTGGGACAATCCTATATCGAAGCGAATTTGCCGAGTTATGCCGGAGCAGCTCTTGAGAGCGCAGGTGAGCAGTTCAGGATTTGCCTCGAAATCGACCCCGGCAATGACAAAGTTAAAAAGCTTATAGACAGATGCAGGTATCTTGAGGAAAGTCTTACGGATGAGGTTTTAGTGAACGCGTAGCCCTCTAACAGCGTAATAAGTGAGCATATTGAATCTATGAATGTAAAGGGCGGCATATGAAAGCGTTGATTACGGGCGGGGCGGGCTTTATCGGCTCGCACCTGGTGGGGAAATTACTGCAAAGCGGTTTCCAAGTGACGGTTATAGATGACCTCAGTACCGGCAGCCTTAATAATCTGCAATCAGTGAAAGATAATAAGTCCTTTCGTTTTGTTCAGGACAATGTGCGTAACGCCCGGACAATGGACTCTCTTATAAAACAGTGTGATGTTGTTTATCATTTGGCGGCGGCTGTTGGTGTTCAGCTTATTGTGGATGAGCCGGTGCGTACCATAGAAACCAACATTCACGGCTGTGAAATAGCGCTGGAAAGTGCGAACAGATACGGCAAGAAAGTTCTGATAGCTTCCAGCAGCGAGGTTTACGGCAAAAGCGAGGCTGTACCATTTTCAGAGGACGACGACGCCGTGTTAGGCAGTACGCGGTTTGCACGATGGTCTTATGCGTGCAGCAAGGCTATAGATGAGTTTCTGGCATTCGCTTATCGGGACCAGTTCAATCTGCCGGTAGTTGTTGTGCGGATTTTCAATACAGTAGGGCCGAGGCAAATAGGCCAATACGGGATGGTGGTGCCGCGTTTTGTAACCAGCGCGCTAAGGAACGAACCTATCAGTATTTATGGTACCGGAAAGCAGAGTCGCTGTTTCGCACACGTAAGTGACGTGGTGAGCGGATTTATTTCATTGATGCAGTGCGATGAGGCTGCGGGAGGTGTTTATAACATAGGCTCGGATGAAGAAGTGACTATTGAAGCCCTTGCAGAGAAGGTTATTGAGCTTACCGGCAGCAGCAGTGAAAAACAGTACGTTTCTTATGAACAAGCTTACGGTAAACCGTTTGATGATATGATGCGGCGGGTGCCGTGTCTTGACAAGATTAAGGCTGTAACGGGTTATGAACCCAAAATGTCACTGGGACAGACACTGCAGGATGTAATAGAGGATATAAAATCGAAGCTTCAATAGAAGTCCGGTAACCTTTGATGCTGATGAACGGAGACTATTAGAAAAGGCGTTGTGACCATTGATAGTTAAGATGACCTTTAATACCGGCGAAATTACCGGCATTGGAGGTACTTTCGGAATTATTATGAAGGTATAACTGGCAGGGAACGGCAATGTCAACCATACAACTTCCCGGGCTTGCGACGGGCATAGACACTCAGGCATTGATTGCTCAGCTTATGGCTATTGAGCGGCGCACTGTGACGATGTATGAAACGCGCAAGGAGACCTGGGACGAAAAAAAAGATGCACTAAGCGATATTGAAAGCAAGCTCAGCTCGCTGCGGACAACTGTGAGTAATTTGTCCGATGCGAACAAGCTTCGCGCTTTTAATGTGGCCAGCAGTGATGCGGACATAATTACAGCAGAGGCAACATATAACGCTTTCGAGGGCAACCATACGATTGTTGTGAATCAGTTGGCCGCCGCCGAGCGGTTGGTTCATACCACCGGGCTGGAATACGCGGAGGACTATGTCGACGAGGGAACGTTCATCTACTCTTATAATCACAAGGAAGTAATCATTAACACTACCGCGGAAACTACGCTCACCGATTTGGTTGGCCTGATAAATAATGACGCGAACAACCCCGGGGTTACAGCGGGCCTGCTTTATTACAACGACGCGTATCACCTGGTGCTGAGCGGCAACGATGCCGGTACAGATTACCAGATTTCAATCAATGCCAGCAGTACCGAAGTCTGGCAGATGAATTCGGAGTTTACTGTGGATGGCGGCAATGCAACGCTGAGTACGAAGATTACGGAATTAGACCAGTTCGATGGGACGCTTGGAACGTCGGACACGATAACCATTTCGGGTACCGACAAAAGCGGCAATCCTATAATAGCCGATGTCGTGCTAACCGTTACTCCTTACACGCGTATAGAACACCTGATTGGTGAAATAAACGATGCATTTGATGGTATAGCCAAAGCGTCATTCGAGAACGGAAAGATTATTCTGACCGATGATACGTGCGGTGAAAGTGGTATATCAATCGACCTTGACTTTACCAGCAGCACAGCCACTCTGACATTACCCACCGAAACGACGGACTGGGATGTCACCGAGGGCGGTGATGTAGATTGGTCGCTGCTGGGTTTTGCCGAGACGGACTTTACCGAGACGCAGCAGGCCCGTGACAGTCAGATTAAAGTCGACGGCTGGCCGCCGGCGGAAGAAGAATGGATTACGAGAAGTTCGAATACCATCGACGATGTTATCAGCGGCGTGACGCTTCATTTGCATGATACTACGGATGATACCGGTGAACAGATTACCATGACCAGGGACGTGGCTTCGATAAAAGAGAAGATTAATAAGTTTGTCGAGGCCTATAACGAGGCGGTGGCTTATATTAAGGAAAAGACCGGCTACAACGACGTGCTCAAGACAGCCGGTATTCTTATGGGTGATTTTGTTGTCAGGACCATAAAAGAGCAGATAAGCTTGCCGCTGTATTCGCAGACCAAAGGTTTTGTCGAAGATTTGGACAGTTTCCTGACGCCCGGCCACATTGGTTTTGAGCTTGATAAAGACGGGATGCTTTCATTTGACGCAGACGCGTTTGACGAGGCGATATCGGAAGATTATCTCGGCGTTTTGGCCCTGCTCGGTGCAGACAAGAGCGGCAGCAGCGATAATACCAGTATCAAGTTCTACGGCGCCAGCAGCAGTTACACAACAGCAGGCAGCTACCGGGTCAGGGTAGTCTATGACGGTTCGGGCAATCTTTCAGAGGCGTATTTCAAACTTTCGAGCGAAAGTGACTCAGCTTATCGGGCGGCCACCATTGTCGGTAATGTGATTATCGGCAATAATACTTTTGATGACAACGGCAACCCGGTTTATTGGGAGAACGGTCTTCAGGTGACCGCGCCGACTACGGGCACGCCGGGCAGTACGACATACGCCACGATACGTGTCAGGCAGGGCTTTACCGGTGCCATAGAAGATGCGCTTGACAAGATGCTAAAGGGCACTACCGGCTCGATTCAGATTGACCGGGAACATGTAAGCGACCAGATAAAACTGCTGCAGGATAAGATTGATGCCGAGGAAAAACGACTTGAGGTAAGACAGGAAAGGCTTATAACTCGTTTTGCCCGGCTGGAAAGGACCCTTTCGCTGATGCAAAGCCAGATGAACTATCTGAATGGGTTATAGGCCACACCAGCTTAAACCGTCTCAAGCAAAGATGAGGGCGTGAGGACCCGGCAGGCGGTCTTGTTCAATTCATCGATTAAGTTATCCAGTATAGGATTTGTTACGGCATTTTCTGCGCCGAAGAACATGGCCGTCGTGAAGAACTCCGACATTTGCGGCGGAACAGCGGCATCCGGGTCGTAGACTATAATATAGTCATAGAGTTTTTCCGCCTTGATGAATAGCTGTTGCAGTATCTGCGGTTTCGCCGAGACAAGACGTTTTCCGGAAATCAACGAGATGTTTTCGATGCACGTTTTTACGGCCTGCAAATCACAATTGCCTGTTTCAAAGACCCGCTGCATGGCGTAGCGTTTCAGGTCGAAATCGATTATTAGGGTCTTTAGTCCCCTTGCCGCCAGGCGGACCGCGACGTTGACGGGAATTGTGACGGGTACATATTGAGGTCCACTGGAAGCCATAAGCAGCACTTTACCATCGCCGGATTCAGTCAGCAGGTTTGCCATGCAGTCATACGCGGCTTCGTCGTTGAATTCGTTGCAATCGAACAAAGGTGCATTTTTCGTGACTGGCGGCTCGCTCGATGAATAAGACAGATGGTCGAGAGCCCGTGTTGCAGCCACTTCATGCGCGACGACTTTGATACGCTGCTGAAACTGCTCCTCGGTCATTCGGTTTTGCTGTGATGACTGCGAGGCAATTTTACGTGTCAGATAAGATACAGCGAAGACGGCTAAAAATGCTGAGGCTTGAAGAACTATGCCGGAGCCTGCAGCGAGGCTAACGAGCGTTTTGTCAGCGAGAGCCGCACTAAAAAGACTTAGCGTTACGACCAGCCAGAACAGCACACCGAGCCATACGGCCAGGCGTCCGAAGGCGTGGGCGGCATAGAAGAATCCCTTTTCCTTTGCCGCGAGGTTTTCATGTTCGTTCTCAGCGGCGGCAAGATTGAATTCATCGCCGGCCTGTTCAACGGCGGCAAGCTCTTCGAGATGGGCTTTACTGCTTTGCAGCAGTTTCCTTGCTGATTTTACTGTCGCCGTCAGGAGCAGAACCGATATTGCCGCAAAAAGCAAAGCACTCAGCCCTGCCGGACAAAATCGGCTTATAATGTCGAACCTGGCTGCGTGGCCTGCGATTAGGCCTGCTGTTTCCTCAACGATTATGAGTTTCGCCGAAGCGATGGCCGCTGTCAGCAGGGATGCAACGGCGGTAATTGCAAGAAGAGCGAAACCGGTCAGCTCGGCGGGTTTCCCGGCACAGATGCAAATGATTATGACGGACGCTGACAGAGCCAGGCCGAAAATCGTGAGCAGGTCAACAAGCGCAGGGATTTTGGGAAAGAACAAGCCGGCCAGCACAGAGACAGTGCCTGCGACAAAAAGCAGGTTGTTCTGCCTGCTCAGTCTTCTGTAGTCATTTACACCAATTTTATTTTTACCGAATTCTGTCATTCGTTTTTATGCCCTGTTTTGTTTGAGTCTGTGAATCAGGGCAAGCACTTCGGCGACGGCGACGTAAAGCTCCTGCGGTATAGGCTGACCGGGTTGCAGGGTGCTGTAAATAGTCCTTGTCAGCTCCGGTCTTCTCAGTATCGGTACGCCGTATGCCCGTGCTATCTCGCGGATTTTTTCAGCCATGTGGTCAACGCCCTTGGCCAGGAGCAAGGGGCAGTCCATTGTTTTGGCGTCGTAGCGGATGGCCACGGCATAGTGGGTCGGGTTGACGAGCACGACGCTTGCTTTGGGAACTTCCTGCACGATTCGCTTCAGGGCGATTTGGTATTGAATTCTGCGTATTCGGGACTTTACTTCAGGAGCGCCCTCGGTCTCTTTGCGTTCGTCTTTTACCTCCTGCTTGGTCATCTTGAGGTCCTGTATGTATTTCCATTTTTGCCAGGCAAGGTCCGCCATCGCAATTACTAATAGCGCAACACAGACTCGAATCATCATTCCTAAAATAAGCTGCGCCATCGCTACCAGGATTTGCGTTGACCACACCCATCGCAAGGCTGCCAAAGCCTCTATCCTGCTTTGTATGTAGAACCAAACGACTGCGCCTATAAACACAAGTTTGCATATTGAACAGATGAGCTTGACGAGAGATTTGACGTTGAAAAGTTTGCCGAACCCCGCGATTGGATTAATAGCATTGAGTTTGAATTGGACGGCCTTTGCGCTGAAGTTAGGCCCGGAGACAAAAACATTGCCCGCTATACCTGCTACAAGCAGTGCGGCAAGAATTGGGGCCATTGCCAATAGCGCACCTGTGGTTTTTGTAGTTACAAAACCCATAAATGATTGTGTGCTGGCGAAGACGTCATTATTGGCGGAAAATCCGTGCCGCAGCTCGCCGGTGGTCCAGTTGAGAAGATGCGGTCCCATCAGTGCAACGGCAGCGACCATCACAACAAGCGTCACGACGGAGTTGAATTCCTCGCTCTGCGGGACCTGGCCTTCTTCGCGGGCCTTTCTGATTCGCCGCGGTGTCGGCTGCTCTGTCTTATCGGCTGCGGGTTTAGGCATTTTCTTTCATAACGCTCAATATAAATTTACAACGGCAGGAGCTTATTCATCCACTCGGCAAATTCCGAGACGAAGCCGTTGATAAACGGGATAAAAACCATTGTCATGATAAGTCCCAGACCGACCCGCATAGGCAGGGAAATAAACAGGATGTTCATTTCCGGCGATACTCTGGCCATGACTCCGAGAGCGACCAGCAACAACAGAAACGCGGCAAGCAGCGGAGCGGCCAATCTAAGGGCGGCAATGAACATTGTCGAGCCGGCATCCATTACACCGGCGGTCAGCACAGAGATGCTTGGCATGGTGCCGGCAGAGAATACATCGTAACTGCGCGAGATTGTCAGAATAAACAGGTGATGGCCGTTGGCGGCGAGAAACATAATTATAAACAGCATATCGAGCAGCATACTGAGTGGTTGCGCCCTTTCACCGGTCATCGGGTCGATTACCTCGGCCAGTGCAAGGCCCATTTGTCTTTCGACAATTCTGCCGTACAGGCCCACCACCCCAAAAACAAGGGCTACAATCAATCCCAGTGCCAGGCCGTAGGTGGCTTCTATTCCAAGGAGCAATATGATTTGCAAAACCGAGCCTGAAGCAACGCTGACATAAGGGGCCTTTACAATAAAAATGAATATGGTCAGCAGAAGCGTAGTAGCAGCCTTGATACGAACGGGGATACTTTGCGAGCTGAACACCGGTACGACCAGGACAAAGGCCGAAATCCTTGTAAGCACCATAAAGAAGGCGAGCAGTTTTTCAGCAACTGGGTCCATAGCTATTGCCCGATGTGTTCAACCTGGCTGAAGACCTCGGTGGTGAATCGAAGGATGACTTCGAGCATCCATCCGCCAAGTATCAGTAGTACTGCGCCTACGGCGAGCAGTTTCGGAACGATGGTCAGGCTCATATCGCGTATGGACGTTATCGCCTGAAAGAGTGTAATAACCAGACCGACAATCATGCAGGTAAGAAGTATCGGAGCTGAAACAATCAAAGCGGTCTCGAGGGTATGGCGGCCAAGATACAGGGCGTAGTTGCTGTCCATGTCATTTTTCCCGAACGAGTTTAATGGAAACTGAGACTCAGGCTTTTGGCAAGCAGGCCCCAGCCGTCAACGAGGATGAACAGAATAAGCTTCAACGGCAGTGAAACCATCATCGGCGGAAGCATCATCATGCCTGCACTGAGGAGCACACCGGCGATGACCATATCAAGCAGCAAAAACGGGATGAACAACAAACAGCCGATTTCAAAGGCCGTTCTGAATTCACTGATGATAAAGGCCGGCACTACGATGTGCAGTGGTATGTCGGCCATCGTTTGCGGCGGCTGGATGTTGGAAATCCTGACGAACAGTGCAAGGTCGGCTTCCCTGGTTTGGCGCAGCATGAATTCCCTTATGTGGTTCGAGGCCTTGCCTGCGGCGGTATCGAAATCAATCTGGTCGTTTATGTACGGCTGAATTGCATCCGCGTTTATCTTTGAAAAGGTTGGCGCCATTGTAAAGAGCGTTAAAAAGAGCGCCAGGCCGACTATAGCGATATTCGGCGGTATGGTTTGCGTGGTCAGGGCCCTGCGGATGAAACCAAGAACGATGATTATCCGCGTGAAAGAGGTCATCATTACCAGAAGGCTTGGAAGTATCGCTAATCCCGCGAAGATGATTACGAGCTTGACGGGTGTTGACCAGTCTTTGCCTTCGGTTTCGGTAGTAGCGGCCTTGTCGATAAGCGTCATCAAATCGGACATGCCGGGCATCTGGTTTGCCGGCGTTGGTACGGGAGCATTGTCCGCCGCTCGTGATAGAGCTGTAAGCAGCAGGACCGTGATGCACAGTATGATTTTAGAACGTTTGAGTGACATAAGGCAACTATTTTGACCTATCGGCCTCAGATGAGCCGTCGGTATTTTGGCCGAGGTCGGCTATTCTGGTAATAGCGGTCGGCGTGGTTCCAATGATAATACTTCTATCGCCGACTTTTATCAGGTGCAGCGCTTTTCTTGAACCTAAGTAAAGAGTTTCAACGAGCCGAATCTGACGGTTCGGCATATTGACAATTTTGCCGCCGAGTTTTTTGGAGACATAATATACGGCGGCGCCCAAGACCAATACGAGCAGGATTGCCAGCATCATCCTCCAGTATATGCCGCCCGTGTCGAACTGCCGGTCTGTTCCGAAGGCAAAGTTGGGGTCGCGTGCGAATATGGAATCCGGCAGCGGGGCAGCTGGACTCAGGGGCTCGTTTGGCGCAGCGGCAGCCGGTCCGCCGCCCCGACTCGCGTCGGTAGACGCTGGGGCCGGCGCAGCAAGGCTTGCCAGGGCCGCCATGAAAAGGGCAACGATTTTTACTGAGTTTTTTGTCACGTTAAAGGCGCACCTTCATTTTTTATTAAATAGTGCAAACGATGTGCCCGAATCGGCTGATGGCGGTTATTGAGCTAAAAAGGGCATTTTTAGGGTTTAGACAGGTTGAGTTAATACTGCTGTTGTCGAGAATTTATACGGTATTGCCCGAAGATGTTTTACCTGAGGACGGCGATGACGATTTGGCAGCCTTTCGGGATAGAGCTATTATCGCCGCTCCACATTCGGCCCGGGCCCAAACCCCAGGAGTAAACGGCGGGGCGGTTCTGCCGGGGGAAGGTTTCGGCAACAAAATCGGCGACGGTTTTTGCCCGCAAGGCCGAGAGCGTCCATTGCTGCCTGTCGTCTGAGTCTTCGTCACTCAGCCCCAGAACGTAGAGTTGTGTCGGCCTGGGTTCCAGGTCGCGGTAAAGTTTCTTACACAAGTCGCTAAGTGACTGTTTTGCAGCAGCGTCCAATTCGGTATTGCCGGCGGTGAAACGCACGCTGGTCACGGGAAAGTCGTATCGCTGGCCCGGTATCTGGCTTGGCATCGTTTTTGCCGAGTTACGAAGCTGATTGAATAATCGGCGAGTTCTCTCTTCCTTGGCGTCTATGGTCCGTTTGTTCCGGGTGTCCTCAGGGTTTTGAATCGGGTGTTTAGTCTTGGGGTTTGTAAAGTTAATGGCCTGGTCCTTGCCGATAAGCATACCAAGTCCGAGCCCCTTGAGCGATTCTACGAAGGAGTCTCTTCCGGAATTGAACATCTCGGGGTCCTGCGTGGTGGCCAGACTAAGAAGCATTACGAAGAAGGTCAGCAACAGGGTAACCATATCGCTGAAAGTTACGATATAGCCGGGTACCTTCGGGCCGCTATCGCCGGATTGTGCTCGTCTTCTTCTTATCAATTGCATAGGCTCCGTTGCAGCAGGACTATTTCGAGCAGGCGCTGAGGCTGGTTATCTTCGTCAGTCAGGCTGAACAATTCGAAACTTTTCTGACCTATAGTGGAACCTGCCGAAACACTAAAGCGGTCTATCTTCAGGCCGTGCTTACTTGTCAGATATTCGATTACAGACCAGGCGCGAGTCATGCTCAATTCAGGGTCATTTTGCTCTAAGTTATTCTCACTGACTACGATATTTTCAGGCATGTCTTTGAGAAACTGGGCCAGTGTTGAAAGCGTTTCACGGCCTTGCTGCGACATTGCCGTGCCCTTTCCCCAAAATACTTCGTCCGACCTTATCAGAAAGACCTTGTGTTTCCTGTAGTCATTTGTGTGCGTTTCCTGCAGAGCCCCTTCGGAACCTAATTCATAAGTAGCTTTTTCACTGCCCTTATCGATGTCTTCGACGTAGCGAAGCTGCTCGATTTCGAGCAGCGATTCCTTGCTCGAACAAATTCTTGAGTTAATTGTCGGGAAAGCGTCGCAGTATATGATTCGCAGCTTCTTGAATACCCTTTCATCGAAGCTGGAGAAGGTAAGCAGCAGGACAAAAAACGTCAGCAGCAGCGTCATGCAGTCGCTGAACGTTACCATCCATTCCGGTGCACCTGGGTCTTCGTCCTGTGGCGGTGTTTTTTTTTCGCGTGCCATCAGACATTGGCCTTTACTTCTTCTCGTCTGCTCTGTGAGACGAAAGCATGCATTTTTTCTCTGACGGCGGTCGGGTTTTCACCCTGGGCGATGGCGCAGATTCCTTCGACTATCATTTCCTTGCTGGTGGACTCGGCCTGTGAGTATATGCCGAGCTTACCGGCCAGCGGCAAAAAGACGAGATTCGATGCAAAGGCGCCGTAAAAGGTTGTCAGCAGCGCCGTCGCCATGCCGCCGCCTATCTGGTCCGGTGATGACAGGTTTGTCAGCATCTGGACAAGTCCGATTAACGTTCCAATCATACCGAAGGCCGGTGCGGAGGCGCCCATAAACTCGAGAATCTTTTTGCCGGTCGAGTGTCGCGTCCTGAGATTATCAATCTCCAGGCTCATGATGTTGCGTATGGCCTCATCATCCTGGCCGTCAACGAGCATTTGCAGGCCCTTAACAAAGAACGGGTCATGCAGTTTTGTGATTTCCTGCTCCAGGGCGAGAGCGCCGTCACGGCGATTGATGGCTGCGAAGTTTATCATGTTCTGAATCAGTTGTGACGGCGGTGCTATTTTGCTCACTATTGTCTTTTTGATAACGGCGAATATACCGAGGAACTGCGGGAGCGAAAAATGAATCAGTGTTGCGCATAGCATTCCGCCGATGGTGATAGCCAGTGAGGGCAGGTTGACAAAAATCTGCCAGCTGCCGCCGGAGCCGCCGACGATTGCCAGTATGATTACGAAAAAGCCGAGCAGGATTCCTATTATTGTCGCAATGTCCATTTTACTGTGCGACCTCCTTGATTCTTTTGAGCTCCTGGCTTAACACCGCAGCAAGTTTGGGTTCGGTGTTGACCAGTTCAGCCAGGACTTTTGCCTTGGTTCTGTCGTTCATGTAGTACAGGATTTTGACCACGTCATCGAGCCCTTTGGATTGTGTCGTATCGAGCTTGCTCATATTGGTGAATATTTCCGCGGCGCCGCTTGCATTCATCTTGTCGTAGGTGGCGGCGATTCCGGCGAGATTCTGCTGCTCCGACTTTTCGATTTCGACTCGAGTTTTGAGCAGTCTTTCGTGTTCCTGCTTCAGCGCAACGACGGTCGAGGCCAGCTCGGCTCGCAGGTCCGTCAGCTCCTCAATATCCTTTTTCAACTGGGCCTGTGCGGTTCTGACCCTTTCCTCCGTGGAGCTGAGCTCTTTCATTCTCTTTTTATACTCACGGATTTTGTCTCTAACGTCGTAGATTAAGCCTTCGAGCTGTTTTTCCGTTAGTGACAGGTTGGTGTCCTTGGTGCCGAGCGCTTGTGCTATTTTTGTGTCCTCACTTCCGGCGGCTGCCTTAGCGGCTTGTTCCGTCGCCTGTTGCTCGGCGGCGAGTTGGGCGGCCTTTTTATTTCTTATGAAGGACAGACCGAAAACGATTGTGAAGCTTACCAGGCCGGCTGCTGCTGTTATGATTATAAACTTTTTACTCACCGGATTTCTCCTTACTTACCTAAGAGCGCACATTTTGGCGGTTCGGGCCGGGGCTTATTTGTTGTGTATCAATCGGCCTGCGAATCGCATTGACGTGTGCTCATCCATTTCCTTTTGTTCGAGTTTTTCCTGCTCTGCGATAAATTGACGTTTATCCTGTTCTCTCAGTTTTTCAAGCGCCTCGGCAAATCGTTTGATTTTCAGAAATTCAGCGGTTAAGCGTTTCCGGTCCAGTTCGAGTTGTTGAATTTCATCTTTATATTTTTTTATTATCTCATCATTTTTTCCTGTGCTTTTAAGCAGCAGCTGCTGCCGGCAGAGCCTATCGGCCGGGTTTTGTTGCGTTACGTTTTCTATCAGGTCCTGCAAGATTCTTTTTTGCGCAAGCAGGTTTGCCCTGGCCAGGGCAAGTTTTTCGGTTGTCTTGAACAACTCGGCCCTTTTGGCCTGCTGCCTTTTCTGATTAACCTCGAGTACTTTCTGCAGTCGCCAGACAAACTTTTTCATTTGACTTTAGCTTTCCGGCCCTGGGGGCTGAGCAGTTTGTCCCAGGTGTCCGTAATAGCCGTCATTTGTTTTATCGTTTCTTCGAAGGCGGTTTTTTGCCTTACGGGCTGAATCAGGAATTCTCTTATCCTGTCTATGAGCGTTATTGCACCGTCGATTCGATGATTACTTCCGTGCGACAGGGCTCCGATGTTAATCAGGTCTTCGGCGTCGTTGTATATGGCGTAGATTTCGCGCAGCTTCTTTGCAGCGGTCTTGTGCTCATCGGTTGTAACAGCGGGCATTAACCTGCTGACGCTTGCAAGTATATCGACGGCGGGAAAGTATCCCTTCTCGGCGAGCTTGCGGGAAAGGACAATGTGTCCGTCGAGCAGGCTTCTGGCACTGTCGGCGACGGGGTCGGCAAGGTCGTCGTTTTCGACCAGCACGGTCAGGATGCCGGTTATACTTCCACAAGAGCCTTTGCCGAGTCTTTCTATCAGGCGCGGCATCAGCGAAAAGACGCTCGGGCAATATCCTTTGGTTGCGGGCGGTTCGCCCGCGGCCAGGCCGATTTCGCGCTGCGCCTGTGCAAATCGCGTCAGTGAGTCCATCATAAACAGGACGTCTCTGCCCTTGTCCCTGAAATACTCGGCGATGGTTACAGCCACGAATGCCGCCTTGACGCGCTGAATCGGCGGTGCATCCGAAGTGGCTACAATTACGACGCTTCGCGCCAGACCCTGCGGTCCGAGGTCTTCTTCGAGGAACTCACGGACCTCTCGACCTCGCTCACCGATAAGAGCAACGATATTTACGGCGGCGTCGGAGCCGTTGGCGATGTCACCGAGCAGGACGCTCTTGCCGACGCCGCTGCCGGAAAAGATGCCGATGCGCTGCCCTCGGCCGCACGTTAACAGGCTGTCGATTGACCTTATGCCAAGCGACAGGGGTTCTTTAATTTTTGTCCGGCTCATCGGCGGAGGACTGGCGGCGTCGAAGGACCTTTTGTCCCTTCCGGCGAGCGGTCCCTTGTTGTCAATTGGTTCGCCGAGCCCATTGACTACCCTGCCAAGGATGTTGTCACTGACCTGAATATATCGTGGTGTGACTCGTGCGGATACCGAATCGCCGGGCGATATGCCCTCGATGTGTTCGAGAGGCAGCAGAACGACCCTGTTATCCCTGAAACCAACCACTTCGGCAAGGACTCTTCGGTCGTCGCGAAGGTTTATTTCGCACAACTCGCCGAGACCCAGCACTGGGCCGTTGGATTCGACGCTCAGGCCTGCCACTTTGGTTACCGTTCCCTTGCAGTAATTCAGATTGGCCTCGCGCAGCACAACGCCGAGTTTGTCGAAATCAATTGACAGAGTTGTCTTGTCTGTGGACGGCATTGGTTATCCTGCTTTCTTCAGGGCCTGACTGATTTTGTCTAAGTGCTCGTCAATAAGTGATTCGACGATTCCTTTTGGGGTTTCGAGCAGGCACTGTGCCTGTCCGATTCCGGCATCGGCGACGAATGTTGCACCTTTGGCAAAGTCGATTTCCGAAGCCTTGGTGAGCTGCTCTATTTGTGCGTAGTCCTTCGGATTCAGCCTTATCACAATATCTTTCTGTACCGGAGTATCATCGAGGGCCTGCTTTATGACGTCCTGGATTTGATAGTCGCCCTGTTCGATTTTGTGTCCGAGTATCTTTCGTGCGATCTCGACGGCAAGATTTATAATATCGTTCTTATGCCGACGGAAAAGCTCCGACTGCATGCCGGCGAGCGTTTCAACGATACTCTTAAAATTTGAGCACAGCTCATCGAGTCGGGCTTTTTGACTTTGCATCTGTTCGAAGGCCTGCTGTGGTAAGTCCGTTGCGTCGCCGCCGGCTGTAAGGGCCGTCGCATTTTGGACGGGTCTGTCGAGTTTTACGGTTGGAATGTCTGGCATCGAACTATTCCTGTTCTACGAAAGCGAGCTCGCCGTTAGCATTTTTTGACCGCAGGACGGTCATGATTTCGTCACGGGCCTTTTGGATGTCTTCATTCGTAGGTGCCGACATCAGTGAAGCTTCTTCGTCGAGTGTCTGTGCGGCGCGTTCGGAGATATTCGACTTGATTTTTTTTATGATTACGTCATCGGCCTTGGTCAGGGCCAGGGCCAGGGACCTTGCCTCTATGTCGCGGAGGATTTGCTGCAGCGAGCGGTCGGTGATGACCGTGATATCGTCCCAGACAATCATCAGGTTGGTGACCTTTTCAGCGGCTTCGGCGTCTTTGTCCTTTATGGCGTTCAGCAGGCCGTCGCGGAGCTCCTTGCTCAGATTTCTAAGTATTATTGCTACTTTTCTCAGTGACTCTTCCGGATGAAGCTGCTGCTGTGCAGGTCCTTTACCGGTTTTGATGCTCGCCAGTTTTGCGCAGACCATTTCGGCGATTCTTACGCCGGCTTCGGGGGTTATTCTTTCGCCGGTGGTCATTCTTGCGATGACATTATGCCGGATATTTTCATCGAGCAGCTTGAGAACGTCCGAGCTTTTCTTCGGCGTAAGCTCCGACAGCACAACAGCTACTGCCTGTGGGTGCTCGCCATTTAGCGCAGCCGAGATTGTCTGGGCGTCGGCCTGGCGAACCGGTATGAACGGGTCTCGCTGCTGGAGCAGGTCTTTGATTTCTTTCTGGATTTGCTCGGACTTATCGCTGCCGACGGTGTTGTTGAGCATCTCGCGAAGGAAGTTTTTTATCTTGAAATCTTCCTTTACGGTCAGGCTGATGCAGAACTCCTTCGCGTATTCGAGACTTTCCTCCTTATTGGCATATCCTGCGGCGTCGAGATAAGCAAGCTCGACGGCAAGCTCGCGTACGGTTTCAGGCCTGGTATCACGAAGCAGCTCCGAAGCGGTCGTGGTATCGAGGCTCATCAACAACATTGCTGCCTTTTGCTTGCGGGTAAGTATCATAGTTGGCTACTCTCTTTCTTCGACCCAGCTTGCAAAGAGTTTTTTGACCTGCTCAGGGTTATTCTGCAGCGCTGTTGCGATTTGTCGGCGTAGGACTACCGGCTCGGCGGCTTCCGGTCCCGGCGGCAGCAGGCCTGCGCCGGCATAACCCTCGGGAAGCTGGGCCTGCTCGGCGGCGGCCTTTTTACCGGCGCCGGCGAACATCTTGAACGCCAGCAGGGCGCACAGGGCCATGATTCCCAAAGAACCATGCTTTGCAATTGCCATATATCGAGTCCAGCCTGGAGGTTCCTGCTCAACTATAGGCTGGATTGTCGGACGATTGAATCTGACGGGAACGACTTTGAGTGAATCGGTTTCTTTCAGGCCGAGTGCGTTTTTGATGATTTGTTCGACGTCGGTGACCGCCATAATTTGTTCTGCTGGTTCTGTTGCATTTGGGTCTGCTGTGTCCGGGGTCAGGTCAACAAAGGCAGCAACTGCGAGGGATTTTATTTCGCCGGGCGTTATTGTTTTTTGCTCGACTGTTTTTCCCACTACATACTCTGTGACGGTGGTTTCGCCGGTCTTTTTTCCGCCGGAGCCTTCCGAACTTTCTGCCGGAGCGGCAGAGGTCTCGGTTGTACTTTCAATCTCCTCCTTTGTGGGGACGCCTTTAGGTTCGTATTTTTCTGTAACGAGATTCAAGCTGGTCATATCAATTTCGGCGCTGACCTTAACGGATGCCCTGTCGGGACCCAGGACCGTAACGAGCATATCTTCGGCTTTTTTGGAGAGGTTTCGCTCGACGCGTTCGCGGTAATCGGCTACGGTAGTTGCACCGTTGTCGAATTGACCGTCGCTGCGTCGAGAGAGTAATCTTCCGTTGCTGTCAACGATGGTGACATTTTCGGGCTTGAGATTTTCGATGGCCCCTGCGACAAGGTAAGTAATAGCCGCGATACTTGCCTGGCTAAGTTCAAAACCCTGCCTCATTCTCAGCGCCACCGATGCAGTGGTATGTTTTTCGGCAGAGGAGAAGATGGAATGCTCGGGACTTACGATGTGGATTCGGGCGTGCACCACGCCGTCCATCATCTGTATGCTCTTAGCCAGCTCTTCCTGTAACGCGCGCTGCAGGTTTATGTCCTGTACCTTCGGCGAGACGCCTATTTTGGCGTCGTCGAAAATCTTATAGCCTTTTTGCGAGCCTTCGGGCAGGCCTTCTTTTGCCATAGTCAGGCGCAACTGATATACCTGCTCTTTGGGGACATAGATACTGGCGCCGCCGTTTTTGAGCTCGTATGGTATGTCTTTCTCGGCGATTTTATCGACGATTTTGCTCGCCTCTTCCGGCGCAAGCTGGTCGTAGAGCAGTCTCATGTCAGGCCTTCCGGCCCAGTGGACAAGCAATACAACGGCCCCGACCATCGTGCCGATGATAGCAACGAGCAGTGCCTTTTGAACGATACTGACGTTTCTCCATACTGCCGCGATTTTCTGCATAAAGTCCATTGAGCCGCCCGGTTAATTAAACTCTAAGCCCCCATAATAAAAGAGCCTAAATATTCATTTGCATTGTTTGTTTGTAAGCCTCTATAAGTTTATTCCTGACGCCGACGAGCAGTTTGAAGCTCATATCGGCTTTGGCTACAGCCGAGACGACTGAGGTAATATCCTCGTTTTTGCCGGTGAGCAGGTCCGTAATACTCTGGTCGGCTTCCTTCTGAAGACCGTCAACCTTGGAGATTTGCTGCTTTACGGTGTCGACGGTATTCCTGAACGCAGCGGTCTTGTCGGCGGTGACCGTATTGACTGTTTGCGGCTGGGTTGCCGGATTGAGGGACGCGATGTTGGGGGTTGGGTTAATCATTATTTATCACTCCATTTTAACGAAGCAGCTCCAGTGTACTTTCGACCATTGACTGATAACGTTTCAATACTGCGACATTTGCCTGATATGCACGAGCGGCTACGGTCAGGTTCATCATTTCGATTGGAAGATGAACGTTTGGCATGGACACATAGCCGCTTTTGTCTGCCTGGGGGTGACCGGGGTCAAGAATTTTCTGGAAGTCAGTCTTGTCGGTTACTATTTTCTCGATAGCGACACCGGTCACCGGGTCGTCGGATTGGGTCTTAAAGGAAGCCAGTAGTCTTCTGTACGGCCGGCCTTTGCCCGTATCGGTGGTGCGGGCATTGGCGACGTTGGAGGATATTACCTCCATACTCTTTGTGTGAGCGCGCATACCGGAAACGGCGATATCAACCGCTCCGAAGGTGTCGACCTTCATCTGTGAATCCTTTCAACGAAAAAGGTTTCTGCTCATTTGTCATGGAGTTTGTAAGGCTGCTTCCATCTGCTGGTATCTCTTATTGAGCAGCTTTACGTACATTTTGTGGCGAAGCGAGTTTTCGACCATTCGGCCTACTTCGGTTTCGAGTGTCACGTCGTTACCGTTTGGTTTGACAGGGGTATCCAATGGGTTGAAGAATTCCGGTTCGAGCCTGCTTATATCTTCGGGGTCCTCCGAGGCCATGGCCTTGGCGAGCAACTGCTCAAACCTGACGTCGATTCTGCGATAGCCGGGCGTTTCGAGATTTGCAACGTTCGCGGCGATGGCTTTTTGCCGCATTTGTTCGACGCGTGCGCCGATAGCGAGCAGTTCGGTTATCTCTGCCATATCCAACTACCAAATGTAAGGAGCCCTGTAAATAACAAACAGTCACTGACCTGTCCGATGCAGTACCAGCCTGTCGATTTGAAGCAGGAGCAAAAGGTATGCCAATTGGATTATGGCATAACGTTGCCGGCTGGGAATCAGCCTTTTCCTGCCAAAAAAGGGCATTTTGGGTGTTTGAGTTTTCTATCCGGCTTTTTTTGGCCTGGTCATCTCGTCAGTAATCTATACAACCGGGACTGGTTTTTTGACATCCCGTGAGGGGCGGATACGCTAAATACCAGGCGGTTGAGAACACTAAAATTTAGGCAGATATTTCCCTGATTGAGGAAGAATCCTCCGCGATTGTCTGAGGCCGGGAAATTGCCCAAAAAAATACAGAATTTTTTTGCGGGTAAAGCCTTGATATATATAGACTTAGCGGTGATTGCGGCAGGGCGTGCAATTCCTGGCACACGGGTTGCTAATATTGGGGATACGTATGGATTCTATTACGCTGTCCAACTCGTTATTTGCAGACAACATAACGGCGATGCCGCGGCAATACGAGACTAAACTTGCTGAACGGGCCGAGCCTTTTGCCGAGCGGGTAGAGAACTCGGAACCGCAGTGGCTCGCCGCTGCAGAACAAAACCAGGCCAGGAGAGGTGAACCGCTCGAGTTTAAGCGTACTCTTGACGAGCAATCTGGTGAGCAGGCACGCGTCCAGCAGGACGAGGAAGAAAACACTAAGTCCGATAAACCATCAACAGATAATACCACAAACTATGTTTTGGCAGCGGCCGGTGCGGTATCAACCGAGGTGGAAACCCTCGGTCAGCAGGCTGATATCTCACAGATAAGTGCCGAGCAAAAGGCACTGGCGGTATTGACTTATCTTGAAGAGGGTAAGCTTGCTGATAATACTGGCAACGCCGGTGAGGCGATAAGTGAAGTTGTTGATAAAATGCTCGGCCAACAAAGTGGTAATGAAACTATTGCAACAGAAACAAGTGAGCTGACTACGGACTCGGCGAATGTTCTGGGAAAGGCTGTTCAGCAAAGTGATTTGGCGGGCACTGGGAATGAGACTGCCAAGGCCGAGCAGATAACGCAGAACCAACAGGCTATAGGCAAAGAGCTTCCGGAACAGGAAATTAAGCAGGAAGCAGTTGGCGGTCAGCCGGACACACAGGCTGTGGAACTGAACATTAGCAACCAGACCGAAAGTGTTGATTCACAGCAGGTCAAGGCCGGTGCTGCCGAAGTTTTGAACAAAGACGTTGTAGCTGGGACGAAAACCGCAGGGCAGAATGATACCGCGGCGAAGGGCGCGAATCAGCAGGAGCAGGCGGAGCAGATTAGCGAAGGGCTTACCGGCCAGATTAAGAGTTCGACGGACAAAGAGACTTCGAAGAATGAAACCGGGTCGCTTTTGAAACAAAACAACGGTGAGCCCCGATATATCGGGGTTATCAATACTGATACTGCTGAAAAGGAAGCCGAGGTTTCAAAGACGTCGCAGCCGGAACAGCAGCAGTTTGGCAAGGAGGTTTTTGACAAGGTCGGCGAGCAGCTACAGGCGTCGATTAGCAATTCGGTCAGGCAGGGCGAAAGTGAAGTGACCGTCAGGCTGAATCCGCCTGAACTGGGCAGGGTGGTCATAAAGCTACAGCAGCAGGATGGACAGGTCACAGGTCTGCTCGAATTCAGCAAGGCTGAAATAAAAGCCGAAGTGCAGCAGCTTCTACCGCAATTGGTCAGAAATCTTCAGGACGCCGGGATAACGGTCCGTAAGCTGGACGTAGTCCAGGCTCAGGTAGACAACTCAGGGCAGCAGCAGTCGCGTGAACACGTTGCAGGGGATGGTACAGCATATCAGCAACAGTTCGCTCAGGGCCAATCGAATAATTACGGCTTAGGTTACGACTGGCTGTCCGCTGAGGGTGTTTATGCCGGCCTCGAGTCGCTATCCCAGACATCCGAAGAATCTCCATCTTACATCAGTGACCAAGCAGTAAACATACTCGTTTAGCTTGACTTTTGTCCCAAGATGGTGTTTTAAGATTTATAGGGAGTAAGAAAGAGCAGCTATTTTGGTTCGAGCAAATACAGATACTCCTTACCATAGGAGACTACTCGTGAAAAAATCAGAATATAAGTGGAACTTTCTAATGTGGAAAATTAGCACATTTGAAAAGTATTACAGACAATAAGTATTCCAATAAAAAACCCCGCTGGAAGCCTATAACTTAAACTCCCAGACAGGGTTTTTTGCTCTCTACTCATGCTATTTGCAGTATATAAGGGTTTGTGGGTTTTCTACTACTCCGTCAACTTCAGATATTTCCTCAGTTACGGTCCCATTATAACGGTAAATTATAGAATGTTCATCAATATGTGAGTGTTCATAACCGTCATTGTAATAAGCAAGTCTATGTTCATTTCCAGTCGCAAAAATCAAGCTGTCTCCAAGAACATCATCGTCGACAGTTGTAGTCATGGATATGATGAGCAGATGATTTGCATCGGAATCGGTAAGTCTTTGAACTTCCCAGATGTTGCCTACTCCTACCTTATCAACTCTATGGTAATATTCGTACCAATAACCATAACCGTTCTCTCTAAAAACTTCTGCTTCATATCCTATAAATAAATCACCGTTGAATTGTTCTATTTCTATTGAAGGTGTACGAGTGGGGGAGGTAAATGTATCTGGAATCCAGTTATTGCCGTCAGAGGTTTTTGCAAGAAGAATACATCTGTCGTAATCAGGATCAGAACAGCTTACTGTAGAAACTGCGTACAACTCATTGTTGTATACTTCCAAGTCACGGAAAATAGAACCAACATCAAGAACTTTTTCAAGTCCGGGCCCGGGAGCGGGAGTATAACTGTAAATTTCATCAAAATCTCCCAGAAAGATTTTGTTATTAAATACGGCTGTGCTTAGGAAACCGTTGTTATCTCTGGGAGGAGATGTGTCTGCAACTTTTGTCCAGGTAGTCCCTCCCTCGTATTTATATAATTTTCCTACAAGAGGGACTGGTTCGCCAACTTCGTAGCATGCCGCGTATAAGTCTCCTTCAAAGACCACTAACGAAGTTACTTGCTCTCCCATTCCAGTGCCGACTCTTGTCCAGAAATATTCCCCGTCGTCTTCACCATCATATCTCCAGACCCTGCCTTCTACCCCTGCTTGTGCCCCTTCAGAGTAGTGTTGTGTCCCTGCATATAATTGGCCATCATATTCGCATAGTGAAAACACTGCGCCAGAGGTAGCCAAAAAATAGTCATTTTCTGGAGATTCTGAGCTTACAATAGGTTCCCAGGATGTTCCGCCTATATACTTATAAATACCATAGTCATAACCTGCAAATAAGTCAATTGTTCCCCCTGCGAACAAACCCTGCGGCTGTTCGTAGATGTATGTAAATTGTCCTTCATAAGCGCCCATATCAGCCAGGGTTGTGCCTAGACCGTCTTTGTTATCGATGCGTCCATTGTCTAAGATATCAAATTCTGGTGCGAAATTATCATCGGCGGTATCTGAGCATGGGCTGCCTTTATCCAGCCGCAGGCCATCGTCCGCAGTATAGAAAATCCCATCGTTACCGTCAGGATTGTCATCATCAATAAATAATGGGCAACTGTCGATATTGGTCAGTCCTGGATATCCTCCCTTTATGTTACAATAGTTGACAGCCGGGTTCGAATTTGAGTCGTTGAATATTTCATTGTAAAGGTCCCACAATATGCAGTTGGTTATTATCGGGTTGCTGGCAATGTTATAAATACCACTACCTGGTTCCCCCCAGGCATGATTTTTGGAAAAGGTGCAGTTAACAATTCTCGGGAATGGGGACGAATTGCAATCCTTAAAGGCAATTGCACCGCCGCCGTAGCTGGCTGCATTTTGGGTGAATACACAATTTGTGAACACCGGCGAGGAATGTACGGCGAGTACACCACCTCCATATTCTTCAAGATGTTGTCCATTTTCATAAAAAACACAGTTTGAAAACCTCGTAGATGAACGGTAAATATATACCCCTGTGCCGCTCATAGCCCGGTTTTTGGTAAATATACAGCTTGTGACCTTAGGCGAGGCTTTAGTGATGAACATCCCACCACCAAAACTATTGGAAGAGGAACCATTAGCATTTCCGGATTTGATTGTAAAGCCTTCGAGTATAGCTGTTTCGTCGGTATCATCAGCGGTTACGACATGATAGCTATACAGGTCCCCGCTCAGTACGGTTTTGTAGTTTGCGATGTCACGTTCATTTCCGCTTCCGCCGCCGCCTTTGAATCCTCCCCTGACAGCTACGCCGTTTTTTAGCTGGAACGTAGCGGTACGGTCGCCGGTCCCGTCCGGTTCGGCGCTGTTACAGTCGGGTTTATAGACGCCCTGTGCCACGTATATCTGGTAACCGCAGTTGGCCGCCGCTATGGCGTCCTGAAGGTATATAAACGCGTTTTCCCATGAACCACCGTCACCGCCCGGTGCGGCGTTAGCATCCACATAGATAACAGCACCTTCGGCGTACCGGGTCAGCCAGTAAATTGCAAAAAGCCCAACGTCGTTGGCGTCGATAACATTACTATTGTCTATGTCGAACTTGTCATCCCAGCCCGCATCACTGATTTCGACGAGCCAGACCTCGGCAAGGGCGGCAAAATCACGTAAGTTCACGATGCAGTCAAGATTGAAGTCAGCGTCCTGGACGGCGTAAGCAGCGAGTGTGAATACCTGCAGGATAACAACTGTAGAAATACAAATAGTTCTTAGCGACATGATTGAGTCTCCTTATATCCGCAATAAAGTGTATGATTAGTCTATATTTCTCTAATGCGTTGTCAAGGGGAATTTATTTAAGATTTTTTTATCGCGAGCTTTTTGGGGAGAGCAAACTGACAGATATGTCGATAGGAACGGCCGGATATCCCAGAATCAGTTTACGTGTAGGCTGAGCTGCTGTCCGAATCACTGAAGGCACCTTCGTCTTATATCAGCGACCAGGCGGTGAACGTACTCGTTTAGCTCTATACTCGACAGGAAAGCCGAGCCATAGCTGTTTTTAGTTCGGCCACCTCTTATACCAACCTGGGATTATTCGTCCCGTTGCCGTCCACATACCCATCTGGGCCGGCTTGGCATTGTAACCTTCCCTGTAAAAGATATCTTCCTTTTTCAGCCACTGAGCGTGACCGTCGTAGAATCCTACGTTAGCGCCTTCACTGTGTCGATAATATACCGTATCATTTTGAATATCAGCGGGCAGATTATCGTCACTTTTTAAGCCTTTAATTCTATCCCAAACGTAGACGTAGTGAGCACCGTTGATGTCACACCAGAAGTCAACGTTATCAACGAAATTGAGCGTCCCGGCAGGATTTTTTACGTTCGTAGCTTTGTATCCTACAATCTTGTACTCGAGTGTCCACGGCCTCCAATCCGTATTATTATATCCATAACTCATCCTGTCCTCGAGGTCCGTTTCATCCTTGCTTATTTTGTCGGCTGGGCAGAGGAATTCTTTGGGCATAGTCGCAAGATTCGAGCTGTCTATATAATCATCTATTTTAAGGTATGACCTGAAAGCCTCTATCTGATACCAATATCTATCTCCATTCTCATATTTGAAACCATTATTTTTTCCCCACTTTTTGGCCGACTGGCCCGGTCCAACATGGCTGGCAGGGACGAAATAACCGTTGTGCGAGTTGGCGTATACGTTGCTTGCCGTGGCGAGGCTTTTGAGATGGTTTGCGCAGACTATCCGGTTAGCAAGCTCCTTAGCCTTATTCAGACTCGGAATAAGTATCGCCAGCAATAACGCGATGATAGCAATTACAACTAACAGCTCGATTAGTGTGAAAGCTTTACCCTGGGCACTTACAGTTGAATTTTTCATGGTTTTGTCAGCTCTTAAAAAGCTAATTTCGAGTCGAAAGAAATTTGCAAATAACACCATTCATGTGCCGATGCCGCCGTGTTCTTAGACAGCATCTCTCCAGGGCCATACAGCCCACCGGAATATTTTGTTTAGAGCATGCCTTAGTACCATTTGTCAATATACACCAGGTGTTATTTTTACACAAGTTTTTTGGGAGAGGGCAGGAGCAATCGGGTAATTACAGCTTAGGTTACGACTGGCTGTCCGCTGAAGGCGTTTATGCCGGTCTCGAGTCGCTATCCCAGACATCCGAAGAATCTCCATCTTACATCAGTGACCAAACGGTAAACATACTCGTTTAGCTGCTGACGGCCTATTCTAAATTTTCCATCATTACTAATACTAAGGCACAATCGGGGGTTGCCACGTTGGCCCATTATATCTGCTCGACGAGGTCCACATTCCGGGGATATTCGGGAAATTGTCGACGATGTAAATTTTCTCTTTTTTCACATATTCCGAGTGGCCGTCATAGAAGCCGACAACAGCACCTTCGTCGTGGCGATAAATTGTCGGGCCGTGTGCATCTCTATCTTTGTAAAATTTAATATTCTGCTGGCCGTATGCATCCCATCCCCTCCTGTAATCGGCGTAGCGCCAGGCGACCCACCAGTCGATGCTGTCGATGAACTGGAGTTTTTCGGCGGGGGTTTTTACGGCATCGGCCCTGTGCCCGACGATTTTAGTACTCATTCCGGGATTCAAACTTACTTTCCAGATTTTCTGAAAGTCTGATTCGTCCCAGTCCGTAATGTTATATCCGTAACTTGTCGAAACATTTGAGACGACACCGTCGGTTACCGGTATGTTATCCAGATCAACGCTTATCTTATCAGATGGACAGAGGAACTCCTTAGGCAAGATGTTGTCATATCCCTTTTTACCTACAGGCCTTCCGCCGGAAGTGAAATCATTCATCCGGACATACGTCCTGAAGGTCTTATTGCTCGTCCAGGCACAGGACTCGCTTTTTGCCTTGTCTTTCGGCAAAGACACGCCAGAGTCAGGATGGTCTTGGTCGAAATAATACGGGGAATACCCGGCAGGGACGAAATAACCGCCCTGTGCGGCGGCGTACGTGGCGCTTGCCGAAGTGAGGGTCTTTAGGTGATTACCGCAGACTATACGGTTTGCGAGTGCCTTGGCCTTGTTCAGACTCGGGACGAGTATCGCCAGCAGTAACGCAATAATAGCAACCACCACCAGCAGTTCAATTAATGTGAAAGCTTTACCTGCGGCACATACATTTGAGTTCTTCATGGTTCTTAGTCCTTAAAAACCGGTGTTAAATTAAAAGACTTTTACAAATACCACTAATCACGCATCAGCTTGCCCCGTACCGTACGGTTCAGGGCCTGCTCGGCGAAAACGGTGGGATGTATGTGCCGCAGGTCGAGCGTTTAAGAAATTGTAATGAATTTCAGATATGCCATATTTTTCCTCTCATTACACACCTCTATAAAATCACTCGCCATTACTCTTACGGAAATCTCGACATAAAAGTTCATTATTTTCCGGGTATTTGAGGTTTTTTTGCGGGATTGCCGGGAATCGGGCCCAGCCGTTAAGAAACGGCTATTTGGGGTGGAAAAGCATAACCGTTCAGATGAGGTGTTGCCGGCGACGGTTATCAACAACAATTCAGTCAGGGCTGATCGAATAATTACGGCTTAGGTTACGACTGGCTGTCCGCCGAACCTGTTTATGCAGGAATTGGGTCACTGAACGAATCTTACATCGGCGACCAGGCGGTCAGCTCCAGACACCAGACCCCAGACTCAAGACTCCCCGTCGGGCTGGTTCACACCAGGGGACAGAAAGCCTCTTGATGCAATTATTCTACCGGTACGAGGGCTGCCAGGTCGGGCCGTTGTATCTGCTTGTTTTGGCTGTCCACATACCGGGTCTTCGCTCGCCGGACGGAGGGTTGGAATTCTCTGGTATGTAGATTTCTTCCTTGTGCATCCGCTGGGCGTGGCCGTCGTAGAACCCGGCAATGGCGTACTCGGCGTTGGCCGGCCGCTCAGTCCATTGGCCATTGAACCCTGTGGGATGAGATTCGTTGTGGCGGTAAAACACCGGGCCGTGTACTCCGAGGTTCGCGTAATCGCTAATTCTCATTTGGCCATACTTATTCCATCCCCTCCTGTAGTCGGCGTATCGCCAGGAGACCCACCAGTCGATGCCATCAACAAAGTGAAGTTTCTCGGCGGGTTTCTTTAAGCTGTCAACTCTGTGCCCGATGATATTTCCCTGCCACATACCAGTCCAGTTGTTATATTTTTCAGTCCAGTCCGTAATGTTATAAGCATAACTTGTCAGGACATTAAACTGTGAAATGTTATCCGGGTTATCGCTTATCTTATCGCTGGGGCAAAGGAAGTCTTTGGGAAACGCCATCTGCCCGGCTAAGCGAACAGCCCTGCCCCTATTCGGCATAGCCCTCGGCAACAGGTAGCGGAAGGAATTTCCGGCAAGTGTCGAAGAATTGTGGGGCTTTTTCGGTGGTCTCAGAAATTAAAGGTTCTCGC
>Ga0315554_1000036_pt1 | contig 61211 bp, 59 predicted proteins | sample SalMarSW160370MG_FD_202114 | JGI IMG/M metagenome (GOLD analysis project Ga0315554, IMG submission 202114) | Salt marsh sediment microbial communities from the Plum Island Ecosystem LTER, Massachusetts, United States - Salt Marsh Sediment SW1603-70 ...
AAAACAGAAAGGTCATGGGGCACGGTACCGGCCAGTCCTTTACAGGGTTGGGGCGTTTGGTAATCATCAGGTAGACGTCAAAGAGCGATAAAAGTCCGGCAATCAGCAGAAAGACACAGGCAGTAGTGTACATAGTAATCCCTCCTATCAAATGACCCGTTTGGGTAAATATTAGAGCTATAATAGAACACCACGCCGTAGTATGTCAAGGTGTCAGTGAATAAACAGCTCGATACTAACCTCCGGTATCCCTCGCGCCACATCCCTACCCCCATCGAGGCGTATATCGTAACAGTAAGTATCCTCAAGCTTCAGGGTCTTTTCCCAGACTTCATCACCGGATACGTAATATGATTTAACCACCTCTCCCCTTTTACCCACCCATTCCTTAATGCGCGGGTCCGGCCGCCCGAAGCCGTCTATCAGGGTAACTATTCTTACTTTCTGGCCTATGTCAAATCTGGCGTTTAACATATCAATATAATGTAATTAATCAAAGATATTGCTTCATATTATTCAAGTATTACTATATACCAGTGTCCTGCCAGGCATTTTATGTACTCAGTTCTGTCATATTTACTTTTTCACCGGCAGCTTTTTCATCAGGCGTGCCGGAACTCCCCCCTCGATTACTTCAGCTTCATCTTCGATGAATCCATAATCCGCATAAAGCTGGCGCTCCCGCTTTATGACCTCGTCATCGCTCTTAATCACATTGACCGTTATTTCCCGGCTGATGTCCAGTTTGCCCAATACCGTTTCCAGTAATTTCCCGCCGACCGCCCGAAAATCCGCTTCTCCGGTAACACCCAGGAAAGAAATCCGGTTGTCTTTCCGGGAGAACGCCGCTATCCCCGCGCATTGTCCGGAGCCGGTGTCTACCACCATAAACGCTTCGTTTTTCTTTATCTTGGCCGTCATGTATTCGTCGAAGCCTTGGTAAAACACGGAAATATCCGGTATCAATTCACCGATAATATGGTCGCCTTCATGTGCCAGGGCCAGCCAGGCCGGTATATCTTCTTTGTTCATCAGTCTTGTGTACATAATTATCCTTTCACTACCGCTATCGGTCTCGTACGGGCCACTTTTTTAGAAATACCGGCACCGTGGGCAACGTTGACCACCGACTCTACATCTTTGTAAGCCTCCGGGGCTTCCTCGGCAAGACCGGACATGCTCCCCGCCCGCACCACAATACCGCGTGATTCCAGTTCTCGTAACACATCCCTGCCGCTGAAACGCTTCTTCATCGCCGAACGACTCTGCATACGCCCGGCGCCGTGGCAGGTGGAACCGAAGGTCTCTTTCATGGCTCTCTCCGTTCCCGCCAGCACGTAAGATAAGCGCCCCATGTCCCCGGGAATGAGTATCGGCTGCCCCACTGACCGGTATTTCCCCGGGATATCGGGGTGGCCGGGCGGGAAAGCCCGGGTAGCCCCCTTGCGATGTACGCAGAGCGACTCTTTCACGCCCTCCACCTCGTGCTCCTCTATCTTGGCGATATTATGGGTAACATCGTAGATAAGCTCCAGTCCCGCCTCTTTCTCGCTTACTCCCATCACCCGGCAGAACGCTTCCCGCACCCAGTGGGTAATGCACTGTCGGTTAGCCCAGGCGTAATTGGCGGCGCCGCGCATGGCGGTCAGGTAACGCTTCCCTTCGGGTGAGTTCACCGGCGCGCAGGCAAGCTGGCGGTCCGGTACCTGGATGCCGTACTTCTGCATCGCCCGCACCATCTCCTTGATATAGTCGTCAGCCACCTGGTGCCCCAGCCCCCGTGACCCGCAGTGAACGTACAGCATCACCTGGCCGATATCGTCAATCCCCATTACTTTAGCAATATCCTTCTCGTATATCTCGTCGATGACGCCCACTTCCAGGAAATGATTGCCCGAGCCAAGCGTGCCCACCTGTGGCGTCCCGCGTTCCTTGGCTCTGGCGCTGACGTAATCGGTATTAACTTCCTTCATCTCGCCGTTCTCTTCGGTAGTTTGAAGGTCTTCCGGTCGACCGTATCCCCTCTCCACTGCCCATCTCGAACCTTTTGTTAAAACGTCGTTAATCTCTCCAGAGCGTAGCTTTATTTTCCCTTTCGAGCCCATCCCGGAAGGCACGGCGTAGAAAAGGGCATCGATGAGTTCTTTTATCTTCGGTTTTACTTCATTCTGTGTTATGTTGGTACGCATGATGCGTACCCCGCAGTTGATGTCGAAGCCGACCCCGCCCGGTGAAACGACACCGTCGCTGACTCTCATCGCCGCCACTCCGCCGATGGCAAATCCGTATCCCCAGTGGATATCGGGCATCGCCAGAGAGTAATTAACGATACCGGGCAGAAAGGCGACATTGGCTACCTGCTCCGGCGCCCGGTCGGCTACAATCTGTTTGAGCATGCCTTCATCGGCGTAGATAAGCCCCGGTACACGCATTCCCGGTTTGTAATCCCGCGGAATACGCCAGCGGAACTCGTCTACTTTTTCTAGTTTACCGCTCCACTCAGGCACAAGTGTACCTCCTAGACATCAAATATCACCTGAACCGAGCCAGCCTCCCGGTCCACCTCGAGCTGATGATAAGTAGCCGATTTTACCCCCATCTTGAGACGGTGATGGGACGAATCATACGGCTCCCCGTAACATATCGCTGTCAGGTGAGTATCCTCAAACTCTATTATATCGAATCGCTTGAAAATAAGCATTTCAACGTCGAAGTAATACAGCAGGCTGTTGAGCCACTCGAAAATCAGTCCTTCGATATCATCGGCGTTTACCTCAACTCGCCGTGACTCTTTTTCACCGACGTTTTTAAGCTCGGCCATTATGGAAAACATGCCCAGGGCGGCATTGGCGAAAGCCTTCGAAAGTGTTCCTCCGTAGGCTCTCAATCCGATATCGGAGGTGTGTTCTATGAACTCGTACTTTTTCATCACAGGCATCAAATATTATATCTCAGTCCCGCTAATGTCAAGTAGTCGGCTATATGGTTTTGTGTGATTTATAATACTCTCCCCCTGCCCCCTCTTTTGCTTACTCCCCTCTCCAGCCGGTTATAGTTGTGGCGTCTCCCCATGTTTCCGGTTGGAGAGGAGATAAAAGGATGAGGTATCCACCCATTCGCCAGATGCAAAAAATCTGAAAGAATATGATATAATCTTTTCTGGTATGGCTGAAACCAATCCCGACCTCATTAACACTATATTAAAACACACCGGAAAGCCGCATCTCTTCGAGCCGGGCGAACCACGCTTCTGGGATGACCCGCATATCTCCAAGGGTATGCTGGAGGCGCACCTGAACCCGGACAACGACGCCGCCAGCCGCAATCATGCCAGTATCGATAAAGAAGTTGAACACCTGGTCTCCACTGGTATACTCAAGCCCGGGGACAGGGTTCTCGACCTGGGCTGCGGCCCGGGACTCTATTCCGTTCGGCTGGCCGCCCGAGGGATGAAGGTCACCGGCGTTGATATCTCCCGGCGCTCGCTCAATTACGCAATTGCGCAGTCGCAAGAAAAAGGCCTCAATATAGAATTTCGCCTTATAAATTTCTTTGCTCTCGACTACTCCGATGAATTCGACGCCGTTATACAAACTCACGCTGAAATGAACACCTTCCCGGATGAAAAGAGAGATAAACTGCTGGCACTGTTACACCGGGCTCTGAAACCGGGTGGCTTACTTATTTTCGACGTGACAACCAGAGAACTGAGAATGAAGAGCGGTGAGGCAAACGGCTGGTACGTCAGCGACGGCGGTTTCTGGCGACCGGACAAGCACCTGATACTAACGCAGGGCTACGACTACCCGGAAGACAACGTCTGGCTGGACCAGTACATCATCATTGATAGTGATAGTGTAAAAATATATAACAACTGGTTTCACGACTATGACCTTCAAACAATCCGGCAGGTACTGCAAAAAGCCGGATTTGAGATAATACATGCCTGGAACGACCTTACCGGTGCGCCCTATCGAGCATGCGGAGACTGGACAGCTTTAGTTGGAAAGGTGATTTGATTATGGAACCACATCGCGAATCTTTATGGAATATTGAGTTTACCTGGATTTTTTATACGCTGGCGGCCCTTACCGTTCTGCTGGTTATCTATGCCATCTGGCGCCATTACAAACGGTGGAAGGTTGGGCAGCCGGCTAATCGTGGCAATCAGCCGGGCAGACGTTTCGTCGACTTTTTAAAAATTGCCTTTATCGACGGCCTGGTTCACCGCAAGTTCTTCGGTGCCGATAAGAAAGACTGGCGCTTACGAGAATTCTATCCTGGTCTGATACATTTCCTCATCTTCAGCGGCTTTATCGTGCTGTTCCTCGCCACTGCCTTGGAGTTCATTAACCATTACCTCGTTCACTTCCTCGAGGGGAATGTCTACCTGGCATACTCGCTACTCGCCGATGTTTTCGGAATATTCGTTATCATCGGCGTAATCCTGGTTCTTGTCCGCCGGTATATTCAGAAACCGGAGAGACTCGACAATAAGCGTGACGACCTAATCGTTCTGCTCCTAATCCTGGGGATTATTGTCTCCGGCTTTATCCTTGAAGGATTCCGTATCGCTGCTACCGAACTACAGACCAATCCCGGTTGGACGGTATGGTCGCCGGGGGGATACGTTTTCGCGCTGGCATTCCAGGGCGCCGACCAGGCAACACTGCTGGGCTGGCACATGGGGATGTGGTGGCTCCACGTTATCATTACCCTGGGGTTTTTCATCTACGTAGCTCTAATTAACTCCAAACTTTTCCATATTCTCTGGGACCCGGTAAATATCTTCTTCAGGAATCTGGGCGCTCGGGGAGCTCTGGCACCCATAGACTTCGAGAAAACCGAGTTATTCGGCGTCAGTAAAATAGAAGAGTTCAACTGGAAACAGCTGCTTGACCTGGACGCCTGCACGAGGTGCGGTCGCTGCCAGGATGCCTGTCCGGCTTACTTCAGCGGCAAGAACCTCAATCCCAAGCAGGTTATCCAGGACCTCAAAAACCACCTTTACGATGTTTATCCGGGATTTATTTCACTAAAACCGGCTGAATCCCGCCAGGAAATGATCGGCGAGGTTATCACCGAGGAGGTTATCTGGGACTGCACCACCTGCCGCGCCTGTCAGCAGGCCTGTCCGGTCTACATCGAGCATATCGATAAAATCGTTGATTTACGCCGCAACCTGGCTATGGAAAAGAGCCAGTTCCCCGAAGCTGCCCAGGAGGCCCTGAAAAGCCTCGGCACGCGCGGGCACCCCTACCGCGGTACCGTGGCCACGCGTACTACCTGGTGCGAGGATATGGATATCAGGGTTATCTCCGATGACGCCGATGTCGACATTCTCTACTGGGTGGGCTGCAGCGCCGCTCTCGACGACCGTAATATCAAGGTAGCCCGGGCGACGGCGAAGGTCCTGAAGGCGGCCGGAGTCAACTTCGGGATTCTCGGCGACGAGGAAGCCTGCTGCGGCGACCCGGCCCGGCGCATGGGTGACGAGTACCTCTTCCAGACCCTGTGCCAGCAGAATATCGAGATACTGAAAGGCTACGGTGTCAAGAAAATCTTGACCACCTGCCCGCACTGCTTCAACAGCCTCAAGCATGAATACCCGCAGTTCGGCGGTAATTATGAAGTAATGCACCATACCCAGTTCATCGCCGATTTGATACAGTCGGGTAAACTGAAGCTTAAGAAAGCTGTCGACGGCAAAGCCGCCTACCACGACTCCTGCTATCTGGGGCGTTACAACGACATTTACGATGAACCGCGGGAGATATTAAAGGCTTTACGCGGTAACACGGTCGAGCTGCCGCGTCACAAGACCAACAGCTTCTGCTGCGGCGGAGGCGGCGGGCACATGTGGATGGAGGAAGAGCCGGACAAGCGGGTCAACATGCGCCGGATAGATGAGATCGTCGAGGCCGGTGTCTCATGTGTGGCTTCGGCCTGTCCTTACTGCTTGACCATGTTCGACGACGCTTTGAAAGCTAAAGGAGTGGAAGAGTCTTTGCAGTCACTGGACCTCAGCGAGCTGGTGGCTGAGGCTCTGGAAAATAACGATTAGACCGTAAACCGGCAGGTCAGCCCCGTGAAGGCAGCGCGACAACCGCCGTGCCGGTGACGGTCTTATCACCCTCCGGGTTCTCCGCCCAGATTTCCACCCGGGCCAGGTTCCGGCCGTCTTCCTCGTACTTTTTGGTCACCTTGCCGTTGCAGATAATATCCTCGTGGACTTTGTTCATGCCCCGGTAGCTGCCGCTCAGCTTGAGGAGGGTACCCTCCTCACTGAGCCAGTCGGTTAACATCTGACCCAGAAAAGAGAGCGCCAGCCACCCGTGTACGATGACGCCCGGCAGCCCGTTAGCGACGGCAAAGTCTTTATCGTAATGTATCTGGTAGTAATCGCCGGAAGCCCCCGCGTATTTCACCAGTTGCATGGTGGTCGGGTATTTTACCAGTGCCGGTATCTCACTCCCGACTTCTATATCTTCGTAATAGACCTGTCCGGACATTTTCACTCCGTCAATATTTGATGTAGGTGTTTTTACCCCTCACCGCCACCTCGCCCCGCTGGTTCGTATAGGTCACGTCGGTGAACATGAAAAGTGTCGGCCCGTCTTTCCCCCCCACCTGTCGTAACCGGGTAAGCCTGGCGGTAACCGAGATAACGTCGCCTATCTTTATCGGCTGCAGGTACTCGAGGTCGCTGGTGCCGTTGAGCAGGCGGGTAAGCGGCGTTTTGGCGTTGAAGAGCCGGTGCAATAACTCAGTCGGCACGAGGGCGGCGGGGAAGGTGGGCGGTGCAACCTCCTGCCAAGCCGGATTGGAGTCGTCGATAGCCTCGGCGAACTTGCGGACCATCCCCTTCTCTATTTCGTAGACCTCAGGCCCGAACTCTACATTTAAGAGGTTTTCCAGCTCTTCGCTGATAACCGGTTCTTCGCTCAATACGATATCTCCGCTTTATATTCCGTTGTATTATAGACCAAATTTTACAAATATGACCAGCCAGGCTGCAAGCTATTTTTGCAGCTTCTTCACCAAGCTGGCTACATTCTTACCGAAGTTCCAGGCGGTTCGCAGTCCCTCCTCGTCCTTTTCCACCTCGCCCTTCTCACGCCCAAAGGCCATGTTCCAGTAGGTTGAACCCGGATTAATTATCTGCATTATATGGAACCAGAACAGAAGCTCGGCAAACGTAAAGTCCTGTCCACCGCGACGGGCAACCACCAGCGGACCCCCAACTTTACCTTTTAAAACCCCCGAACCACGCGACATATATCCTGCCCTTTCCAGGAAACCCTTCACCAGTGAAGTGGACGAACTATAGTAAACCGGAGAGGCCACGATGATGGCATCCGCTTCAACCATTTTGGCGTAGACAGCTTGCATATCATCTTCTATCGAGCAGCCGTCGTGCTCGAAACAGTAATTACACGCATTGCAGCCCGTAATATTAAGTCCTGCCAGGCTGACCAGCTCCGTGTCCAGCCCCTCCTCTGCGATAGCTTTAAGGCAGTGGGCGGTCAATATTTCCGAGTTGCCGCCTTTTCGCGGACTGCCGACAATCCCGATTGCTTTCACGTTATACCTCCCGATGGGTTGTATATAATTTATGCTTTTTTATGTATTCGGCCACCGGAGCGGGGACAAGATTTTCGATGGCTTTACCCTCGGCCACCAGCTCCCTGATGGCCGTCGAACTGATGTCTACCTGCGGTCCTTCCAGCAAAATCAATCGACTGGTAATGCCTGGTACAGCCTTTTCCAGAGCCCTAATGTCCGGTTGCGGCCAGCCCGGGCGGGGTACGGCGGCGAGAAAACACATATCGATTATTCGTGACGGTTCCCGCCATTCCGGGAATTTTTCCAGGCTGTCCCATCCCAGTATGAAATATATCTCGTCCGCACTGTCATACGTACGATGAAGCTCGGCTAGAGTATCCACGGTATAGGAAGCCCACCCACGCTCTATTTCAATTTCAGAGATTTTATATTCAGGTCTGCCAGTAATTGCCAGGCGTACCATCTCGACACGATGCTTTGCCGGTGTCACCGTGATACTACTCTTAAACTGCGGCTGTCCCGCCGGTATGAACAGCACCTCGGCAAGACCGAGGGAACGCCTGGCTTCATCGGCGATTGCCAGATGCCCGAAGTGCACGGGGTCGAAAGTCGCTCCCAACAGACCTATCTTCATTGCATCACCATTCCCATTCCAGTTCACCGCAGCGGACCTTGCTGCCCGGTTTTGCTCCTGCTTTCTCCAGTATCTTTCCGACTCCCCGCCTGGTCAGCTGGTTCCGTATCTGCCAGCGTAATTCGTCTTCGCTGGCACCGGCCCCGACGATGATACGTTCGAGTTCCGAGGCATGTATGATATACATATCACCCTTTTTCTCTACTGTTATACCGGTATCTCTGGGGCCGGGTCGGAAGACCTTTTTCGTTATTTCCCTGTCATGCTCTTTAGCAGCTACTTGCTTCAGTGTTTTGAGAGTTTCCGCCATAAGGTCCGGTACTCCCTCTCCGGTAGCGGCGGATATAAAGTGGGCTTTGATACCAGCTTCTTTAAATTCCTGCTTTACCAATGATAACCTATCCTGTACCCCGGGTAAATCAATCTTGTTCAAAGCCACTATCTGGACCTTTTTCTCCAGCATCGGGTCGTAAAGAGCCAGCTCCTGGTTAACGTGTATCAGGTCATCGACCGGCGATTCGGATGTGCCGCTGATGAGATGAACCAGTATTTTCGTCCGGAGTATGTGCTGCAAAAACGTATGCCCCAGACCTTTGCCAAGATGAGCTCCTTCTACCAGGCCCGGTACCTCGGCCATAGTGAATCTATCGTACCCCACCTCTACGATACCCAGCACAGGCTCAACTGTGGTGAACGGGTAATCGGCTATCTTCGGTTTTGCCGCTGAAGCCGATGACAACAATGTCGATTTGCCTACATTGGGATACCCGATTATGCCCACATCGGCTATTAACCTCATCTCCAGCGACACTGTATTCTCTTCGCCAGCCTCTCCCTTCTGAGCTATATAGGGTGCCTGGTTGGTAGATGTAGCGTAATGGATATTCCCCCAGCCCCCTTTACCTCCGTGGGCGGCGATTACCTCATCACCAGCATTTACCAGGTCAATGACCGTCTCTTCAGATTCCGAGACGTACTTCACTACCGTACCGGGTGGTACCATCAGCACCAAGTTCTCACCGTTTCTGCCATGCTTTTTCCTGCCGGCGCCATTCCTGCCGTTAACCGCTTTGAATACCCTTTTTCGCCTGTATTTAAACAGATTATCAACCGAACCATCAGCTCTTATAACTACGTTCCCGCCACTACCCCCGTTGCCACCATCAGGCCCGCCGTAAGGCACAAATTTCTCCCGCCTGAAGCTAACCGCACCATTGCCACCATCACCCGCTTTTACACTAATAGCTACTTTATCAAACATAACTAAGTATAATAATCACTCATATATATTTTTCTTATCCAATAATACTAATAATACCACAGGTACTAAATTCAAACGATTAATGTTTTCCAATCTTGAAAAGGGTAAAATAATACCAAACATTCTATAAAAAACATAGCAAATAAAAAGCAAACAATATCCAATATGTTCCCTATGTAGAAAGAAAGAGATACCAGTGATTTCTGAAAGATAAATAGAGGTGTGGTAAAAATATTAAAGTTTGTGCTACGTATTCAGCGACTCTTTGATTTTGTTGACACGACGTCGGAGAAATGAGATGCCTTCGATATCCGAGGCGATTTTCTTGCAGGCTGTGGTTACCGTGGCGGCATCGCGGTTCCCGAGTATTTTGCCGATATGAGCCAGGGAGTAGTTGGTTTCCTGCCGTATGAGGTACATGGCCAGGCGGCGTGCCAGAGAGACATCCTTGTCCCGCCTCCGACCGATTAGTTCTTCCCTGTCGAGATTGAAACTGTCGGCTACCGCTTCCAGTATGGCATCATGCATCAATGCAGAGGCGCTGGGTTCTTTCGTGCTGATATCCGCCAGAGCCTGTCGGGCTATCTCTACGGTCGGTACGGACTGCGTCAGCTTGGCTAAAGCTATAACCCGGTTTAAAGAGCCCTCGAGCAGCCTGACGTTATCCGGGGCCTGTCTGGCGATAAAATCCATTATCTCGGGTGCTAGATTAATACCTCTCTGCTGTGCTTTGGATTTTAATATGGCCAGGCGCGTATCGTAATCGGGCGGTTGTATATCCACAATCAGGCCCCACTCGAAGCGGGAACGCAGACGTTCCTCCAGCAAGGGCATTGTACGTGGGGGGCAGTCGCTGGTGATTACAATCTGACGGTTGGTATTGTGGAGCTCATTGAAGGTATGGAAGAAACTCTCCTCGGTCTGCCCTTTACCTCCGATGAAATGGATGTCGTCGATAAGCAGCATGCCGATACTCCGGTATTTATTCCGGAATTCCTCGGTACTTTTCTCCCGCAGGGCGGTGACGAACTCGTTGGTAAACTCCTCGGCGCTGGTGCAGATAACGTTGATGTGACGCGCTGAAGCCTCGTGTCCTATGGCGTGCAGCAGGTGGGTTTTACCCAGGCCCGCCCCACCGTAGATAAACAGGGGATTATAGCTGTGCCCCGGGTTTCTGGCTACCGACATCGCCGAGGCACGGGCGAGACGGTTGCTGGTACCTTCTATGAAGTAATCGAAAATATATCCGGGATTCAGCCTGGTGAATGACCGGACCGTTGAAGATATCTCCAGGGGGAGATTGTTGTGAACCGGATTGCTGTGACTTTTCCCGTTGACCTTAAAGACAACCTCAACATCAGGAGATGTGAGACCGTCGAGGGCTTTTTGAATAAGAGAGAGCTGATTCTTCTCGAGGTATTCGGCGGCGAAGGTGTTCTGTACGCCAACGACAAATTGCTTGTCCCGGTAACTCAACCCGACCGTTTTCCCGAACCAGGTGCGGTAGTTTGGTTTGCTCACCTGCAGCTGCAGTTCGCCAAGAGCGGTTTCCCATATTTCTTTTGGTGTCCTTGTTTTAGTAATTTCCATATTTCCCGAAAATGCCCACCACCGCAACCATCGCAGGCAAAGATATCCCCCCTGTCATATTATTGACGCACATTCACCCCGGATAATTTTTTGACGAGCCTTCCACCTGTTTCGGGTGGGTCAAGAGGTCATAAAGTTAATACTTGAAAAGTCGGTTAACGTCATATAGCATACAACCGACATCCCCTGCGTGGCAAGGTTTATAGGAGCTATATCCAGCCATTTTCGTCCTGTACATTCTCTAAAATACTCCCGAAAACTGCCGTTTTTGTTGATTATCGGGGTATGCCAGTTCAAACCGAACACTTGTCCGAAAAATATTTTTTTGCTAAAATTCCTGTAGTCCGGAGGTATGATGTGAGAGTTGTATTTATGGGTACACCAGAAGCAGCCGTCCCGTCTTTAGAGCGCCTTGTCACCGACGGGCACGATGTTGTTGCCGTATATACCCAGCCCGACAGGACCGCCGGCCGCGGGCGTTCCCTGGTACTTTCTCCGGTAAAGCAGGCAGCCGAACGATTGGGACTGCCCGTGACACAGCCCGAGAGCCTCAAAAATGCAAGGGACGTAGAGCAGCTGGCTGACCTAAAGCCGGACGTTATTGTAATATGCGCCTACGGACAGATTTTACCGCAATCGGTCCTGGACATTCCGCCTTATCAATGTATTAATATCCATTTTTCGCTGCTGCCGAGACACCGCGGCGCTTCTCCAGTGGTGGCGGCGATACTGGCCGGTGATGAATTCAGCGGCGTCAGCATCCAGCTTGTCAGAAAGAAGCTGGACACCGGACCGATATTGACTGTCGGGGCCGTACCTATTGCGTCGCATGATACCACCGGCAGCCTTACGGAGAAACTGGGCGTGGTGGGAGCCGGACTTCTTCTGGAAGCAATGAACGTCTGGTTACGCCATGAAATCGCTCCCCGCCCCCAGGATGAGTCCAGAGCCACCTATTTCAGCCAGATTAAGAAAGAAGAGGGAGAAATCGACTGGACTTTACCGGCGGAGGAAATCGGGAGGAAGGTGCGGGCGTATTACCCCTGGCCGGGCTGTTTTACCAAATGGCGAGGCAAGAATCTAAGGATAGTCCGGGCATCGGTTTTACCGGAGGAAAGCTCTCATGAGGCGGGAAGTGTTATAAAACTACTCGAACGCGAAACTACGGTAGGTATTGTAACGGGACAGGGAGTACTTACTGTTCTCAGCCTTCAACTTGAGGGCAAGCGGGTAATGACCGCGTCCGAATTCCTCAGGGGACAACGCGACTTTATCGGGTCGGTGCTGCCCGGATAAAGAGTATATCGTTTGTTTTTGTGTTGCCCCTCTCGTGTTCACCCTGTATAATCTGAATTAAGGAGGCCTTTTTATGGCGTCTTTACCGGAAGACCTGAGTAAGTTCGATAGTTTCGCGGCCGTCATCGCCCATCTCCGCAGTCCGGACGGGTGTCCCTGGGATAAAGAGCAGACCCACGCCTCGCTGCGGATTCACCTGCTATCCGAGTGCTACGAGGTGCTGGAAGCCATCGACGGAAACGACCCGTCCAAACTCTGTGAAGAGCTTGGCGACCTGCTCCTGCAAATCGTACTGCACGCTCAGATAGCCGCCGATAACGGGGAATTCGAGATGGGCGACGTGATTAAAGGCATCAACTCCAAGATAATCCACCGCCACCCGCATGTATTTGGGGACGGTCAGGCCGCTACTGCCGATGAGGTTATGCACAACTGGGAGGTGCTCAAGAAGGAAGAAAGGGAAGGCGACGCTTCCGTGCTGGAAGGCGTGCCGAAACAAATGCCCGCTCTCGCCTATGCCTACGAGATATCGCGGCGGGCTGTGCGCGTCGGTTTCGAATGGGAGAACCTAGAAGGCGTTCTCGATAAGCTTCTCGAAGAGATAAGGGAGATAAAGGATGCCGGGAGCAACGAAGAGAAGGCGCGCGAGTTCGGCGACCTTCTCTTTACCCTGGTCAACTTTGCCCGGTGGCAGGGAATCGATTCCGAGGCGGCGCTGCGGGAGGCTAACGATAAGTTTTACAGGCGCTTTACCCGCATGGAGGCTCTCTGCTGTGAGAGGGGTCTGGTGCTAAATGAGATGTCCTTCGATGAAATGGACGCTTTATGGGAAGAAGTTAAACGCGGGATTTAAAAGGTGGTCCGCAGATAACCTTTTCATCGGTTAGTAAAGCCGGGAGCGTATGATGGCTAACAAAATGGTCGGGGCGCCCGGGTTTGAACCGGGGACCTCCGCGTCCCGAACGCGGCGCGCTACCAGGCTGCGCTACGCCCCGCCAGCCATATTATAAGGCTCTCCGCCTTGTTTAAGCAAGGTATAATGAATAAACAGTAAATATTAATAGAATATGAGGAGTTGCGCAACTGCGCATATGAGGATAATATAAGAATATATGAAATACTTCGTATTGATAATCGACGGCGGCGCCGGCCTGCCCCTGCCGGACAGGAGTAATAAGACCTGCCTGGAATTGGCGGTAACACCTAACCTTGACGCTATGGTAAAAGAAGGGACCCTCGGACTGGCACGGACGGTGCCACCGGACATGGAGCCGAGCAGCGCCTGCGCCTGTATGTCGGTGCTGGGCTATGACCCTGCCGTGTATTACAAGGGACGTGCCGGGATAGAAGCCAAGAGTATGGGTATAGATATCGGAGAAGACGAGGTCGTCTTCCGTTGCAACCTGGTAACGGTGCGCGACGGCAGGATGTGGGACTACAGCGCCGGACATATCAGTACCGGTGAAGCAGCAGAAATTATTAAATCTCTAAATAAAGAACTCGGTACCAGTCATATATCATTTTACCCGGGAATCGGCTACCGGCATATCTTAAAGTTGAAAGGCTACCGGGATACCCTCGATGCCGTCTGTACCCCGCCCCACGATATCCCCGGCAAGCCCGTAGCGGACTATTTGCCGAAAGGACCGGGCAGCCGCCTGCTAATAGACCTCATGACGCGCTCCCAAGACCTGCTGAGAAGCCATAAAATCAACGTAGAGCGCCGTTCCCGCGGTGATGTGCCCGTTTCCCTGGTCTGGCTATTTTGGGGCAGCGGACAGGCACCTGAGATGCCATCCTTCAATGAAACCTACGGACTCAGGGCGACAATGACCTCCGGCGTTGACCTGCTGCGCGGTCTGGCGATGATGGCTGGCATGTCATTGCTGGATATCGAAGGCGTAACCGACGGACTTGATAACGACTACGCCGCTCAGGTGGTCGGAGCTATTGACGCTCTTCAAGAACACGATATGGTGGTTATTCATGTCGAAGCGCCCGATGACGCCGGGCACGACGGCTTGATAGATGAAAAGATAAAGGCTATTGAGTATATCGATGCTGAAATTATCGGACGGCTGGGTTCGCTGGGAAAGGATGAGCTCCGGGGACTGGTAATGCCCGACCATCCCACCCCCATTGCCTCGCGTACTCATGCCGCCGACCCCGTGCCATACCTACTCTGGGGTTCCGGTATCGAATCCAACGGGGCGGAACGCTTCACCGAGTCGGAAGCCGGTAAAACTGGTCTTTTCATGGAACAAGGGTATAAAATAATGTCAGAACTTTTATAAATAGCAGGAGACACTGAAAAAATAGTCAATAATATGTGTAATTCCGCAATTGAGTAAAATGAAGCTGTTTGGTAAAAAACGTAAACTATACGATGGTTATATACTTTCGCTTCCTCTAAGTAATAGGCTCATACATTTCTATCGTGATTCAGCCCTTAATAGAGTACTATCTGGCGAAAGTTTCAAAGTAGATGAAGAGAAAATTATTCAATATGAGGGAATCTGCGAAACTAATCGTGATAATTTTATTGAGATGGGTTGGCTTAGGTTAAATACACCATTAGAAATGCACCAAGAGCCTCTAGGGACGGATTTTTTATATGTGCCTCCAAAAGAAAGAAACAGAATATTGAAAATGTTAGAAGGAGGCGTTCTAGTTACTCTTGAAAGGTATAAGTCATTTCGTGTGGTTGAGGAGGAAAGAGTAGATACACAAGCTAACATTAAAAAGGAACTTGAGAAACTCCCAGAAGGTTATCGTGTAGAAATGAAGGGAATACCAGAGGAATTGGCTGCTCTTGGTTTACCTGCCCCTGTTCGCGAGATTAAATCCTATAGTATAGATGAAATAATAGGTTCTGGGGAGTTGGTTGATATAGCGGAAATAGGGGAGCAAAATCGTGAGAAGATTGAAAAAGGCATTATCAATGAGGAGGATATCGATAAGCAACTCAATGATATACAAGAAACGAAATTCTATTTTATCATGGGCTTTTCTATTGAAGGGATGTTTATTTACATAAATCATCCTGAGGAAAACTGAGGTTTAAGAGTAACATGGCTTTAATCGTACAGAAATACGGCGGCAGTTCGGTAGCCAACGCGGAAAAGATAAAAAACGTTGCCGCACGCATCGTGCGTACCCGGGAAGCCGGTAACCAGGTTGTCGTGGTCGTCTCTGCCATGGGCGATACCACCGACGACCTGGTACATCTGGCTTATCAGATTAACGAAAAACCCGATACGCGTGAGCTCGATGTTCTCCTTTCCACCGGTGAGGTTGTTTCCAGCACCCTCCTGGCGATGGCGCTGCATGGTATGGGCTACCCGGCCATCAGCCTGACCGGTGCCCAGGCGGGTATTACCACTGATACCGCTTACAACCGGGCCAGGATTACCAACATCAATCCTGTACGGGTGGAAAGGGAGCTGGAAAAGGGAAATATCGTTATCGTCGCCGGCTTCCAGGGGATTACCGAGGAGATGGATGTGACCACCCTTGGCAGGGGAGGTTCGGACACCACCGCGGTGGCTCTGGCGGCCAGCCTTGAAGCGAAGATATGCCAGAGATATACGGATGTCGACGGTATCTATACCGCCGACCCGCGTCTGATACCGGAAGCGCGGAAACTATCGGAGGTCAGCTACGAAGAGATGCTGGAGATGGCGAGTTATGGCTCCAAAGCCATACATCCCCGGGCGGTTGAGCTGGGGGAGCTTTTCAATGTCCCCATTCTGGTGGCTTCGAGCTTCAATGAAAACCCGGGTACTCTAATATGTGAAGAGGTGTCTATGGAGGTACGAAATAAAGTAAGAGGGATAGCCCATGACCTTGATGTGGCCAAGATAATGGTGGTCGGTGTGCCCGATAAGCCCGGTATCGCGGCCGGGATATTCGTTCCCCTGGCGGAATCGGGTATCAGCGTCGATACTATTGTTCAGAATGCCAGCATCGAGAATATCACCGATCTCACCTTTACGGTAGCCAGAGGCCAGCTACAAAGGGCCATGGCTGTCGTTGAGCCGTTGGCGAAATCTATCGGCGCCAGGGAATGCGTCAGCGATGACCGGTTGGGAAAGGTAAGCATCATCGGTACCGGTATGCAAAATGTTCCCGGCTATGCCGCTCGCATGTTTGACACGCTCAGTCGGGAAGGCATCAATATTCAACTGATATCGACGTCGGAAATACGGATAACCTGCATCATTGAAGAATCCAGAGTAGAGGATGCGGTCCGTGCCCTGCATCGAGCCTTCGAAATGGAAATAAATTAACAGACACGCTATTTATAAATTATTCTACGGCTATGACTTCCTTGACCTGAGGTACTTCCTGTTTTAATATCCGTTCAATCCCGTTCTTCAAAGTCATGGTGGACATGGGACAGCCGGCGCAGGCACCGACGAGTTTAACCTTGACCGTACCGTCGTCTACCCCGACCAGTTCCACATTGCCACCGTCTCTAACCAGAGCCGGGCGTATTTTATCAAGTATCTCTTCAACCTTGTCTCGCATTACATTCTCCTTCGGTAGTTGTTGAAACCCTCTACTTCCATTCTAGTCACCGATGAATCGATTTGTCAATATGGGTGTGTTTTAGTTTCGTTTGGTTTTGGTTAATTTCAGATACTCTCCCCATTACCCCCTCTCAAACGGATATATTTAATACGCCATTTCTCATTTGTTTGAGAGGGGTCAGGGGTGAGTAAGCACCCCATAACCATATGTAGAAAAGGTAAGAAATTAATTGACGGACGTGCCTGAACGACCTTGTATGAATTTCTTGACTGATGTAGACTAAAATACTTAAAATAGTTATGAGGTACGAAATGACTCGCGATGAAGAGAGACTCGTCAGATACAAGCAGCAGCGCAGCAAGGAGGCGATAGACCTAGCGATGCAGGGTAGGTGGCAGGAAGCGGTGGACGTAAACCAGGAAATTATCTCGAACTTCCCCAGAGACGTTGATGCTTCTAACCGTCTGGGAAGGGCCTATATGGAACTGGGACAATATGCCAAATCAACCGAGGCATATAGCCGGACTGTAGAGATTGACCCTTATAATGCTATCGCCAACAGGAACCTCCGACGTATCGCTGACATGGACCAGTCGGAAACCGAGGAGGTCGATACCGACCATGTAGCTCCCCACCATTTTATCGAAGAAATCGGCAAGTCGGGGACTGTCGTTCTCTATGACCTGGGACCGAAGGAGAAACGGGCCAGAATGGTCGCTGGAGATAATGTGGTTTTAAAAGTAGACGGGACCAGCTTGCTGGTGGAGAATAAACGTGGTGAATATATGGGGCGGGTAGAGCCGAGAACTGCCCAGCGACTGGGAAGATTGATTCAGGGGGGAAACCAGTACACCGCCACCATCGTCAGGGCAAAAGCAGACATGATGTCGGTTATCGTTAGAGAGACCTACCAGGACCCGAGTCAGGCAGGTAAATTGTCCTTCCCGCCTAAAGGCGTGGATGAAGTCCGCACTTACGCCGGTGACGGAGTGCTCAAAGCCGACGCGGATTATGAGGAAGATAGCGAGGATGAGTCCGGTTATACCATCATCGGCGGCGATGAAATAGAGGTCCTATCCGAAGATTCTGATGATACTGACGATGATACCGGCAATGATGATGATTAGGAGAATTTATTAATTATGGTTATAGGTAATGTCAAACCCGTTAGCTTAGAAGAAGAGATGAAAAGCTCATACATTGACTATGCCATGACGGTCATAGTATCCCGGGCTTTGCCTGATGTCAGAGACGGTTTGAAGCCGGTGCACCGACGCATCCTATACGTTATGAACGACCTGGGGATGAGGTCGAACAGCGCTTACAAAAAGAGCGTGCGTATCGTCGGCGAAGTGCTCGGTAAGTATCATCCCCACGGGGACACTTCGGTATATGATGCCATGGTGCGTATGGCTCAGGACTTCTCGATGCGTTACCCTCTCGTCGATGGGCAGGGCAATTTCGGCAGCGTCGATAATGACCCTGCCGCCGCCATGCGTTATACGGAAGCACGCATGACCAAGATAGCCGAGGAGATGCTGGTTGATATCGAGAAAGAGACCGTCGACTTCATGCCCAACTTCGATGACACTCTCCAGGAGCCCAGGGTGCTGCCTACCAGGTTACCCAACCTGTTGCTCAACGGCAGCGCCGGTATCGCCGTAGGCATGGCTACCAACATACCGCCCCACAATCTGAGTGAGCTGTGCGATGCCGTTTCCTATCTCATCGATAATCCTAAGGCTACTATCGAAGACCTCACCAAATATATTCAGGGACCTGATTTCCCCACGGCAGGTATTATCATGGGTGTTGAAGGCATCAGGAACGCCTATACGACTGGCCACGGTAAGGTGGTAGTACAGGCAAAAGCTCACGTGACCGAGATAAAGGGGACCGGTCGACAGCAGATAATTATCAGCGAACTGCCCTACCAGACCAATAAAGCCGCCCTGGTTGAGACTATTGCCGAACTCGTCAGGAACAAGAAAATCGATGGTATCAGCGACCTGCGTGACGAGTCCGACCGCGACGGCATGCGGGTAGTTATCGAACTGAAGAAAGAAGCTCAGGCACAGAAAGTGCTCAATAACCTCTACAAGTACACCGCCATGCGGTCTTCATTCTTCATCAATATGCTGGCACTCGTCGATGGCCAGCCCCGGGTTATAAGCCTCCGGGAAGCCCTCCATCAATTTGTAAATTTCCGCCAGCAGGTCATCACCCGGCGCTCCCGTTATGAGTTGAAGCAGGCCAGGGCAAGAGCCCACATTCTGGAAGGTCTGAGGATAGCCCTCGATAATATCGATGCCGTGATCAACACCATCCGCAAATCGGAGACGGCCGAAGCCGCCAGGAAAAACCTCATGAACGACTTCGGCCTGACACAGATTCAAGCCCAGGCTATTCTCGATATGCAGCTGCGCCGCCTTGCCAATCTGGAAAGGCAGAAGATTCTGGATGAATATGCCGAGATAGTCAAGACGATTGCCTATCTGGAAGACCTGCTGGCGAATCCGCGTCGTATCCAGATGCTGATAAAAGAGGAAGTAGCCGAACTGAAGTCGAAATACGGTGACAAACGGCGAACCACCATTCTCGAACAGGGCAAGCTGGAGTTCACCGAGGAAGACCTGATTCCTCACGAAAGAGTAGCGGTAACGCTCAGCAGCCGAGGATTTATAAAAAGAGTGACCTCGCGTAACTACACCGTGCAGCACCGCGGCGGCAAGGGTATTATCGGGCAGGTAACCCGCGAGGAAGACGCGGTCATGCTGCTCACCGTGGCTGATACTCATGATGACCTGTTTTTCTTCACCGACCGCGGCAAAGTGTATTACCTCAAGTGCCATGAGATTCCCTCGGGCAGCTCAAGAACGTCGAAAGGTCTGGCAGTAATCAATCTGCTGTCTATAACCGAAGGCGAACGCGTAACGTCCTTGGCGGCTACCACGGGTTTGATGCCGGAAGCCTATATGGTGATGGCAACCAAGCTGGGAGAAATCAAGAAGACGTCTCTGGACAAGTTCTCCGCCGTGCGGTCGAGTGGGCTGATTGCCATGGACCTGGAACCGGGCGACGAACTGGTATCGGTCTGTATAGCTACGGACAAGGACGATGTCATCCTGGTCTCACAGAAAGGGCAGTCGATACGCTTCGGCGTTTCCAGCCTCAGAGCGGCTTCGCGGACCAGCGGCGGCGTACGCGCCATGCGTCTGGCCAAGGGTGATAGTATCGTCAGTATTGACAAGGCTGACGATACTGCGTTTTTACTGGCCGTGACCAGCGGTGGTTACGGTAAGATAACGCCGATAAACCAGTACCCGAAGCAGCATCGTGCCGGCAGCGGTGTCAGGACATTCAAGATAGTCGGTAAGTCGGGGGATGTTATCGCCGCCAGGGTGGTGTATCTCGAAGAGCAAATTATGCTGATTTCCGCCGAGGGTATGGTTACCCGCACTCCCGTCAAGGAGAAAGACCCCCGGATGGGCATTACCACACAGGGCAGGAGCACCCAGGGTGTTAGAGTAATGACCCTGGACGAAGGCGACAGCCTGGTAGCGATTACCGCGTTCGAACAGGACACCGGTACGACCAAGTAAGAGGCTGAGTTTCTATGGAGGCTGGATAGCCCCTCCCAATTTGATGCGTATATCCTCAATTGCGCAATTGCGTACTACTTTTTATTGGCACAGATTTCGAGGTCCTCAAGGCCGCAGGCGTTACAGCTATCTATGCGGCAGTCCGGAGTAGTCTGACCGTCCCGAGAACGCTGGAATTCAGCTTTAAGAAAGTCATCGGATATACCCGTATTGATGTGAGACCAGGGCAGCAACTCATCCAGAGAGCGTTCGCGGTGAGCGTAAAAGCCGGGCTCCAGTCCGGCATCGCTGAAAGCACGCAGCCAGCTTTCATGCTGAAAATGCTCGCTCCAGGCGTCGAATTTACACCCGAGTTTCCAGGCGTTATATATTATCTGGCCGGTCCGCCTGTCCCCGCGCGACAGTGTGGCTTCGAGGAGGCTGGTCCTCGGGTCCTGCCAGGAGAGCCTGGTGCTTTTGTGGTAAAGTCCCTGCCGGAGAATCTCGTGCCTGACACTTATATCGGACTCTGAAAGCTGGCTGGCCCACTGAAAGGGCGTATGTGGCTTGGGGACAAAAGTGGCTACGCTTATTCTTACCATCGGCTTTTTACCGCTGGCTTTCTTCCCGGCGGCACGCACCTTCTCCACGAGACGGACGATACCCTCGACATCCTCGACGGTCTCGGTGGGCAGTCCCACCATGAAGTAAAGCTTGAGGTTCGTCCAGCCCCTTTCGAAAGCCGTGACGGCCGTTTCCAGCAGACTTTCTTCCGTCAGGTCTTTATTGATAGCCTGCCTCAATCTCTCGCTGCCGGCCTCAGGGGCAAAGGTAAGACCGGTGCGACGGTGCGTTGGCAGCGAGCCCACCAGGTCGACCGAGGAGCTGTCCAGACGCAAGCTCGGTAGCGACAGGGAGAGGTTGGGATGTTCTCGTACCAGTTTGCCGACCAGTCTGTCGATGCCGGTGTAGTCGGAGGTATTGAGCGAGACCAGCGAGACCTCGTCATAGCCGCAGTTCGTAATAAGCTCATCGGTGGCTTGCAGGACCTCATCGTGGGGACGTTCCCGTACGGGACGGTATATCATACCTGCCTGGCAGAAGCGGCAGCCCCGACTGCACCCGCGCTGTATCTCGATAGCCCCGCGGTCGTGGATTACCTCTATATAGGGTACCACCGGTTGGGTGGGCGGAGACGGCAGACTATCGACAATCCGCCTGACAATGGTGGGTTTAGCCTCAGGGACGGTTGGCGTAATGCTTTGAACCAGGCCGTCGGCATCATATTCAACACGGTAGAGCGACGGTACGTAGATACCGGGAATCGTGGATAACTTTAAAAGAAGACTCTTTTTATCAGCGCCTTTTCCCTCGCGATAAATATCGAGGAACTCAAGGACCGCTTCCTCCCCGTCGCCGATGACAAAGACATCGATGAAGTCGGACATCGGCTCCGGATTAAGGCAGCAGCTGCCCCCGGCAATTATCAACGGGTGTGAGTCGTCCCTTTCCGCAGTCATGGCAGGTATTCCTGCCAGGTCCAGCATATTGAGTACGTTGGTATAGGTGAGTTCGTAGCCCAGCGAAAAGCCGATGATATCGAAGTCTTTTAAAGCGTGTCGGGTCTCCAGGCTGTAGAGGGGAATGTTTTTTATGCGAATGGCGGCTTCCATGTCCGTCCAGGGAGCGTAAACCCTCTCGGCAAGGACGTCCGGCTGGCGGTTGAGGATGTCGTAGAGGATAGGGATAGCCATGTTGGACATGCCGATTTCGTATGTATCGGGATAAGCCAGGGCTATTTTTACAGGAGTATTATCCCAGTTCTTGATGATGCTGTTCCATTCGCCGCCCGTGTAGCGGGCGGGACGGTTTACCTGATGCAGTAATTCATTATCGAGCAAGATACGCCTCCGGACTTCAATTATAGTGGTTAGGCAGGTTAAGGCGCAAACGGAATCAAGTGAGCAATTGCGCAATTACGCATAATTTCATCCTGGAAATCCCACTTTTAATTCTATTGATTGTGTTGTATATTAAGGCATATCCTGTAAAATTGCGTATCAGGAGGGTGAAATGAACGTTATCTGGGTGATATCCGATTCTTTGCGGTGCGACCATGTCGGTGCCTACGGTAATAAGGAAATTATCACACCATCGATGGACGCCTTCGCCGCTAAAGCTGTACGCTTCGACCGCCACTACATTGCGGGCTTTCCCACCATGCCGACCCGCGCTGATTACCTGACCGGTCGCTGGACGATGTCGTACATGCAGTGGGAGCCTTTATTCAAGGACGAAGTGACCCTTCCCATGTTGCTTTCGGACAGTGGAATCAATACCGCGGCGGTGGTTGACACTCCTTTCTTTATCCGTCGTGGCATGAATTATGACCGCGGCTTCCGTACCTTTACCGAAATCACCGGTCAGCTGCACCTTGATTGGAGAGTCGACCGCGATACCGGAGAAGGGCAGGTTATGCACAGTATCTACGGGGGAGACGTCAGGAACGACTGGCGTAACGAAGCCGATTACTTTGCTCCGCGGACCTTTATGACGGCTATGCAGTGGCTGGAACGTCATTATCAAGACAATTTCTTTCTTCTGGTGGATACCTGGGACCCGCACGAACCCTGGGAACCCCCGCAGTATTACCGCGAGCTCTACTGGCCCGGGCATGACGGCGACCAGGCAATGCCTATCTACGGATACTGGCAGGATGTACCCGGCCTGACCGAAGAGAAGGTCAAAAAAGCCCACGCTTCTTACTGCGGCGAGGTAACCATGGTCGATACCTGGTTCGGCTACCTGATGAGGCACGTGGAGAACCTCGGCTTACTGAAAAACACTCTCATCATCTTCACCAGTGACCACGGTTACTATTTCGGTGAGCACGGTGGCCTCCTGGGTAAAATGGTCTTTGCCAAGGATAAGGAAACCGGCAGGCCTATTAACGGTATGTGGTCTCACTCGCCGTTCTACGAGGAAGTCACGCATACTCCGCTGCTTGTATACATGCCCGGTGTTGCGCCCTCGGTTTATAGCGGACTGACATCAGCGGTTGATTTGATGCCCACTGTCCTTGAGGCTATGGGACAGGAAATCCCGTCACGCGTGGATGGCAAATCAATGCTGCCTATGATAAAAGACCCGAACGTGGCCGGACGCGATTACGTGGTAAGCGCGCACCCGTTCATCAATGCCGGGGATTCCCTGCGTTCTATCGACGATTTCCCGAGATTGACGGAAAAAGACTCTGAGACTACGGTGACCACTGATGAATGGGCGCTACTTTATAACACTGAGCCGGGAATGTCGGAATTGTATAACTTGAAGTCCGATCCCAGGCAGGAGAAGAACCTGATAAAGGATAATCCGGACAAGGCGCGTGAGTTACACCAGCTACTGGTGAAGTACATGCGCGAGACCAATATATCGGAGCATTTACTTAAGCCACGCCTGGAGCTGCGTCTATAGAGGAGGTAGTTTTTTCTCCAACCGGCTTACTCTGCGCAGTTGCGCAGTCACGCAATTGAGCATCGGCGGGGGTTAAGATAAAGCGGGGACTTTTCCGCCCCGCCCCCTGCCCCGGTTTTCCCCCGCTCCCGGCCTCCCCTCGTAGTTGTTTTTTCCCACCCAAGCCCGCCCTCGGGGCATCCGTTGCTTGGCCCGTTAAGATACACCTACCTTTTCTCCCCCCGAGGTATATGCAAAGATAGATAGTCCTACAGGAATTTGGCTTATAAGGGCGGTAGCTCTCCTTTGTCCTCTTGTTCTGCTCGATACGACAAAATACCCGCAAATTTCTGGATTTCATTATCATCAAGACGTCCCCAGCCATAACGGCCATTATGTGGAAGTTCTGCCATTATTTGGAGAGGATATCTCGATTGTTTTTTACCAGGCATCCGTTGAGATTCTTTATATATCTCATAAGCTAAAATGTCAGCAGCTTGTAAGGGCAAATAATCTCGTTTATCTTCGAAACGTAATGAGCCAAGGCGGTATTTTTTTCGCTGTTCTGATAACTCACGGTTTGATTGAAACACTTTCCTTATTTGTTCAGCGCCTTTGCTTCCGCGTTCGAAGACATATGTTACTTCATCACTGGGCGGCATATAGGCAAAGATATTTCCTAAATCTAGGAAACAAGCGATTGCAGCAAGACCATATGCACCTCCGCATATTTCCTTCGCCTTTGGTGAGCAAATAGATTCAAAGCTCTTCTTTGGTACAGAAAATCCTACACTTCCAATGACATTTGCATCAATAATATTTAGTAACCGTGAAAGTCGCGAGCGACGCGTTTCTTCAAGCCACGTATCGTAAGGTTTTACCCTATTTGCAAAGTCGGTCATGTGAAAGTAAGAAAGACCGAAGTCGTTTAGAGCAAGTTGCCAGCGAGCACAAAAATCTACCCATGCTGAAGCAAAGCCGATGAATCCAGCCACCGCAACGTGGTCTGAGTCCTCATGGGTGCCACTTTCATCAAAATACGCAACTAGGTTCGACATACGCTATTTTCAGCAGTCATATTAATATCATATCTAGTATGTGTCAACACGAGCTATAAAAAAGGAAAGGGGTTCTCTTAAGAGGCCCCCTTTCGTGGTTTCTGTTGGTTTTATAGTTACACCTCTCTATATTCGCCCTCTACCGTGCCTTCGTCTTCGCCGCCTTCTCCTCCTTCGGGTGGTGGCGGGGGTGCTTCACCGCCTGGCGGCGGCTGTTGCTGCTGGTACACGGCCGTTCCTATCTTCTGCATCGTCTGGTTAAGCTCTTCCGTGGCCTTCTTGATAGCCTCGATATCGTCGCCGTTCAGGGCTGATTTAACCGCCGCTATCTTTTCCTCGGCTTCGGTATTCAACTCCGTGGGTATTTTGTCCTTGTTATCACGCAGCAGCTTTTCTGCCTGGTAGGCGAGGGTATCGGCCATGTTTTTTGCCTCGATTTCCTCGCGGCGCTTGGTGTCCTCGGAAGCGTGCAATTCCGCCTCTTTCTGCATCTTGTTTACTTCTTCCTTGGAGAGACCGCTGGAGGCGGTTATCGTTATCTTCTGCTCCTTGCCGGTGCCCTTGTCCTGCGCCCTTACGTTGAGGATACCGTTGGCGTCGATGTCGAAAGTGACCTCAATCTGGGGCAAGCCGCGCGGAGCGGGTAAGATACCGTCCAGCATGAACCTCCCCAGCGTGCGGTTGTCGGCGGCCATGGGACGCTCGCCCTGGAGGACGTGTATTTCAACACTGGGCTGGTTGTCCGCCGCCGTTGAGAAAATCTGACTCTTGGCGGTGGGGATAGTCGTATTACGCGGGATAAGCGGTGTTGCCACGGCTCCGAGTGTCTCGATTCCCAGCGTCAGCGGCGTTACGTCGAGTAGTAATACGTCCTTGACATCTCCCTTGAGCACGCCGGCCTGTATAGCAGCGCCGACGGCTACCACCTCGTCGGGATTAACACCCTTGTGGGGTTCCTTGCCGAAATATTCCTGCACCTTCTTCTGCACCAGCGGCATACGTGTCTGACCGCCCACCAGGATAACCTCGTCAATCTGGGCAGTCGTCTTTTCGGCGTCGGACAGAGCCTGCTTGCACGGCTCGATGGTCTTGTCGACTAGGTCCATTACTAGCTGCTCCAGCTTGGAGCGGGTAAGCGTGATATTCAGGTGCTTGGGACCGCTGGCGTCAGCGGTAACGAACGGGAGATTGACCTCGGTCTGCTGGACGGTGGAAAGCTCCGTTTTGGCCTTCTCGGCGGCTTCCTTTAGTCTTTGTAAAGCCGTCTTGTCCTGCCGCAGGTCGATTCCCTGGTCTTTCTTGAACTCGTCGCACAGCCAGTCCATGATTCTCTGGTCGAAATCCTCGCCGCCGAGGTGGGTATCGCCGTTGGTCGACTTTACCTGGAAGGTGCCCTCGCCGAGTTCCAGGATGGAAATATCGAAGGTGCCTCCGCCGAGGTCATAAACGGCGATGGTCTCGTCTTTCTTTTTATCCAGCCCGTAGGCAAGCGAGGCGGCCGTGGGCTCGTTGATGATGCGCAGCACCTCCAGTCCGGCAATTTTACCGGCGTCCTTGGTCGCCTGGCGCTGGGCATCGTTAAAGTAGGCCGGCACGGTGATGACCGCCTCGGTCACTTTATCGCCCAGATACGCTTCGGCATCGGACTTCAGCTTTTGCAGAATCATCGCCGAAATCTCGGGTGGGCTGTATTCTTTGCCGCCCATCACCACGCGAACGTCGTTGTTGGCGGCTTTAGTCACTTTATACGTCTTGCGCTTGGCGTCTTCCTCGACGGGTAGCTCGCGTCCGGCCGGCTCTCCGAATTTACGCCCCATGAAGCGCTTGATGGCGTAGATGGTATTTTCCGGATTGGTAATGGCCTGCCGCTTGGCTATCTGCCCAACCAATCTTTCTCCGTTTTTATTCACGGCTACCACCGAGGGTATGAGGCGGCTGCCCTCGGAGCTGGTAATCACTACGGGCTCTCCCCCCTCCAGCACCGCTACCTCGCTGAAGGTGGTGCCTAGGTCTATTCCTACTGCCTTTCCCATTTATTCTTCCTCCTTTGTATCTGCTTCCCCATTGCCCACCATGACTCTGGCAGGCCGGAGTAGTTTATCATGTATTAAGTAACCTTTTTGAAATTCCTCAATAATCATACCTTCTTTACCTTTATCCTGCCTCAAGGCTTCGTGGTAATTGGGGTCGAAGACTTCCCCCATTGCCTTTATCGGCTTGACTCCCTGCCCTTCGAGAATGGTCTTGAACTTTTGCGCCACCAGCCTGACACCTTCCACCCAGTCGTTCTTTTTGTATTTGGGGGGGACGGCTTCCAGGGCTCTCTCCATGTCGTCGAGGACGGGTAAAATCCCGAGGACGAGGTTAGCATTGGCGAAGCTGTTAAATTCCGCCCGCTCCTCTTCGGTGCGTCGCTTGTAGTTAATAAAGTCAGCCTGAGTCCTCTGCCAGTTAGCTAGGTACTCGGCCGCTTTCTCCTTCTCAGCGGCTAATTCCTCTTCAAGGCTGACAGGGCTTTCTATCTCGTTAGACTCGTTTTCCGGCCCGCCGTTTTCGGTCTCTTCCGGGTCTCTCGGTATCATCGTTCGTTTCCCGTTTGATTTTCCTCTCTCTGGCGGTTGATATCTCTACCGTAAAGACTCGCCACCAGCTGACTCAACACCGATGACAGGTAGTAAACCGTGGGTATGGTGCGTGAATAGGGCATGCGGGTAGGCCCTACGACTCCTACGGTTCCCGTAGCCTCTCCCGGCAGTCCGTACCGGCAAATAACCACGCTGCAATTCTGCATCGCCTGTGACTTGTTCTCTTTGCCGATGATAACATGCACGCCCTCACGGCTGATTTCCGAGGGGACAAGCACCTTGAGAAGACCGCGTTGTTCGGTTAATTCCATTAGAGCGCTGACCTTGTCGCTGTGGGCGAATTCCGGCTGGTTTATCATGAAATGCCATCCGTCCAGGTAGGGGTCGCCGTAGTCCTGCAGGTCCTCGGCTTGCATGATTTCCACCAGGTGCCCGGTTATCTCCTTTTCCAGGTTGGTCAGCTCTATTTCCTGCGCTTCAATCTCGCGGCTGGTCAGGTCGGCGTAGGCGGAATTCAGCTTCTCACTGATAACGTTGAGCGTTGACTGGGATATATTCTCGTCGAAGTTTATCAGTTTCTGCTTTACTTTGGCACCGTGAAGGACGATGACCGCGAGTACCATTGATTCCTGCAGCGACAGCAGTTCCAGGTGCTTCAATTTACAGTCGGTCGACTTGGGCAGGCTGACCACCGCCATGTTCTGTGCCAGGCGCGCCAGCAGCGTTGCCGACAGGCTCAACCACACCTCAATCTCTCTCTCGGCCTGATGGAAGGTATGGCTGATTAATCGCTGCTCCTCACGCGGCAGGGCAACGTTCTCGATAGACTCTACGTAGAAGCGGTAACCTTTATCCGACGGTATGCACCCGGCTGACGTATGAGGACGAATCAGATATCCTTCGTGTTCCAGGTGGGCCATCTCATTACGAACGGTGGCCGGGCTCACCCCCAGGTCGGTGTCGCTGGCGATAAACTGCGAGGGTACCGGCATAACCTTGGTTATGTACTCCTGTATTATCGAATTTAGTATTCTTCCGCTTCTTGTTGTCAGCATTTTACACTCCGTTAGCAGTCTCGGCCTTAGACTGCTAATTTTAATCTAGCACTTTAACGGTCTGTTTGTCAAGAGCATTTATCACCGTTTTAGGTACCTTCTTGACCATTTAAGTCGGCTGTGATACATTGGTAACGTGGATATCACCTGGTTAGGTCACTCTTGCTTCAGGATTAAAGGCAGTCAGGCCGTTATTATCACCGACCCCTACCCTCCGGAGCTGGGCTATACACTGGGAAAACAGACGGCAAACATTATCACCCTGAGCCATCAGCATCCCTCGCATTCTTACGCGCAGGGTATCGGGGGAGAGCCCAGGATAATCAAGGGACCCGGGGAATATGAGATTAGCGGCATCCTGATTATCGGTATTGCCACGTTTCATGACACCCAGCGCGGTCAGGTCAGAGGGAAGAATACCGTGTATGTTATGGAAATTGATGGCGTTTCGGTGTGTCACCTGGGTGACCTCGGGCATATGCTGTCGACCGAGCAGGTAGAGGAAATCGGTAACGTTGACGTCCTGTTTCTTCCGGTTGGCGGCGGTTCGACGATTAATGCCGCCGTAGCCGCCGAGATTATCCTCCAGCTGGAGCCAAACGCGGTGGTACCGATGCATTATAAAACACCCGCCTTAAAACGTGAACTCGATTCTGTAAATGTCTTCCTTAAAGAAATGGGTATAGGACAAATCGAACCCCGCCCCAAGCTGACCCTGTCAAAATCGAACCTCCCCCTCAGCACGCAGGTATTTCTCCTCGGTTCCTGAATCCGGTCGTCTTTCTCTGGATTATTTCAAATCTCGCGTTCTTTCATAAATCTGAAACTTTTGTAGTAAATATCACAGAAAATTACAGTCCGTGGAGTGTAGACTCGTCCAGGAATTCGAGCAGGTATTTATTGAACGTATCTCTGGTTCGACCGTGCGGGGCGTGTCCGTAGCCCGGCACTATTACCAGGCGTGCCCCGGGTATCAGTTCGGCCGCCCGTCGGGCAATGGATAGCGGTAAGTAAAGGTCGTGGCGTTTCCAGATAATGAGCGTGGATATCTTCAGATTAGGCAACTCATCTGTACACGCCCAGTTTGGGTCGTCCCCTTCTCTGGCTAGGAATTTCGGGTAAGGCTGCTCAATCCGGAACACCTTGCGTACTACCCAGAATCCCGTCAGTAAAGTAGTCCCGAATTTAGAAACTTTGCCGAGTCCGGCAGCATCAGCCAGAACGAGTTTACTTACCTTTTCCGGGTGTTGCAGCGCTATATCGAGGCAGACCCGCCCCCCGAAAGAGTGTCCCACTAGAACTGGTTGTTCCAGCCCTAGTGTATCTATAAATCCCATTATGAAATTGCTGAACTCCGAGAGGTAATACCCTTCGTTGTTCCGCTCGTTCTGCCCGAAACCTAACAGGTCTGGAGCATACAGCGTATAGCGTTGCGAGAGGGCGGCCATCGTATGGAGCCAGTCCCGCGAATCGCTGGCGCCGCCGTGCAGCAGGACAACGGGCGGGCCCGCGCCCGCCTTGAAATAGTGAGCCCGGTAGCCGTTTACATCGGTCTGTAGATTTTCAATACCCGCCTGGATGTTATCGACTGTATTAGTTGCTCTTGACACCTGTCGTACTCTCTAGTTGCACGAAATTGATGAATTCTTCCACCAGACGCGATACTACCCGCTCTTTTCTATAAACGCAGTAGAAATCGCGTTGGAGGTCCAGCCCGGTAATGTGTACCTGTTTTACCAGGCCCAGGGCCAGACTCTTCTTGATTGCCAGGTTCGAAACGAAGGCGATACCGGCACCGTCCTCTACCGCCGCCACGATGGCCTGGCTGGTCCCCAGTATCAGGGTTGGCACCAGCTTTTTAAGCTCAAATCCTTCGCGGGAAAGATAGCTCTCCAGGTTACGCTGCGTGCCCGAGGTATTCTCGCGGAAGATGAGCGGCTCTCCCTCCAGCTCTCCCGCCGATATCTGGTCGCGCTGGGCAAAGGGGTGTTCCGGGAAGACGGCCAGGACGATTCTGTCTTCGGCTACTTTTATCGACGTGAGTTCCTGTCCTTCGGGCGATATGCCGCAGAATCCTAGCTCGTACCTGTTCTCCTGCACTCCGCTGATGACGGCTAGCGAATCCGAAATATCCACCTGTACCCTTACCGCCGGGTGCATTCTCTTGAATTTCGCCAGTAAACGCGGTATGAGAAACTCACCCGGGATGGTGCTGGCGGTAATGAGCAGTTCGCCGGAAACCTCGTCACGTAATTGCTCGAGGTCATGCTGAAGCTGTCCGCGTTCTCCCTCTATGGACTCCGCAAAGCCTAGTAGGCGCTTACCGGCCGCCGTCAGCGTGATATCTCTTCGCGAGCGGTCTATCAAGCGTGTACCGAGTTCGTGTTCCAGCTTCTGAATCTGAAAAGATACCGCCGGCTGGGTTATCCCCGTTTTTTTTGCCACCTCGGAGAAGCTCCCGAGTCTGACTACCTCTTGAAATGTCTTTAAATGCTCTAGATTCATTACGTTATTAGCTATAAATAAAATTTATCTTGCACTAAGAAAATACTTATGCTATAATCTCCCGTAGTTATTTTATGGCATTGAGAACAATTCATCAAGGAAGAATGCCTGATTTGCGGTCGGTAGTTTAGCATAAGAGGTGAAATATGCCGTCCAAAGTAATATTAATACAGTCCGAGGGGTTGGGGAGAGGTAACGACGAACTTGGCGAGATACTCATGTCTAATTTTCTACGCCTGCTCGGAGAGAGCCGGGAAAAACCGGGCGCGCTGGTATTCTGGAACACGGGAGTGCGGCTGGTCTGTGAAGGCTCCTGGGCGCTGGAACACCTCCAGGAACTCGAGGAACAGGGGGTGGAAATATTAGCCTGCGGTACCTGTCTGGAGTTTTTTGAACTGGGGGAAAAGCTCAAGGTTGGCAAACCGACGACTATGCCGGAATCGATTCAGTCGATGCTCAGTGCAGACATGGTCTGTTTATGAATAAAGATAGCGATTTCCCTCTCACCGTTCACTGTCGCTCAATATCATTGGGGAGTAGAATATAGCCGAGGTAGATAAAATGAACGAAAAAAAGCTGCGTCTCACCGAGACCGTTCACGGTGCGGGTTGAGCTTGCAAGATAGGTCCGGGTGACCTCGCCCAGGCGCTGGCCGGCCTGACCTTCCGCTCCGACCCCAATCTCATCGCCGGGATGGAAAGAGCGGAGGACGCTGGCGTATATAAGCTTACCGACGACCTGGCCATCGTGCAGACGGTCGATTTCTTCACGCCAATCGTCGACGATGCCTACCAGTTCGGCCAGATTGCCGTCGCCAACGCCCTGAGCGATGTTTACGCCATGGGTGGCAAACCTCTGACGGCTTTGAATATCGTCTGTTTCCCCCAGAAAGTGATGGATATCTCCGTCCTCAGGGATGTGCTCAAGGGTGGCGTGGACAAGATGCACGAGGCCGGGGTGATACTGGTCGGGGGGCATACCATAGAGGATCCGGAGCTCAAGTACGGTATAGCGGTCACCGGCACCATCCACCCGGATAAAGTCGTCCAAAACAGTACCGCTCGGGCGGGCGATAGCCTGATACTCACCAAGCCGTTAGGCACAGGGATTATCAGCACCGCCATCAAGGGCGGTGAGGCTGATGAAAAGGCGGTGGAAAGCATTGTGCAGTCCATGTCCGCCCTCAACCGGACGGCTTCCGAGCTGATGGTAGAAGTAAGTGTGAACGCCTGCACCGATATCACCGGCTTCGGCCTGCTCGGTCATGCTTGCGAGATGATTGAAGGCACTGATGTCGGCATGGTGATTGACTCGGCGGCGGTACCGTACTTCCCGGCGGCTAAAAAGCTGGCGGAGATGGACATGATTCCCGGCGGACTCCACCGCAATCGTGATTTCCGCCAGCACATGGTGGATATCGAAAACAGTGTACCGCAGTACTTGCAGGATATCCTCTTTGACCCCCAGACATCCGGTGGACTGCTCATCGCCGTGCCGGAGAAGAAAGCATCAAAGCTACTCAATATGCTGCACGAAAAAGGCGTTAATGACGCTGTCATAATAGGGAAGGTGGTGGCGGAAAACAAAGGCAGAATTCAGGTTAATTAACAGGGTTTTATCCGGGAAACATCATCATACGAAGAAACTGAAGCATTATTGTCTGAAAAACGGATAAGTTGAAAGAATCCGATTATCTGGGCCTTCTTAAGTGTCTAGAACTATGTTCTATCCCCTCTCAGAGCGCGTAGAATCAAAATTTATATACTTTATGATGTTGAATCATCTATTGATATGGATTAGCCGTACATCGGCCTGAATTTGCATCCTGGCACTTCGCTAGCATATGAGTAAATACTACCTAACGCAGCTGTGCCGCTACCCTTCGGAAAAGCTCCTGGTCGTCCTTGACGCCCCTGACGTCGATGCCGGACTTGCTGAAAGCCCTCACCATCGCCTCTATGAGCTTGGTCTTGCTCAGCTTCTTGCCGCCGCTGAATTTAGCCGCCGATGCCAGGCTCTCCAGGTAAGCGTCTTCCTCTCGATTTAGAAAAACGGATAGTTTTATCCTGGACGACCGTGCCGGTACGAGAGTTCCGGTTGCTGGTTTCGGTTCGGGCGGTCGTTCCCCCGGTAGGACGGCTTTGTCGCCTCCGGTAAGTCGGTCCAGAGCGGTACCGTAAGCGAGTTCCTCGGTTATTCTAGCTCTTTTCATTCAGCACCTCTTCTGTTAACAGTCTGTAGGCTACTGCGCCGTCGGAGTTGGGCGCATAGGTCATGATTGACATCCCCGCCGCCGGGGCTTCCTTAAAACGCACGCTGGTAGGTACGGTGTTTTCGAATACCTTTATTCGGCTACCGAAAGCCCTCTTGGTAACGTCGATGACCTCCCGACTGTGCAGCGTGCGGGGATTGGTCATGGTGAACAGTATCCCGAGTATCTCCAGGTCCTGGTTGAGCTTCTCCTTTACCTCGATGATGGTATGCAACAATAGCGCCAACCCTTTCATCGCCAGGAAGTCCGCCTGCAGCGGGATAAGCACCGTGTCGGCGGCCGCCAGGGCGTTAATGGTGAGGAGTCCCAGGCTGGGCAGGCAATCGATGAGGATATAATCGTAGGCGTAACGTACCGGTCTGATTATCTCCTTCAGTATCATTTCACGGGTAATGGTGTCCACCAGGTCCAGCTGTGCCTGCGAAAGCTCGATATTTGACGGGACGATATCGATAGCGGGATTATCGGTAGGTAAGGTTACCTCTTCGATAGAAGGCCCCCCGTTTTTCAGCATTATGGTTCTCAGGATATCATAGGTGGTAAGTTTCAGATTATCCGGATTTATGCCGAAACTAACCGTAAGGCTTCCCTGCGGGTCCCAGTCGATAAGCAGGATACGCTTGTTATGCTCACTGAGCCCCTGGGCAAAAGCGGCGGCGGTTGTCGTCTTACCCACCCCGCCTTTCTGGTTGGCGATACAGATTACCGGCATATTTACCCCTTTAGTTAATGTAGATTATAGAGTAATTGCGCAACTGCGTCAATGCTCCTTTACGCATGTTAAGACTAAAATATTGAGCGGGTGGGGAAAAATATCACATGGCAGAGAGTGGTCAGTGAGTGTAAAAACTTAATGATATTAGTTTTTTAAGAAATATTTATAAAAGTAATTGAGAAAGGTATTGACAAAATCAATATAACTCATTATAATATATTAAAATAATTAATAATCAAGTTAATAATATTAATAATACTGATAATCCTAAGCAAAGGAAGGTTGAGTAAAATGGCAAAGGAATGGCAAGAGTTGACCGAAATTACCCGCGGCAAGCCGGTAACGGTAGAACGCGTTCGCCTGGTCGAAAGTGATATCGCCATTGAGGGGAGTTTTGTACTGCCCCCTCTGGCGAACCTCTCCGCCGAAGACCAGATTTTTGTCATGGCGTTCGTGCGCTGTCATGGCTCTATCAAGGACATGGAAGAAATGTTCGGCATAAGCTATCCCACCGTGAAAAACCGTATCAACCGCATTGCCGACCAGTTCCAGTTCGTCGAGATGGTTGTACCTTCTCCATCTCAGGACGACGTTATCGCTGAACTGGAGAAGGGTGAAATAACTCCCGATGAAGCGTTAAGGAGGCTATCGAAATGAACCGACCGCCATTATTAATGCATCTACGCATCAGGAATCCGGAACACAAATTCGGGCTATGGCTGCCGCTGTTCCTGCTCATACCGATTGCCCTGGTAGTATTCATCATACTATCGCCGTTGATATTACTGGCCGTTATCGTTCTCTGGCCGACTGGCTGGGGTAGAGTGGCGCTGCTGGCTCCTTGGTACGCCTGGAATTGTTTCTGCGCCACCCGCGGCCTCAAGGTTGATGTTCAAGGCCCCCGGGAAATTGTGAAAATCGCTTTTGTATAGCGGATAAAGGAGGAAATTACTATGACCGATAACCAGAAGAAAATACTGGAAATGCTGGCTGAGAAGAAGATAAGCACCGATGAAGCCTATCGATTGCTCAATGCCCTGGGCTCTGACGAGGGTGGACAGAAAGAAATGCCGAAAGTACCGACGGGTACGGTAGCAAAACCCAAGTACCTGCGCGTTACCGTTATGCCCGAAGAGGGCGCCGACCCGAAACATGCCGACCGCGTTAACATCCGGGTGCCGATGGGGCTGATTCGCGCCGGAATCAAACTCACCTCTCTGATACCTAACGATGCCATGGACAAGGTCAACGACGCTTTGCGGGACAAGGGCATTAACTTCGATGTGAAGAGTGTAAAACCGGAGGATATCGAAGAGTTGATCGGCGCGCTGAGTGAGCTGGAAGTGGATGTCGAAAGCGGACGCGGCGAAAAGGTCAAGGTATTCGTCGAATAAAACTTATTAAGGAGTGAAAATGACAGGTTATTTCAGAATACTGGCAGCTATACCGGGTTTCTTCCTGAGTTCCTTTTTCCTGATGCTCCTCTGGGGAGCCATTGCACCTGATTTGGGTATAGTAACCATCACCTATGTCCAATCGATGGCGGTTACCATTACTCTCTGGCTGGCTGTCGCCCCCCTGGCCGCGGTCGGTAGAAGACGTCGATAATAGAATACCAGGCGGGGTCGGTGAGGATAATTTACTCGGCTGCTTTACCGACCCCGCATCCTCAATATATTCTCTTTATAAATACAACTCACCCCAAGAGTCCCCGCCCGTCCAAATCGTCGGCGACGTCGTCAAGTTGGAGCTCTGCGAGTTTGGCCCTGGTCGGCAGTCCGGTCTCGACGTCCCAGCCGCGCAGTTCGTAGTACTCGCTCTTCATATCCTCGAATTTATCTATGTCGACGACCGTTCCCACCTTGGACATCACTTCACCGTTATGACCCGGCGCCAGGCCATCAACGTTTAAGTGCAGCTCGCCCTTTCGGAGGGGCACATTGTGGTAGTAATCCAGTAATTTGTCTCCTTTTCGTCCCGGCCATCCCTGCCGGAGCAGTATCGCTCTTTGTAGGTTGAAAATTCTTTCGCCTTTCCGGTACAGTCCCGCCTCGTCGGTCTCTTTTCCGGTAATCGCCGCATAAATCTCGCTTTCCGTCACGGGTGCGTCGGCGCCAGCAGCGGCGCGAGGCTTTCGCGGTAGTCCCGCTTCGCCCGTCTCTCTTTCCCTGGTCTTTGTATAAACGTCGCTTTCGGTGAGAGGGCCGCTGTCACCGCCTCCGAAACGGAAAGTCTGGGCCATCGTCCAGCGCAGGTCGCAGACGACGAGACTTTCCTTGGCGAAAACACGGTCCTGGAGTTTTTTGGCCGCCAACGCCTTGCCTTCGTAGGTGGAAAAATCGGCGGCGAGCTCACTGCCCCATAACCCGGCAGCGAGTTGCTGGTAGGATTCGGAGGAAAAGGGGATATTTTTATCCCCTTCCGCCCAGCGAAGCCAGGTCAGCAGCGGCATGGCGATTTCATGGAGCTGTTGTATCGGCCTTCTCGGCTCGAGGGCATAGAGGAGACCTGTTGTCATTATCAACCGGGGGTCGTAGTCCTTGGTCTCACCCCCTCGGGTAGCGATATACAGGTTCAGCATTTCTTCAGCCCTCGGTCCGACTGCGGCAGCCGCAGCAGTGGTACCACGGGCCAAGATTTCACCGAAGCCCTCCCGGTAGGTTATCTGCCGGGTGATTTCTTCGATAAATTCGGGGCTGCCGACCTTCGATAGTGGGAGCCCCGTATCTTTTTCGCTAACGAGGCCTTCTTCGAAGCAGGATTGAAGCCAAAGAATCATGCCGTTCAGCACGGCGGTATCGATGCCGTAGCCATCGGTGAGCCTCGTTGCCAGCAGGCGTTCCCCGTTGTCTTTACCGGCGTATTTCATAACATGCACCGCGTAAAACATGGACGCCTGGCAGAGCGCCTTGTAAGTCCGGCTGTCTTCGGCGTCGTATAGCTGGCGGGAGCAGCCGATACCGCACCCGTAGCAGGCGTGGTTCCGGGTCAGACCCGGCACCGCCCATGGCGAGGGCAGCATGGCTTTGGCCCTAGTTGCATTGATGCGGTCGACCAGCTGCCGCACCCTGGCGGGGTCGGCGGCCACCGGCCTCTTGTCGCCGGCGGCAACAACGATGGCTTTCAGGTTTTTCGACCCCATTGCCGCGCCGAGACCACCGGCGCCGGAGGCGCCACCTTCTGCCAGCACGATAGCGTAGGGTATCAGGTTCTCTCCGGCGGGGCCGATGGTCAGGACACTGGCGTTTTTACCCAGTTCCGTTTTCAGATTGTCGGTCGCGTCGAAGGTGGTCTGTCCCCAGAGATGCGAGCCGTCCTTTATCTCGACATTACCGTCATGGATGTAAATATAGACGGGTTTTTCCGCCTTTCCCTGTACGGCAATGGCATCATAACCGGCGTATTTCAGCCAGGTCCCCCACCGCTCCCCCAGATTGCAGTAAGAGAAGGACTCGGGGTCACCGAAGGGCGTTTTACTGCAGATTTTCCAGCGGGAACCGGCGAAACCGGAGAATCCGGCTACGGGACCGGTAGCGCAGATAAAGCAGTTCTCCGGGTCGAAGGCTTTTGCCTGCGGCGGCACCATCTCCCAGTAGAGCCGCGCGGCGATACCGTGCCCGCCGATGTATTTATCGGCATAATCGGCGGTGTCCGCTTCGGCTGTCATACCGTCGGATAAATTTATCTTTAATATTTTACCGGCGTATCCGTATTCTGGCATTTAAGTTTTCCCTTCTTAACCGGTCTTAATCCCCAGCTCTTTTAACTTGGCGTTAGTGGGATTGCCGTCCTTGTCCCAGCCGCGTTCGGCGTAGTATTCGTCGAGCATCGTGTCCAGGTCCGCTTGGCTTATCAACTGCCCTTTAGAAGCCCCAGCCTTGATGGCTTCGGTCATTAATCTCTTGGGGAAGGTGTCGTCCTTTCGGCTGAATCCCTCGCCGATGTTAAACAATCTCGCGATGTTATTAATCCTTTCACCTATTTTCTCGATTTCCTCCGGTGTAAAATCCGTCCCCGCGACGGCGTTGACCAGGTCGGCGGTATTCTGGCAGGCAATCCCGGGCACGGCCATATCCAGCAGGAAGGCACACATCGGGGCGCAATCACAGGTAACGCTGCGGACGTCCTGGTTCCATTTGGTCAGTCTTCCCTTCCCCTCAATCGCCATTCTGTCCACCTGCTCCGGTACGGGAATATCGAATATTTCCTGGAAGGCGTAGCCCCGGTTGTGGTCGGCGCCCGTATAGGCGGTGGCGTAGTTCAGACCGTGCGCCTTGGCTCCCCGCACGTCATAGGCCGGTAATTCCAGCCCTTTGACGTGCATGGCGTACGCCTCGGAGCCTTGGCCGATTATTTCGGCCGCTTTCCTGGTGCCCTGGCTCAGGATATTTCCCAATCCTTCCCGGTAGGTTATCTTACGCAGCATCTCTAAAAGAATGCTGTGGTTCCCGAATTTTAGCTCCAGCCCGTCGGTATCCTTTTTTGTAAGAATCCCTTTTTCGTAGAGTTCCATGGCGAAGCCGATGACCACGCCTGCCGACATTGTATCGAGTCCGTATTCGTCACACATTCTGTCGGCGGCGATGACCGCGGGCAGGTAGTCTATCCCCAGCGTGCTGCCGAGCGAATATGTCGTTTCGTATTCGGGTCCCTCGCTCATATAGCCCGCGTAAGGCCCGTCCGTGACCAGCTTTATCTGGCTGCAGCCTACCGGGCAGTCGTGGCAGTGGGCTTTATGCACTATCATTCTATGTTGTGCTTCGTCGCCGAGTCCCTTGACCATGTCGATTTCGCCCGTGGCCGACCAGTTATTGATGGGATATATTCCCATCGCCGAAGTAGCGTCGACGACCATCGGTGTGCCTGATTTTGAAAATTGCGGATAAAGCACGGGGCTGTCCTTCATCGCCTTGTTCATCGCCTGCCGGGCTTTCTTGAATTTCTCGGCATCGACCACGTTCGGTCTCTGATGTCCCCGTATAGCGATGGCTTTCAGGTTCTTGGAGCCCATCACCGCCCCCAGACCCTTCCTGCCCGCCGCCCGTCTCTCGTTGACGATGCAGGCCATCGGGCTCAGGTTTTCCCCGGCCGGACCGATGCAGGCTATCCGGTAGTTCTGGTCGCCGAGTTCATCCTTCAAAATAAGCTGCGTATCGGTGGTCAGCATGCCGCTCAGCTTTGCCGCGTTACGAAAACGTACCTTGCCGTCCTTTATCGCCAGGTAGGTCGGTTTTTCTGCTTTTCCCTCGATAATCATCATATCGTATCCGGTCATTTTCATCTCGGCGGGGAAATGGCCCCCGGAAAGGGCCATGCCGACGGCGCTGGTCAGCGGCGACTTTGCCACCACCGCCATACGGCTGGCGCAGCTCGCTCCCGTGGCTGTCAGCGGCCCTACCGCGAAAATAAGCTTATTAGCTTCGTCCAGTGCCGGGGTTTTCGGTTTTACCTCGTCGTACAGGTATTTGATAGCAAATCCCGCGCCTCCCAGGTAGTTTTTCACCAGTTCCTGCGGCACAGCTTCTTCGCTGGACGTTTGGTTGCTCAAGTCTATGCGAAGTATTTTTCCTGTATATCCGCCGCTGTACATGATTCTTGCCTCCTGAACTAATTATACTGGATGGTTTCATTTATTACACCATTACGCTGCCGCCGTTGACGATGATGTACTGTCCGGTGATGAAATCCGAGTCTCCCGAAGCTAGAAAAACCGCCGTTCCTACTAAGTCCGAAGGCTCCTCGCGTCGTTTGATACTCTGCATGTCGACGGTGGCGTCGAAAGCCCCTTCGTTACCGTCCTGTCCCAGGCTGGCTTCGGTAGCCGTAAAACCGGGGCCGATGCTGTTGACGTTGACACCTGAAGGCCCCAGGGCTCTGGCCAGTGCCTGCGTCAGGGCGTAAACAGCCGCCTTGCTACAGGAGTAAGCCAGCAGGTTGACCGCTCCGGGCAATTTAAAAACGTCCGAAGCTATGTTGATGATTTTACCGCTGCCCGCATTTTTCATCAGGGGAGCGATTGCTTTACAGCAGAGGTAGGTCCCCCGCACGTTCACCTCGAAGATGCGGTCCCAGTCGGCTACCTTCCAGGCGTCCCATTCACGCCGCCCGACTCCATAGTACATGGCGGCGTTATTCAGCAGAATATCCACTTTTCCGTATAGTCGCATCACTTCATCGGCCATTTTTTGAGTGTCTTTCTCTTCGGAGATATCGGTCTTCATGGCGAAGGCTTCCCCGCCTTTAGCCTTTATTTCTTCGGCCGTACCCCGGGCGCGTTCCAGGCTGATATCGGGCAGAAGCAGCTTGGCGCCTTCGCTGGCGAACCTGAGAGCGAACGCCTTCCCCAGGCCCCGCCCCGCCCCCGTGATAATGGCTACTTTATCCTGTAAAACCGGTGACATAATACTCTCCTCATCGACTGATTTGGTACCTTTTTCAATATCCCAACTGGCACTGATTTTACATCGTACCCATACCAACGTCAATTTGAAAATGATACCGTGTTCCTTTTTAATTCTGTTTAGTTTTGTTTGATATTTAATGCTCTCCCCCTTTGTCCCCCTCTCAAACGGGATAATTTTATGTGCCCGTATTTCATAGTGTTTGAGAGGGGGAAGTAATAGAAAGAGGGGTGAAACCCCTCTTAAACGCCCCCGTTACCTGTGGGGGAGAGGATATGAGAGGGGGTTTAGCCCACTCTCTTTTATATACACCCCTCTCCAACCAGTTATGTTTATGGGCTCCCAACGGTGTCTCCGGCTGGAGAGGGGCAGGGGTGAGGTAAGCACCTGTAAATCAATTGCCAATAAAACCTAAATCACAATACCTTGCTAAACTATGTATAGTGGCTTTATAATGTTACCCGACTATACTCAACATAATCATCACAGGAGAAAGCGGAGGCAAGGCTATGGCTGAGGATTTTTTGGTCGCAACCGACCTTCACAAGAGCTTCAATGATTTTAAAGCCGTCAATGGCGTATCTTTTTCTATTCATAAAGGTGAGATATTCGGCTTGCTCGGTCCCAACAGTGCCGGTAAGACCACCACCATACGCATGCTGTCTACTGTGCTGGAAGCTGACAGCGGTGATATTACCATCGGCGGTCATTCCATCCGGCAGGATGCCGAAGAGGTGAGGGCTCTCATCGGAGTCTGCCCTCAGGAACTGGCTCTCTACGAGGACCTTTCCGCTTTGGAAAATTTGATATTTTTCGGTCGAATGGATGGACTGAATACCCGGGATGCCCGCGCTCAGGCGGATGAATACCTGAAGCTGATGGGACTCCAGGATAGGGCCAAAGGGAAAGTAGCCAAGTTCTCCGGGGGCATGAAGCGCCGGATAAATCTGGCTATCGCCCTTGTGGGTAACCCCCAACTTGTCTTCATGGATGAACCCACCGTCGGTATTGACCCGCAGTCGCGGAACAATATCTACGAGACTATCGAGGGACTGCGGGATAAAGGTATGACCATCCTCTACACCACGCACTATATGGAAGAAGCTGACCGCCTCTGCGACCGCATTGCTATCATGGACGGCGGCAGGATAATCGCCATTGATAAGCCCTATGTACTCAAGAAACAGATAGGCGAGCCGGAAAAGGTCACCCTGGAGGACGTTTTCCTGAATCTGACCGGACGGAGCCTGCGAGACTGATTTAGAAAATTATGCGAGCAATATATATCGCCCTCAATGAGGTTAGACTCTATTTACGGGACAAGGGTGACCTTGCCTTCAGCCTGCTCCTGCCGATTGTAACTTTTGCCCTTATTTTCGCCGCCTTCGGCGGAGACACGCTGTTCGATGGCACCGCCTACGTGGTGGACGAGGATAACGGCCTCTACTCCTCTGTGTTAATAGACCAGCTGGAAGCGGTGGACGGCGTCGATGTCGAGCTGCTGACGCCATCGGAGGCGGATACCAAGCTGGATGATTCGGATGTGTTGCTAGTCCTCTTTATCCCCGAAGATTTCTCGGAGAATTTGGCCACGGGCGCGCCCGCGCAACTGCTTTTTAAACAGAGAGGCAACGCCGGAGATGAAGGCCAGATTATCGCCAGCATAATCCGCGGTGTTGCCGGGTATATGAACACAGATTTCGAGGTAAGAAGCCAGATCGGAAATATACTGCAGGATACCGGGATTACTCAGGACAGCATTGAAATCGCCGTACAGAGGTTTTTGGAAGAAGAACGTGAAAATCCCATTGTAACTGTCACTGAAGAAACGCCGGGCGAAGGCAGCCCTGACTTCGTGAATCAGTTCCTGCCGGGCATCGTCACCATGTACGTCCTCTTCGCCGTCGCCATGAGCGCCAGGGTAATCGTTGAAGAGCGCCGCAAGGGGACCCTGGAGCGGTTGATGACTACCCGCCTCAGCATCGGCGAACTCTTCTTCGGTAAGTTCCTGGCTAATATGTCGCGTGGTTATGTACAGACGCTCATTCTCCTGGTGCTGTCTTATATCGTATTTCAGATGTTCACGCCACTCACCTTTATCGAATCGCTGGTTATCGCCCTTATTTTCACGGCGGCGGCCAGCGCCATCGGACTTGTCATCGCCTCTATCGCCCGCAGTGAAGAAGGGGCTTCCTGGATAGCTGTCGTCTTCTCGGTAATCTCCTTTATGTTAGGCGGTACTTTCTTTGAAATTGCCGAAGGCTCAGCATTCTATTCTCTCAGTCGGATTTCCATTAATACCTATGCCAATGATGCATTTAACACGGTTTTAACCGAGGGAGGTTCCCTCGCTGATGTTGGGACAGACCTGTTGATACTGGCCGGGGTTATGGTGGTGGGACTGGTGGCCAGTCGACTTCTCTTCAAGATTGTGCCCGGGGGTAAATAAGGAGCTATGAAGCAGTATAACTATATGTGGCTTATCGCTCTGAAAGATTTGAAGATCTTTGTAAAAGACCGCGCCGCGGTGTTCTTTTTCGTCATTTTCCCATTTATGTTCATTGTGATGTTCCATTTCCTTAATCTGGGACAGGCTACGGACGAGAGGCTGACCTATCATCTGGTTACCCGGGAGGCGGAAGGCGGCCTCAGCTATCAGATAATCGGCGCTATGGAGACTAAAGACGAGTCTCTGCTTCAGCCCGGCGACCCGGTGATTGTTTGGGACAAAGATTATAATGAAGCTTATACGGCGGTGGAAAACGGCGAGCTGTCCGGTTTCATCGCCTTCCCGGCAGACTTTACCGTTGGCATTGAAACGGGGTCGGGTGCTCAGCTTGAGGTGGTTACCGACTCCGGAGCTGTCTATGATAGAGCCGCCCTCAACGGCATAGCCGCGGCTATCGCTTCGCAGGTCGGTACGGAACAGGTCATCGTCAATGCCGGTATATCGCTACTCATTGAAGGCGGTATAATTTCACCTGATGATGAAAGTATCAATCGGGCTGTCCAGAAGATACTATCGGAGATTTCGGCCGGGCAGCGGTCTTTCATAGGGTTCGATATCGAGAAAGTGGGTGATGTCGAGGCGGGCAATCCCGCTGATTACGTTATTCCCGGCTATTTGGTGATGTTTGTCTTCTTCGGCGCGGCGGTAACCGCCGAGACTATCGTACGCGAGCGGCAAAATAACACCTTGGAGCGGCTGCTGGCAAGCTCGGTTAGGAAATCTACCATTTTAGGCGGTGTATTTACCGGTACGGCGGTCAGAGGGCTCATCCAGATATTGATATTCTGGGTAGCCGGTATTCTGATTTTCAAAGTCGACCTCGGGCATTCTCCGCTGGCGGTAATTATCCTCTCAATCCTTATGGTGATAATGTCATCGGCTTTTGCCGTGATGCTGGCAACCCTGGCTAAGACACAGCGCAGCGCCAGTTCTCTGGCTACGGTAACGGCCCTTATCCTTGCCCCTCTGGGAGGCTGCTGGTGGCCACTGTTTATTCTGCCCAAATGGCTGCAGACGGTCGCCAAAATCAGCCCTCATGCCTGGGCCAACACCGGTTTTAACAAGCTGATGCTCTTTGGCGCCGATTTTGGAGCTGTTGTCCCGGAGATGCTGGCGCTGGTGGTATTTACCGTTATCTTCGGAGCCATAGCTATATGGCGGTTCCGTACCAGCGCCGTTTGAGTCTATTTGGGGGAATACCCCGGTCTGACTATCCGTATATCACGTAATGCGACGTGCCACCCGTTGTTGTCTCGCTGCGCACGGATATGATGAAGTACACCAGGTTCCAGGCATCATTATAGGAAAACATATCTACGTGTAGTACAGTGTCATCCGGCGTTAAAATATTATCAGCCCAGAGGAGCTCGAAGGTATCGATATCCACGCCCTCTTGGTATGTCCCCGGGTAGGACTCTCCGTTCCAGACGTCCGGATCGGGACTTGAGGGATTCCAGAGTTCTTTAGTAAGTCCGGATTGCTGGCCGGTAATTTCTATCGATGATGTACCGAAACCATCACCCTCGGCCACGAAGCAGGTTACCTTGGCGGCTACGGTCTCGATAACGATGCCGTACTGGTCCGTAATCGGTTCCGGAACGATGAAGTTGGTGATGTCGCCGCCCGGATTGCCGTCATCGTCGAAGTCCAGGCTAAGGAACTCATCGTCACCCGGATGAAAGGCGAAGTTATCATCCCGGATATAGATATAGTGCCCCGCTGTATCCGGGCTGGCGTAAACTACGATGAGCGACCAGCCCGCAAAAGAGAAATTATTATTGGCATCAGCCGATACGCCGTCGACGGTGTATACTGCGTTACCGGGATGGTTCTCTTCACCCAGGTCTATAGGATATTTTTTCACTATGGCGGTAACGTCCCGCGTACACATGTAGGAGAAACCTTCCGGAGCGCCCCACATGGTGTTGAGCATAACGTAAGAACGCCCGGACGTTAACGGAGATGGACCCGAAGCAGGATCGCTGCCGTAGAAATACACCTGCTCGCCGTCTATCTTAAACGTTATTTCTGTATCTACCGGCAGATTGATTATATTTAGGTTATCGACGCATACTTTTTCCCCGGATTCTTCGCAGCCGACTACTTTAAACCTGAACTTGAAATCGCTGGTAGTATACTCATCGGGAACAACATAGACAAATTCCCTCATGAAACTTCCCTGGTCACCGCGGAAAGCTTCGACATAATTGCTCCAGGAAGCGCCGTCGTCACCGGAAAATGCAAAATCAAGTCCGTCTGATGAATCTAAGCTGCCGGTGCCCGAAATTTCAATATTATCGAGGTAAAGATTATCGTTCCAATCGCTGAAGCCGTAAAACATTAGTCTCGCCTTGAATCCGTTGGTCAGGTACGCACTCGGGATTTCTATGCTATCGTGTACAACACCGGAGAAATCGTTCCGGAAGACCCGGGTGTATGGGCTCCAGTGGGAACCGTTATCGGATGAGAAAGCATACCAGAGACTATCACCATTATCGAGGTTATCTTCCTCCCACCTGTCCCAGGAGATAAATGCCTCACCGGCTGAGTAGCCACTCAGGTCGGCCTCACCGTCTTTCAGCGTCAGCCACCGGGTTGAGCTACTATCCGCTGCCGTGGAATGACCTCTGAAACTACCGATAGCAGCCCAGGCGCCGCCGTTATCCCAGTTATCAAAGTTGTCGCAGCTATCTGCAAAAATAACAGCGTTGACCTCGCTGCCCTGTTCCCAGGTAACAATTATCGACCCCGGTGCGTAGGAAGACAGGTCCATATCGTTTTTAAGGGTAAGCAGCCTGGAGTCATTGCCGTCACCATAGTAATGGCCTTTATACTCATTTGAATCCTCTTCCCAGCCGGTCGGGCTGCTGTACGACCAGTACGTATCTATATTGCTGCAAGAATCTTCCAGCAGGGTTGCCTTTGATGCTTCGTTACGCCAGCCTGCCCAGTAGAGGTAGGCGGCAATAACGTCGGCGTCTTCAGGTACGGTATTCAGGTTGAAAGAGCTGGGGGTATGCCAGGCTTCACGTATTCCCATGCCGTCACCATTATCATCTGATAACAGAGAACCGCCGATGGCAACGTAATCCCCGGACATGGCGTCCCCCATCTGCCGCAGTGCACACTTGGAAGTAAAAGCCTGAATGTAAGTATCATCAACATTTGAGAGAATTTCATAGTAACGGGTGTCGACGTCCCAGGAGAGGGGCACGTCGTTGGGATTGGTAAAGCCGAATTCGCCCTGCGTCATATCGGTGGTTATCCAGGCAATGGCGGTGGGCAACGCAGTGGGGTTTGCCGCCGGGGGCGTATATCCGAAAGTAAAATCAAATGTCATCGGAGTAGCCTCGGAGTCAACATCGGGAAAGTCCGTAAAGCACGGGTAGGGTGGATAATACCCCCAGACCACGGTGGAACCGCCGGGAGCATCAACATCCCAGTCTATATAATCCGGGGTCCACTCATCAAAAGGTCCGCCGATTAAGCTGCAGTTGCCGGAGATGTAATCGAATCCCTGCGGCAGCCATACCCCGAGTGATTTTACCGTAAGATTATCGCCCGGGTCGGGCGTGAACTTTATACTCACGCTATAGGGATTGATGTTACTGGCAGTAGCCGTGCCGGTAACCACCAGCTTCTCTGATTCGATTATATCTCTGGCATCAGCCGGGAGCGGTGGCGGGTTGTAGTTACTGGGAAACCAGACATTCCTGATGGTAACGTTAGCCGTCAGCCCGTTTATAAGCTCCGTCTCGTAGGGAAAGGTATCACGGTAGTTGTAGGCGTCATAACCCGGTCCCATAGAGTCGTATTTTATCCGCCACAGACCGTCCTCCACTCCGGAGTCGGCCGTGTAGAGCTCTTTGGATTTATTTTCGTACTGTACACCCGACTTTAAAGCGTCATTGATTTGCGCCAGGACCGGTACGATGGTGATACCCCCAAGAAGCAATAAAACCAGAACGATAATTAAAGCCATTCCTGTTTCATCGTTAGAAAACCTGGCAGCTATTTTTTTTATATATTTTCCCATCATTACACCAACTCCGTTTTTAGATATTTGGCCTCGACGAGATATTGGCTTCCTTGGTAAAGTTCACTATCTTTTCGTTCTCCCCGACACTGCTGGTAATTTTTATTGTCAGGGTACCGTCGGCAGTTGTGCAGTTGGTTAAACCTGCATCACCGTTAATATATTCGGCTATTAACGTTACCTCGGTAGGGCTGGGAACACCGTCAACCACCACCGTATAGCTGCGGCGGAGCTGGTTGTTTTGAAGATAATATATGGCCGTGTGCTGGCTGTTGTCCCACTCTATCCATGACATGGTGAGATTATCGGAAAGCGGGAAACCTGCCGTGCCGTTAATCGAATGAGACATCTGGGCGTCGCGGCTTATCCAGTGTACGGCATTAAGTGCCTGGCGACTGGCCGTGGTAAAATCGCTGTTCCTGGCTGTCTGATTGATTATCTGGGCATTGGCTACCGTTGCCCCCAGGGTTATTGCTCCTATAATCGCTATGGACACCGATAACTCTATCAGCGTAAAACCGCTTTGATTCTTTTTTAACCATCTCAGTCCGCGGTTAAACATAACAATACCTCTATGATGCTCCCCTGCGTTTTACCTTAAAACTCTCTAAAGAGAATACCTCGTCCTCGTGGTGGTATATTGTGACCGTAACTTTTTGAAGGTTGTAGTAGAAATCTTCAACGGTAAGATTGGTGGAATAACCGTCATATCCGTCTAGAGTTAGCAGAGTGTAGTTATCGGTATATGCCTGCTTTTTTATATTTTCCATCTGGGCTTCGGCCAGGATTTTAGCCGATACTCTCTCCTCGGCCAGAGCGCGCGATGACGATGTGGTCGCCAGTCCGCTGAGAAAAGACACGCAAATGATGCTCATCAATGCCAGAGCCACTACGGACTCAATCAACGTAAATCCCTTTTCGCTCTTCATTTCCATACCCGTATTCGCTTCTCCAAAGAAATTACGCGCATTTATTTAGAGAATATAACTATATCTATTAATTTTTACCCAATTTCCCTAATAACATTCTCGTTTGCTAGGGGGGATGCGTAAATAGTCCTTTAGTAACACGATATTAAAACCTTTAGTCCCAAATGTGTATAAAGTTATTTATACATATACTAGACATAAAATGTTAAAATTAGGCTATATTTAGGTGTGTTTTTTGTTTGAATTCATTTGTTTGATTTCAAATTACGGAAAAGGTATTATCAATAGACTCGTATCTTTACGGATTTCGGAGAGGAGAAATCGCAGATGTCACCCCTTGACGGTGAGGAAAATTTACCGCGGCTCTACCGCGACCTGGCGGAATGGTTTTACCTGCTGACGCCCCCGGAAAACTATGCCAGTGGAGCGGCTTTCTATCGGGAAATGATTATAAAAGGCAGCCGCAGGCCCGTTCGAACGGTACTGGAGCTGGGCAGCGGCGGCGGTAATAATGCCTCCTATCTCAAGCATCATTGTCGGATGACTCTGGTTGATTTAGCCGAATCCATGCTGGATATCAGCCGCGGTCTTAATCCCGAGTGTGAACATATCCCGGGCGACATGAGGAATGTGCGACTTGACCGGCAGTTCGACGCCGTATTTATCCATGATGCTGTCAGCTATCTGACCACCGAGGACGACTTGGCTCAGGCTATCGAGACTGCCTTTATCCATTGTCTGTCCGGTGGTGTCGCTTTATTCGCGCCCGACTACACCCGCGAAACCTTCCAGCCCTCGACGAGTCACGGCGGCAAGGACGAGGGCGATAGGGGTTTGCGTTACCTGAATTGGGTGTGGGCCCCGGACCCTGACGATTCCACCTATATTATGGAAATGGTCTACCTGATGAGAGACGGACAGAACGTAACCTGCCAGAGAGACCATCACGCGATGGGTCTTTTCAGCAACGATAAATGGCTACGATTGATTAACGATGCCGGATTCACCGCGCGTATCGCCGAATATAAAGCGGACTACTATCCCCCCATGGGGACGCACGTATTCCTGGGTATGAAGCCGGATAAACAACCTGGCCTTTAGTGAAACACTTTATACCTTTTTAGCGCAGACCTGTATAGAATAATGAAATATACATACTCAATATATAAAGCCATTTCATTAATAGGATTAACAGAAGCATAATAATACACCCCGATCCCCACCCCCGTCCTTGACAAACTCCATGCAGTCTTGAATAATTACGTGGGCTATCTCCAAAGAAAGTAATTGTTAAGGATATTTCTTTATGAAAGCGTTGCGCTGGCACGGCCGAAAAGACCTTCGCTATGAGGACATCCCCGAGCCCTCTCCCGCTCCGGGACAGCTCAAGATTAAGGTATCTCTGGTCGGTATCTGCGGCACGGATATGACCGAATACGCCAATGGCCCCGTCATGATACCCGCCGATAAAGTGCCCCTGACCGTGGGGCATGAGTTCGTCGGGCACGTGGTGGCGTTGGGTGAAGGAGTGGGCGGTTTCAGCATTGGCGACCGAGTCAGCGGGGTGGGCTACTGGTACTGCGGCGAATGCTACTGCTGTAAACAGGGCTATTATAATACCTGCCTGAATCTGGGGTTCACCGGACTTTTAACCGAGGGCTGCATGGCGGAGTATTTCGTAATCCCCGCCTATGCCTGCTATCGGCTGCCGGAATCGGTATCCGATGAAGCCGGTGCCATGGTGGAACCTTTAGCCGTAGCTCTCCACGCTGTTCATCAAGGCCGAGTTCAGGTCGGCGACACGGTGGCTGTCGTCGGCGACGGCACCATCGGTCTCTGCGCCGTTCTGGCCGCTCGCGTAGCCGGGGCTGCGGCGGTCTATCTTATCGCCAAGCACAAGGGACGGGGCGAGCTCGGCAGGAAGATGGGCGCTGCGGAAGTGATATATCTCGACGATGGCGACCCGGTAGAGCGATTAACAAAACTCACCGACGGTATAGGCGCGGATATCGCCCTCGAATGCGTTGGCAATCCCGATACTCCCCAGCTGGCGGTGAATCTCACCCGCCGTCACGGTACCGCCGTAATCGTCGGCGTTTTCGATAAACCCGGCATGATTGACTTCAACACTCTCATGTTCACCGAGCGTACGATGGTCGGCAACTCGATTTACATCGACGAGGGCAAAACAGCTATCGAGCTAATGGCCGACGGCAGAATCGACCCTACCCCCATGATTACCGCCACCGTCCCCCTGGAAGATGCTGTGGTTGAGGGATTTGAGCAATTACTCAATAACAAGGAATCCAATATCAAGGTACTGCTGCGGGTCTCTTGATGATTTTTACTAAAATAACTCAATTGGTTAAAGAATCAAAGAAGGAGGAATAAAATGATTAATAAGGAGATATTTGAGTTTCCCATCGTTTATACCAATCCCATTCCCAGGATAGCCCTGGGCTGGGGAGCCCATCAGACCATCGGCGATGAATGTAAAGCCGCTGGCATGAAAAAAGCCCTCATCGTGACCTCGGGACTCAAAGGGACCGGAATCGTCGAGGAAATCAAGGGGGTTATTGGCCACGCCGGCGTAGCTACGGAAATCTACGATAAAGTTACTTCCAATCCCAAGGACCATGAGATAATGGCAGCCTATAAGATGTTCAAAGAGGGCCAGTGCGACGGCGTCGTCGCTATCGGCGGCGGCAGCTCCATCGATACCGGCAAGTGCGTCCGCGTCATCGACGCTAACGGTGGCCGGCACGTCACTAACTTTACCGTTTTTCTCGACCCTCCCTTTGAAGAAACCCTGAAGAAGATGAAGCCCTGCACCGTCCCCCAGATTTCGGTGGCGACTACCTCCGGTACCGGCGCCGAGGTTTCCTCCTGGGCGGCTATCTCCGATACCAAAGCCAGGGCCAAGGTGCTGGTCAGCGGCCCCAATGTCCATTCCACTCTCGCTGTCGTCGACCCGTTACTCGCCAGGCTTCAGCCGAAGAATATCGCCGCCTGGACCGGCTTCGACGCCATGGCTCACGGCTTCGAGGCATTCGTCACCAAGGTACAGGGACCCTATGCTTACGGCATGCTGCTGCGGGCTGTCGAGCTTATCTACAACAACCTGAGAGACTTTGTCTACAACCGCATGGACAAGGACGCCTGCGAGAGGATGTGCTGGGCGTCCACCATGGGTGGCATCGCCATCGGTTTCGGTGCCGGTGCCGGTATCGTCCACGGCCTCGGCCACCAGATTAGCGCTTTAACCGATGTCCATCACGGCCGGATTAATGCTGTTCTGACGCTGGCGGGAGAGCTGTATAACCAGCCCGCTGCGGTGGATAAATTCGCCGCCATGACTGGCGCTATGGGCATCGACACGAGGAATATGACCAAGTTCGAGGCGGCTGACCGGTGGTTCGATGAGATAGAGCAGCTGCTGGACGACCTCGAAATTACTCCGGGTAATCTCTCCGAACAGTTCGGACTCGAGGAAAAGGACATCGACCATATAGTAAAAGTCTATTCCAACGACTTCTGTAGCCAGGGTAATCCCAAGGCATTTGACGCCGAGGAGGTCACCGACCTCATGAAGCGCGTACTCCACGAGCCATATTAGAATATAAGTCTGAATATTGATTATAAGATTTTTACGGTTTATATTTTGCATTTGTTGGGTGGGGGGGGGGGCATACCCCGCCCCCCATCTTAAATATCTATTCCCACCCTGGCCGCCCCGTATCATCCACGGCCTGTCCGTTAAAATTACCCCTCCTTTCCCTCCAATAATTAGTGAAGGCAAACTCATTCACCCAAAAAGGGAGTAGCCTGCGTAGAGGGGCGCCAGCCCCTCTTTCTATTACTTCCCCCTCTCAAACATTATGTATTAAGGGCACGCAAAATTATCCCGTTTGAGAGGGGGTCAGGGGGTGAGTATCTGATACTTACCAAAACCAGACTGAACCATTTTATAAACGGGTGGCGGGAAATCCCCTGATAAGTGTAAAATGTATCGGGGTATCGTCACCCTTTTATATAAGCCGGTATAGGGAAAGGTTGAAAGTCAAATGGAAAAATCAGCACCGGAAACAGTAAAAAACGAGAACCAGACGGTTGAAGAGCCCGAAGTTATCGAGGAAATCGTCGTCGAAGAATTGAGCATCGACGGCGTCTGCGGGGTATATTAGTATGGTTTGCCGCCTGGCGGATAACGTTCGGGTGAGAAAAGAGAGCTGGGGACTGCTCTTCTATTCGCCGCCCCGGCATAAGGTCTGCTTCGTGAGAAGTGGCGACTGGCTTTCTCCAGATAGCTTTGCGGGCGAATGGACGGTGACCGGGCTGGCGGAAGGCATCGACGTACGCACCGGCACCCCCGCCGAGGCTGTCGAGCGCTCTTTACAGAAAATGACCGGACAGCTTATTGATAGCAGGATGGTGGTCGATGAACTACGCTGATTGGCCCCTCTCCGCCCCGGTCAATATCACCTGGGAGATAACCCACAGGTGCAATCTGAAATGCATCCACTGCCTTTCCGGCAGCAGCAACGAGTCCCCTGGCGAATTGAACCTGACCGAATGTAAAAACATCGTCGACCAGCTGGTGGCGCTGGGTGTCTTTGAAATCAATTTTGGCGGCGGCGAGCCCCTTTTACAGGACTACTTCCTGCCGCTGCTGCGTTACATCCACGAAAAAGGCATTGTCACCTGTATCAGCACCAATGGCACCGTTCTGAATGACGAAGCTGTAACATATTTCACGGATAATCCCCTGGTAAATATCCAGGTCAGCCTCGACGGCGCCTCCGCCGAGGTCAACGACCGCATCCGCGGTCGGGGCACGTTTTATAAAATATTAAGCGGAATAGAGTGCCTGGCCGGGAAAAACATAACCCTGTCTATCAATACCGTGGTCACCTCGCTGAACTTCCACCAGTTAACTGAGCTTAAGGAGATGGCGTCATCTTACGGCGCCCGTTTACGCGTTTCACGGTTCCGGCCCTCGGGAAGGGCTCGCGACAGCTGGGATAACCTCCGATTGAATTCCGCCCAGCTACAGGAGCTTTCCGGCTGGCTCAGCAATGACCCCAGTATATTAACCGGCGATTCGTTTTTCTCCATCTCTCAGGACGGCAGAAGCCAGCTCGGTCTGGACATGTGTGGCGCCTGTAAGCTGACCGCCTGCATCGACCCCTGTGGCTTCGTCTATCCCTGCGCATTTATGCAGGAGCGGGAGTTCTGCGGAGGTAACCTTCGTGAAATTCTCTTTGAAGATATCTGGAACGAGTCGACCAGCTTCCTCTATTTCCGGCAGCTGGAACCGGAATCGTGCCGGGCTTGCCCTCGTTTCGATAAGTGCCGTGGAGGCTGTCCCGCCGTGGCTTACTTCGTCAGCCGTGACCTTAACAGCGCCGACCCCGAATGCCTGGCTAACTGGAGCCGGGAGGTCGGGAGCAAGAGATAATGGATAGACCTGAGAAATTAACAACGGAGAGGCTCATACTCAGACCTTTCACTCTGGATGATGTGGAAGACCTGCTCGAATATACCAACGACCCTGAATGGGCCAGATACCAGGTAAATATCCCGCCTATACCCTACTCGAGAGAAGATGCAGAAAAGATCGTTACGATGTTTTCGGACTCATCGAGTTGGGCTCGGATAGGGATACTCCGGATATTCGCCATAGTGCTTGAGGGCAAGGTAATTGGAGAGATTGGCGTAAACCAGCGGGAGGGGGACCGAAAAAATGAGCGAACCGAAATTGTGTATTCTCTCTCACGCCGACACTGGGGCAAAGGACTGATGACTGAAGCGGCTCGGGCGGTCATGAATTGGGCTTTTCAGACGTACCATTTCAATCGGATGTTTGCCTATTGCGATCCGAGAAATGTCGGTTCACGTCGGGTTCTGGAGAAACTGGGTATGAAGCGTGAGGGTCAACTACGAAGCCACCTGAAATGGAACGGCGAGTTTCGTGACCAGTTATATTACGGGATTCTTCGCTCCGAATGGCAAGCCTGAACTACCCCTTTCGGTGTATAATAGTTTTTCAGGGGTATGCGTTATGCACGGACAGTTTAAGTATCTGTTTTCGCCGCTGCAAATCGGCAGGGTCATAGTGCCCAACCGCATATCCTTTTCCGCCCACCTCACCAATTTCGCCGAGGACAACCTGCCCTCCGAGCGCCACGTCTACTACCTGGCGGAAAGGGCCAAGGGTGGCGCCGGACTCATTATTACCGAGGAGCAGACCGTCCACCCCACTGACCACGCCTACGAAAAGCTCATCGACGCCTATAAGCCCGAGGTCGTGCCCGGTTACCAGCGCATTTGCCGCGCTGTCCATGAGTACGAGACGAAGATATTCGCCCAGTTGAACCACAACGGCGGCCAGGGCGACGGCAGCTATTCACGCCTCCCCGTCTGGGGGCCTTCACCGGTGCCCGATTTCATGTTCCGCGAAGTCCCCAAGGAAATGGAGCCGGAAGATATTAAAGAAATTATCGAATACTTCTGCCGGTCGGCCGTCAACGTGCGTGAAGGCGGCTTCGACGGCATCGAACTCCAATTAGGGCACAGCTCCCTGATACGGCAGTTCCTCTCCCCGCTGACCAACCTGCGTGCTGACGACTACGGAGGCAGCGTCGAGAACCGCACCCGTTTCGCTGTCGAAGTTATCGACGCGGTCAGAAAGACGGTGGGGCAGGACTACACGCTGGGGGCGCGCCTCTGCGCCGACGAAATGACGCCGGGTGGCCTTACGCTCGACGATGTTAAGGAGATTGCCCGCCTCCTGGAAGCCACCGGCAATCTGGACTTTATGGACTTGAGCGTAGCCACCTTCTACAACCTCTATCTCGTCGGCGGTCCCATGCACGTCCCGCTGGGTTATACTATCCCTCTCGCCGCTGGTATCAAAGAGGTGGTTAATCTGCCCGTCTTCTGCACCGGCCGCATCAATGACCCCGTTATGGCGGAGAGAGTTCTGGCGGATGGCCAGGCGGACATGATTGGCATGGTGCGTGCCCAGATTTGCGACCCCGAGCTGGCTAACAAGGCAAAGGAAGGCAGGCTGGAAGAGATTCGCTACTGCGTCGCCGATAACCAGGGCTGCTACGGACGGGTGGGACTCAACAAGCCCCTGGGCTGTATACAGAATCCATATATCGGCGATGAAAAGGAGCGGGGTATCGGCAAGATGAAACCAGCGGTGGTCAAAAAGAAGGTCCTTATCGTTGGCGCCGGTCCCGCCGGACTGCGAGCGGCTGAGGTTGCTGCCCGGCGCGGTCACGCCGTCACGCTTTACGATAAAAATGACAAACCTGGTGGTCAGGTGAATATCGCCGCTCTGGGAGCGGGACGCGAAGAAATCGGCGCCGTTATCCGCAACGAAGAAAACCAGCTCAAGCTGCTGCCGGTGGAAATCGTTCTGAATACAGAGGTAACCGCCGATTTTATACTGGGGCAGGATGCCGATGTCGTTATCATCGCCACCGGCTCGGTGCCTAAGGACTGCCCCCTGCCGGGCGGTGACGGCCCCAACATTTTCAATGTCTGGCAGGCCCTTGTGAAGGAATCGGAAGTAGGAGAAAGGGTGCTCTTTATCGATAATGACGGGCATCACCAGGCTACCGCCACCGCCGAGTTGCTGGCGGAACGCGGCCGGAAGGTCCACATCGTTACCTCATCGCCGACCATCGGCAGCGAGCTGGGACCTTCCCAGGACGCCTATCTGGCCCACCAGCGCCTGGCGCAGAAGGGCGTTACCTTCACGCCCGACTTCGCCGTTACCGAGATAAACGGACTGGAAGTAAAGGGTCTGAACTATTACTCCAACGAGTGGATGACTTTCAGTGATAACGATGCTGTCGTCTACGCCATGGGCAACAATGTAGAGGACAGCCTTTATAAAGCCCTCAAGGGCAGGGTTAAGGAGTTGTACAGGATAGGCGACTGCGTGGCGCCGCGGAAGATAGACATGGCTATCCTCGAAGGTGACAAAGTGGGAAGAATGATATAGCATTCGGGAGATAATCTCAATGACCGGATCGAAAAAAATCTGGGTGCTGCCGGAAATCGACGCTACCGTCGAGGAAAGCAGCCAAACGAGTCTCGGACTTCTTTCGGAAGCCAGGGATATTGCGGACAGGGTAAACGGCTCGGTGACGGCACTGGTTTTCAGCCCTGAAAGCCGCGATTATTCCACGGTATTGCAGCAATTTGGGATTAACAATGCCGTTATATTTATGGACCAGCTTTACGAAAATCCTTCGGCTGAGGCATACGGTAAGGCGCTGCTGGAAAAGCTGCGGGAGGAAAAGCCGTGGCTCTTTCTCATGGGCGATACCGCCATCGGACAGGAGCTGGCGCCGTATCTGGCGGCCTCGCTGGATGCCGGTTTAGTCTCTAATTGTGCCCGGATTGACCTGTCCGACATAACAAAACCCGTCTTTTATCGGTACGCCTACGGCGACCAGCTTTATCAGGAAATCGTCCCGGAGACCGAACGTACCATGCTCCTGACCATGGATTCGCGGGTGCTCAATGTTGCCCCCGCGCCGTCGGCGGGTAGCGTAAGAATACAGGAATTCGAGCCTGCACTATCACCGTCCACGCTAATTATAAAGCATCTGGAATATCTGTCGGTGGACTTCCGTACCGTGGATGTCGCCGAGGCTGATACGGTAGTCTCGGCCGGTATGGGGGCGGCTACGGACGAATTACTACCCCTGGTTGAAGAGCTGGCTAATCTTATCGAGGGTACGGTCGGCACCACCCGACCTGTTATCGACGACGGTAGAATCCCCCGAGAGAAGATGATTGGGCAGACGGGAAAAGTGGTCAGCCCGGATTTTTACCTGGCGCTGGGTATTTCCGGGGCGACGCACCACACCGGGGGCATTCAGGACTCGGGCAAAATTGTCGCCGTCAACCGCGACCCCCGGGCGGCTATCTTTAGGAATTCCGACGTGGGTATCGCCGCCGACCTTCGCGAGGTGTTGCCCGCGTTGATAAAGAAGATAAAAAAGGCCAGGAAAGATGGCACAATACTTTGACGTTATAATCGTCGGCGCGGGCCCTGCCGGTAGTGTGGCAGCGCTGAAGCTGGCGCGTGAAGGACTTAATGTCTGTCTGCTGGAGCGCGGCAGTCGCCCCGGTGCCAAGAACATGTTCGGCGGCTTGCTGCACAACACCCCCGCCCTGAACGAGATGGTTCCATCCTTCTGGGAAAAGGCACCGTTGCAGCGCCATGTCTATAAGAAAGTGCTGGCTTTCATGACGCCGGAATCGACGGTGTCGCTGACCTTTGAGAACGAGAACTTCGACCGGCCTCCGTACAACGGCTATACCGTCCTCCGCCCCGCTTTCGATAACTGGCTGGCCGATGAGGCGGTGAAGGCGGGCGCCGTGCTGCTCTGCGACTGCACCGCCGAAGAATTAATCGTTAAAGACGGACAGGTTGTCGGCATTACGGTAAAAGGACGGGAGGGTGAATTAAGAAGCAATATCGTCATCGCCGCCGATGGTGTCCTGTCGTTCCTGGCGAAGAAAGCCGGATTGAGAAACGATTTCAGCCCCGGCGCAATGGGCGTAGGAGTAAAACTCCTGCTCGGTATGCCCGAAGCCACCATTAACGAACGCTTTCACCTCGTGCGTGACCAGGGCGCTGACATTGCCTTCCTGGGTATACCGGAAGGCATTCGGGGCGGCAGCTTTCTTTATACCAACCGCGAGAGCCTGTCCGTCGGTATGGTGATGCACCTCGACTCTTTAAGGAAGTCTGGCAAGGCCCCTTACGAAATTTTAGATAACCTGCTGCAGCACCCCCAGGTGAGGAAACTCGTCAAGGGCGCTATCCCTCTGGAGTATTCCGCCCACCTCGTCCCCGAGGGCGGCATCAAAGCCGTGCCCCGGGTCTATACCGACGGCATGATGGTGGTCGGTGATGCCGCCGGCTTATGCTATACCAACGGTATTAACCTGGAAGGAATCAACCTGGCGATGACCTCCGGTGCGCTGGCCGCCGAGACCGCTCTCAAAGCTGTGGAAGCCCACGATTACAGTGCTGCAATGCTCTCGCTCTATAAGAAGAAACTTGATGAAACTTTTGTAATGAAAGACATGAAAAAGTACAAAAACTCTGTAGGTATGATGCGCATCGACCGTCTTTACAAAACCTATCCGCGCGTTCTGGCCGGTATCATGGAGAAGGTTTATAAAGTCGATGGCACCCCGAGGACAAAACTCCTGCGCCTGGCGCGCCGCGAAACGCTTAAGGAAATAGGACTGAAGGATGTTATTGCCGACGGCATCAAGATAGGCAGGGCTTTATTATGAATATTGAGAACATCCAGCAGTTAACGCAGTTTATCATCGATGAAAAGCCCCATATTGTCATCGATAAGGAGATATGCCGCTCCTGCGACCACCGCGCCTGTGTCCAGTCCTGTCCGGCTAACTGCTACACCTGGAACGAAGAGACGAATTTAATGAGCGTTGTCTACGAGACGTGCCTGGAATGCGGCACCTGCTATGTCGTTTGTGATAAAGGCGCCGTTGACTGGACCTATCCGCGGGGAGGCTATGGCGTAAATTACCGTCTGACCTGAGGGAATAGATATGAAAATCATTGTCTGTCTGAAAGAAGTAGTTGATACCGCCCTGAGCCTAGATACCGGCCTCAGCCACCGGATAGTCTTTGAGGAAGGACTTCCTCTAAGGCTCAACCCCAATGACGCTGCCGCCCTGGAAGCTGCCCTCGACCTGAAGGCGCTGGATACCACCGACAGCGTAGAAATCACCGCTGTGTCCATCGGCCCGGAACGTGTTGAAAACTACTTGCGGCAGGCGCTGGCGCTGGGGGTGGTTAAAGCCGTACGTATCTGGGGAGAAGATTTTCGGGGACTGTCGCCCCATCGCAAGTCACGGCTGCTGTCGGCTTTTGTATCACTTTCTGGGGCTGACCTTGTTTTATCCGGCGTTAGGAGTCTGGATACCGCCAGTACCCAGGTCGGGCCCCTTATCGCTGCCCGACTCTCCCTGCCCTGTGTGTCCGCTGTCGTCAAGTTCGAAATTAATCCCGATTCGGGAATATTGCACTTTACAAAAGACCTGGGGAGGGGAAAAAGGGAGGTAGTAGCTTGCCCTCTGCCCGCTGTCGTTACCGTCAAAGGCGAAGGCGCCGGATTGCCCTATCCTTCTCTGGACAGGATTATCGAGAGCCGCCAGAGTGCGGTAGAGATATTATCGCTTACCGACCTGAATATGAATCCCGCCGAATTCAATCGGGAGCCCACCCGGATGACCGCTCTGATGGCGCTCCGCCCCCGCCCCCGCCGGGTAATCACACCCGATAGCTCGTTGCCGGCGTTTGACCGCATTCTGAAACTGCTGGAAGGCGGAATCTCCAGGCGGCAGGGGAAGATGCTCGAAGGCACCCCTTCGGAATTAGCTGACCAGCTTTTCGAGCTTCTCATCGACGAGGGAGTAATCAGGCGGACTGCAGATGTATGAACAGCTTTGGCTTCTCATTAGCGGAAGACGTCTTTTTTCGAGAGGATTCCGGCGGTTACTATCTGTGCTCCCGAATTCCGCTGAGAATACTCCGCCTGAATAAGACGCTTTATACCCTAGTAAAATTTACTCAGCGAGGCGGCAGCCTGGCGGAGTTCGTTGCCCAGAATCCCGGACTTAATACGGGGAATCTCCTTAGAGTATTGCTTTCGCTGACGTCGCGTGGATACCTCAAGCTGGACGGTATACCACGTATCGAAGAATACCCTGACGTTTCCGTTATCATACCGGTTAAGGACCAGTTTGTGGACGTTGTCGAATGCCTGGAGGCGCTGGAGGAGCTTGATTACCCTCAGGAGAAACTGGAGATTGTGGTAGTCGACGACCACTCGAAAATGGAGATATCAGAGCTTGAAACCTCTTTTAATATCCGGGTCATCCGACAGGAAATAACACGGGGTCCTGCCTTCTCCAGGAATTACGGCGTCAGTTATGCCAGCAGCAGTGTGCTGGCGTTTCTGGATGCCGACTGCGTTCCCGGCGAGGACTGGTTGAGCGAGTTACTCCCCTTTTTCCGGGCGTCTTCGGTCGGTGCTATCGGGGGATATATCGAGGGATTTTATCAGGAAAGCTTTCTCGATAAGTATGAAGAAGTTGCATCCTCGCTCAACATGGGTAAAAGGCTTATCCTCGAAGGAAAATCGGAGAATAGCTTTTACGTGCCTACCGCCAATCTGCTGGTCACCCGGGAAGCTTTCAATGAATGCGGGGGATTTGAAGAGGATATGCGTATCGGTGAAGATGTCGATTTTTGCTGGCGCCTGAGGAATAGCGGCTATTCCCTGCTTTACGCGCCCTACGGGACCGTGGCTCATAAGCACCGCGGCGAGCTGGAGAAGATGCTGAAAAGGCGCGGTGAGTACGGTACATCGGAAGCCGTGCTCTACCGTAACCACCGCGATAAGAAGAAGCTATTCAACCTGTCCTTATATCCAATGTTGGTCTTCCTGGCTTTAGCGGTGGCTCTGGTGATGTTGAATTCCTATCCTCTGTGTGCCATTCCGCCCGTATTCCTCTTCGAGCTGTGGCGGAAATCGGTCACCCTGAAAAAACACAAAATGCCCCTGCCTGCGGGACAGATAGCCTATTCCATCCTCCGGACCTACCTTTCTTTCTTTTACTTTACCTCTTTCCACCTAATACGGTATTACCTGATTCTGCTTCTCATACCCGGCTTCTTCCTGCATGCGTTCTGGCTTTTCGACACCTGGATATTGCTCCTCGCCTCGCTGGTGGACTACTTCACTAAAAAGCCCGCCCTGCTTTATCCGGTATTCCTCTTTTTCTACCTGGCGGAGCACCTTGCCTATCAGATAGGTGTGTTCTGGGGGTGCTGGAAGCTTAAGTACTTCGGCTTGTATCTGGTTTCGTTTCGACGCGCCTAGTTTTAGGACCCCGGACTCTGGTATATTGAAGACGAATGAATAAGAACAAAAACGATAGTTATTCCAGCACAGTTGTAAGATTATTGACCAATGCTTCGAAGTTCCGCCGCGCCAGACTTAATGCTGCCCCGCTCCAGCCCGAAGTAATCAGCCTGGCGCTCACTATCCGCTGCAACTCCCACTGCGTCATGTGCAACATGTGGCGTCAGGTTTCGCAAAAGGCGGATATCGCCGATTTAGAACTCACCACAGACGAAATCATCACGCTATTAGCAA
>Ga0315554_1000038_pt1 | contig 60678 bp, 55 predicted proteins | sample SalMarSW160370MG_FD_202114 | JGI IMG/M metagenome (GOLD analysis project Ga0315554, IMG submission 202114) | Salt marsh sediment microbial communities from the Plum Island Ecosystem LTER, Massachusetts, United States - Salt Marsh Sediment SW1603-70 ...
GCAAAATATCTAAATTATAAAGCTTCTAAAGATTCTGCTTTTGAATTTCGAAGAGAGAAAGTACAAGAAGTTCTAGAACTAGTACATCTTGCTGATCAAATAGATAAAAATCCTACTGAACTTTCTGGTGGCCAACAACAGAGAATAGCTCTTGCAAGAAGTATTGTCGTTGAACCTGATGTTCTTTTGTGTGATGAACCTCTAAGCAACTTAGATGCGAAGCTTAGAAAAGAATTGCGAACTGAGATTCGTTCTATCATCAAGAAAATAGGAATGACTGCTATTTATGTTACCCATGATCAAGCAGAGGCACTAGCTATTAGTGATAGAATTGCTGTGATGAACATCGGATTTATTGAACAATATGGTACACCAACAGAAGTTTTTACGGATCCTCAAACACTCTTTGTTGGACAGTTTATTGGCAGTTCAAGTACACTAAAAGGAAAAATAGTTGCTTCCGATAAGGTTGAATTAGTCGGTGGAGAAACTGTGAAAATAGTAACTAAACAGCCACTAGAAATTGGAGCAGAAGTAAATCTCATAGTAAGACCAGAAGTTATAAGTCTTCATGAAAGAACAGATAGTCCTATTGAATTTAAAATTCACACAATTGAGTATTTAGGAACTGAAGTTAAAATTACTGGAACACTTAAGGATGATACTATAATTCTTGTGGATTTTGAGGAACAGACTGAAAAATATAAAGAGATGAAAGTAGGAGATTTACTAACAGGTTATATTACTCCTGAAGAAGTTTTTGTTTTTGTTAATGAAAAACGAGTATATTGACCTCTTTTGTTTATTTTTTTAAAATATTTAATTTTTTACTATTATTAGAAAACGATTTATTTCAGCATCTAAAAAATTAACACATAAAATCTATATAAGAGGAATTTTAAGTTAAATACGATAACATATGTATGAATATAAAGATATTAAGATCCATTGGTTAGGACATGATGCGTTTTGGATAGAAGCTAAAGGGAAGAATATTTATCTTGACCCATATAAACTAGGCAAATCAAACCTTCCAAAAGCTGATATTGTCATCTCAAGTCACGAACATTTCGATCATTGTAATCCTGATGCTATAAATGAAATTTCTTCCGATCAGACAATACTTATTGGTCCTAAAATAGTACAAGAGATTTTTAAAGAGAAAATAAATAAGAAACAGAAAATTATGGAACTCAATCCAGGTGATTCTCTCGAAATTGAAGGTATCAATGTTTCTGCTATTGCAGCTTACAACATACACAGATTCAGAGATCCTGCAACTAAGACTCCTTTTCATCCTAAAGAATCTGGACATATTGGTCCTATCTTAGATATTGATGGTGTAACAATTTACCATGCTGGAGATGCAGATAAAATACCAGAAATGAATAATTTGAGACCAGAAATTGCTCTTATCCCTATCTCTGGTACTTATGTTATGGATGTCGAAGAAGCAGTTGAAGCAGCAAAAGCGATTGATGCGAAAATTACTATTGCAATGCATGTGGGACGAGGTATAGGAAATCTGTCCTTTTTAGAAGATTTCAAGAATAGCCTACCAACTCATGAAGTTGTTACTTTAGAACTAGAAGAAGATTAAGATTTATTCACTCTTCTCTCCTTCATCTTTTTTCTCATATTCCCAAGGAAGAACAACATCAATATCATTTTCTATTAAATATGAAGCTAGTTCACTGTTTGGATAACATATAATATCATTCCAGATCCCAAGAATTGTTCCTTTATGAACTGAGATAATCGTTTCTTTGATGTTTCCAAAAATATCTCTTATTTCAAAGATAGGATCGCCTTTTTCAATCATTTCACCACATTTAACTATAGGAATATAATATCCAGAAGTGGATGATCGTATTTTTATCTCTCTCCATAAATTATCTTTCAATACAGGAACCTTCTTAATTGGTTCAATGTCTCCTTCTAAAATTCCTGTATATTTTAGAACGTTCCAAATTCCTTTCTTAGCGATTCTAACAAGCTCGATATCAACATAATCTGCAGCGCCTAATTCTACTGTGAAACCTGGTTTTCTGAATTTATTTACAAAACTTCCAGTTGTCGACCTTTGTAATTTAGAATCAAAATAATGCTTTGGAGGACTTTCAATTACAATAGTTAACCCAAAAGCTTCGACTAATCCCTTTGTTTTTTCATACAATTTTTCTGCTTCTTCTTTTGCTCCTTCTATATCCTCATCAAAATACACTCTATCTAAATAAGAAAATGGTAAGGAACCAATAGCATGACAGTGCAAATCAGCAAAATAATCAATTTCTGAAAGTATGTTTGAAAATCTTGTGTAAAAAATTTCTTGTATATTAGGATACTTGGTAGAATCAAGATTATCATCATAAAGATCAACATATTTTAGTCTTGATTCTTTCTTAGGTTTAGGATCAGGCCATAATCTGTTTGGATCAGCTCTTATATAGAAAGGTGATCTTTTCAATGTAAGCAATCCAGCTGGATTTAACGTAGGGACTATGATTATTTTTCCTTTGACTTTTGTTGGATCTATCTCTTGAATTATCTCTTGTAATGCTACCAAACCATGTAGCTCATTGCCATGAATGTTACCAGTAAAAAGAAAGGTTGGTCCTGCTTCATCACCTTCTATTATACAAATTGGTAATTTTTCTGTCGTTCCATGTGGATATTCAAACATTTCAATGTAATCAAATACTGTTTCTCCCTTTCTACTTTCGATTCCGAGAATATTCATTAAAACCAACCTATTAATGAATTTATTATTTATAGACTTTTCTAGCAATTTAATCATCTATCTAGCAATCATCACTATTAGTTTGAATTATTTGATGTCCTGTACGTTTCGAATGAATGTTTATATACAAGTCAAAAAGAGCAATTGCTAGATTGTTATGAGTGAAACAATGGATATTAGTGTTATTGAAGCTAAAGATACTAAAATGAGAAATATTTTCTTATGGAGTAGTTATGATGCAGCTGATACTTTATTCAGTCAGGGGATTCTTAGTATAGTTTTTCAACCATTAGTGTTACTCCTTGCTTATCAAAATGGAATAACTGATTACTTTACAGCTTTTGCTTTAATGTCAGCTTTTATGGCTTTTTCGAATCTTTTAGTAGCTATTTTGGGACCAGTCATAGGTGCATTAAGTGACACTTTAGGAAGACGAAAACCAGCTGTTATTATTGCAGCATCTGTGATGTGTGGTTCTACTTTGTTGTTTATGGTTTGGATGAATTTCTGGTGGTTATGTGTATTGTTTGTTTTTGCAAACTTTTCTTACCAAGTTGGTAGAATGTTTTACGATTCAATGATTCCTTTTATTTCTAAAACAGAGGAAAGAGGTAAAGCTTCAGGTATTTCGGGATCTTTAAGCTTTCTAGGTACTTTTGCTGGGATTATTTTATCAATGGTTGCATACAATGATAGTTTTGGCATTTGGGAACATTTTAGCGAACCAGAATCGATTTTTAGTGGAGTATCAGAACTTGGGAACCGTATACTAAATCCTGGACCGACCATTGAATATACAGGTCTTTTCTATCTAATTCCTATGGTGGTCGCAGGGATTCTACTGTTTGCTCTTCCGTTTCTTTTCAGTAAAGAAAAAATTAATCCAAATCAAAATGGATTCCATAAAAATGTTAGACTAGCACTAGGAAATTATAAACAAACTTTCAAAGAAATTTTTGCTTCCAAAAATAAAAACGCATTATTCTTTATTTTAGGCTGGTTTTTCGTTACTGATGCTGCAAATACAACTATACTTTATATGCAGTTAGTGATGATAGATGGAGCAGGAGCAAATCCCTCACAAGCACTCTATATTATTGCTATAGGTGGTTTACTATCAATGATTGGAGCTATCATAGTTGGTCTTCTTCTTGATAAATGGGGACCAAAGAAAAATTTTGTTATCAATATTGTTGCTTGGTTTATCGCTGTTATTATCGCAGTATTAGCCTGTATTGAAGTCAATGGCACACATATTTTACCATGGCAAATTATGTTCCCAGTTGCGTTTTTTATAGGTGTTGGATTCGGAGGTCTTTGGATAATAGGAAGACAATTTGTTTTCGAGGTTGCTCCTCCTGATAAGGTTACACAGTATCAAGGATTTAAACAAATCGCGGGAAGAGTAAGTGCAATAGTAAGTCCTTTGATGTTCCTTGGATTTTTAGGTTTAGGTGGATCTTTAGGATTAAGTATTCCAAACTCATATGCTATAGCATTAACTCCACTTCTATTATTCTTCATAATAGGCTATCTTATCATAAGAAAATATATTGATGTTCATGAAGAATATCTTACCGGTGAAAGAGCACCATATAAAAAACTAGAAGAATATTACAAATAAAGTTTTTTTCTTCTTTTCCTTCTTTTTAATTTTTCAAACAGAAGAATATCGACATAAATCAAGAGCAAGTTATTTTATCGAATAATCGAAGAAATCAGGTGTCTTGAAGTTAGAATTCACTATAAGCAAATTTTTTTTAAGGGGAGTAACAAATTACAAATAGCATCATATTGGTTGTCATATGAATTACACAGGACTCAATCCGGAGGAAAAACTTCTTAAAAAAATTCAGCAATCCTATGATGAAGAAGAGCAAGATTTTGAAGAAATTTTAAGTGAAAATAATTTCACAGAATCAGATGTGAAAGAGTTACAAGAAAGAAATAGAATCCTTCTTGAAGCTCTTAGAAAAGTAAAATTGTTAGTTGAAAGATTACTAGTCCAAAATAGAGATTTGAAAAAGAGAGTAGAAGGACTTGAAGAAGAATTCAAAGAACAAAACAAAAAAGGTGTTAAACTTGTTTCTGTAGCTAGATATAAAGAAATGCAGAACAACGCTACTGAACTAGCTAGAGGACTTCCAAAATTAATCAAACTAATTAAGCTTTTAAATCAAGAAAACAAGCTAGTTAAAGACAAATATTCTGCATTAGAAAATGAGTTTGAAGATTTGATAAATGAGAGGGATGATCTTAAAGACAAAATATTTTTATTAAATGAAACTAATCAGCAACAAGTTCTTGCAGAACTGACTGAACTCTTCCCAACTGAAGCAATTGCTGCAAAAGCTGCTAAAGCTATGTCATATCAAGAGAAAAGTGAAGCAATAGTAGAAAACGGAATTAGTTCTGAATCTAAAGCAATAGCAGCAGCTGCTCAAGAAGCAGTTCCAAGTTTTGAAAATCAAGCACGAACAGATTTACTTGATGTTGAAGGTTTCAGTAATGATCAAATATCAAAGTTAGTTAATTTGGTAATGGAGATAAACGATAAAATAGAGAATTTAAGTGGAACAATGGTTGTATCTACACCAACCAGAAGACGAGGGAAAGCTGATCTGGATCTATCTGATGCCATCACTGAAGGTGAGTATGAGAAACCAGAAAAACCACCTGATAGACCAGATTTAGAAGATGTTTTAGATGATATCTTGATATCTGGAGATTAAGAGTTATTTGAAGTGTGGTGATTAAATGTCAGAAAGTCATGAATTTGAATATGTTATTGAAATGAGAAGAAAAGACAATTACAAGTTTGAAGTAGATTTTGAGTCAGATCAAATCCCAAAACTATTGACTGATGAACCTCCTTCTATCCCAGGAGGAGAAGGGAGAGGTCCAACAGCATCAATGTTACTCGCTGCTGCTGTAGGCAATTGTTTATCAGCTTCTTTGACTTTCTGTGCGACTAAAAAAAGAGTTGAGATTCAAGAACTAAAAACCACTGTAAAGCTTACTCGTAAAAGAAATGAAAATGGATTCTGGAGAATATCTAAAATACATGTGGATTTAGAGCCAACGGTAGAGGAAAAGGAAGGTTCTGACTATAAAAAATGTAAAGAAATGTACGAGGATTATTGCATAGTTTCTCAGAGTGTAAAAAACGGTATTCCACTTGAGATTAATTTAATTCAAAAATAATTTAGTGAGAGTCTCAGATCCCCGTTTTTCTTGCCTTACTGTTGTTCAAAGTAGTGCATGATCATCATAAACTCTCAAAAAAACATCTAGATATGGTTTAATATTGGTTTTGATTGTTCATATATTATGGTGAGTTACTAAATTTCTTTCAATAGAAAAAATTTTTATACAGAAATTGATAATACACAAATAATACGATGTAGGTGAGGCAGATTCCTCCACAAACAGGTGAAATAAGAGCATCAAATGTATACACAATTAATATCCCTGAAAACTTTAAAAATGCTGTTTTAGAGCAATCAAAGAGTTTTGGGGGAGCTAGTCAAATAGTTACACTTTCATTGGATGATTTAGCTATCCGTATCAAGAAAATGAAGAATAGAATGAATATCATAGAGGAGTTAAATGATTATATAAAACTTGAAATCCTGCTTATGAAAAGATATGAGGAAGAATCAAAATCAAAAAAAGACACCAAACTCTCTTTTCGTTTAAAGGATCAAGTAAGTTCTGAAAGTCTAGAGAACATTAAAAAGAAAACTGGTTGGAGTACTTCCAAAGCAGTTAGAATCTCTCTTTTATGGTATCTATATGCTAACTTCGATGATTTTGTAGCTTCTGAGAGTTTTATTCCTCTATTGAAATGCAATCACTGTGGTTTTGTGACACATGATCAAAGAGCATTAGGTGTTCATATACAGACTCTTCATGAGACAATTTGTCCCTATTGTGGTATTCATCATCCAATTACAGAAGATCATCATTGCAAACAGAAAGAAACTGCAACTATACAATTTGATTCCACTCCCATGACTAAATCTCAAACCAAGATTGATCAGTTTACTACAGCTTCAGATTCAGCATTAGAGCTTGATGAGAAAAGGTTACTCCAAGAATTGGGTTTGGAAGATTTAGGTTCTCTTCAACCAGCTGGGAAGACTGATTCTGTACCAGAATTAGCTTCAATGCTTCCAGATAAAGATGTTTTTGATGAATCAAAAGCCCAACTTGAAACGATAAGAGATGAAATATCTAAAGTAGGTGGTACACTAGTCGATCTTCCTGATGGAAGCAGCCTTCAAGATTTAATCGAAGAGAGACGAAAAACACAAAAATCTAAAAAAGGTAAAGATGATACAATTGATAAACTTGAAGATGAGATTTCTGAAATTTTAGAATCTCTAAAAGAAGATGGACTACTGGAATAGGTTGACAGAATAATAAAGATAAAATAGCGAAATCACAAATATTAATTTGGAGTATCTACAATGCAGAATAAATTAAAAATACTTTTATGCGAAGACGATGCTGATATAGCCTTCTTAATTAAGATAAATGTGTTAAAAGCTTATCCTGATGCAGAAGTATTTATCACTAAAACGAAAGAAGATACTCTAAAACTGCTTTCTGGCCTTAATTATGACATAGATGTAATCCTTCTGGACTACCTTTTAGTCAATTCCACAGGACTAGAAATACTCGAAGAAATACGTCAAGTAGCAGAAATACCTGTTCTTATTATTACAGGTCAAGGTTCTGAAGAAGTTGCTGTAAATGCGATGAAAATGGGTGCTTCTGATTATATTGTAAAAAGAGGACGTTTCTTCAACCAGATTCCAAATGCTATTGATAAAGTAACTAAGGTAGAATCAAAATATGATTTAGATAAAATCTTTGTTTCTTTTTACAGATTTGGAGAATCAGGAACTGAACCAATTTATATTGAGAAAATCCCAAGTGAATATGAAAATGTCAGAGAGACAGTAACATTAGCTCTAGGGGTTTTACTTTTCACTATTTTTGGAATGGGAGAACTCGAAATGCTTGAAACAGGAACTATCTCAGGTCCAGTAAAAATTCCAAAAATGAAACAATATAACGCAACGAGTTTTCTATATGTTGTAAAAGATAAGAATCAAAAAGATCCAAGATTTAGAGGAATTGATTACTGTATTGTTGCTTTAGGTTATCCTGCAGAATATTCTGACTTAGTATATGGTATTGATAAAATAAAGAATATCCTTACAAAGTTCTTTGAAGGAGTTAGTGATATCTCAGAAGTATCAGATCAAGCTGCAATGGTTGAAGAACAAATTTTCAACATTATACGTAGATTTTAATCTCATTTTTTCTGATTAAAAGCTTCTTGGTAACTCTGAATGATTTTTGGTATTTCGCTTTCCCAGTTAAATTGTTCTTTATACGCTTCTGCAGCTATCTGTTTCATTTTATCTAGTTTCTCCTTGTTATTATAAACTTCAAGAATTGCATTAACTAACTCTTCTGGAGAAGTTGGATCAATCAGAATACCCATTTCCTCCCTTGATTGAATTGAACGCTTTAGACCTTCAAAATTGGAACCTATGAAAGGAATTCCAGCTGAAGCATATTCATAAAGTCTGTTAGGTATTCTAAGATAGTTATTTTTTCCTGGTTGAAATAGAATTAAACCAATATCACAGGAGCGCATGATTGAAAGAGCTTCATGATAGTTCATCCATCCAGTTAAAGTAAAGTATTCTTCTAAATTAAACTGGATAATTAGCTGTTTCATTGGTTCTAAAGAAGAACCAGATCCCATGACTAAAAATTCTATTTTGTTAGATTTCAATTGTTTACTTAGTATTTTCACTGCTTCAACTGTTTTATCATATCCAAGATTATGATACATAACTCCAAAATGAACCACACGGAATCTTGTTTTATCTTGAAATTGCTTTGGGATTATCTTTTCATGAGCTTTTTCAACATCTATTTTAGAAGGATAATTTGCTATCCATCTACTTCTTACATTATATTTACGCTCCAAATTTTCAGAGTATGTGATGCCAGCAGTAACAATACCTTGCACTCGTTTAACATAAAATCTCTCTACCATTGAATATCCCCATAATCCAAGAAATCCATATGTTTCAGACATTTGTTCTGGGAAATTTTCATGGCTATCATAAATCGTTATTTTTGTGTTCTTTTTTAGTTTAGAATAAAGAGGTAGAACATTTAAGTCATGCAGATGAATTATATCGAATTTTTGCTCTTTAACAACTTCTCGAACATTTTTCCAAAACTCAAAATATTTAAAAAATAACTTTTTCTTACTTGGAACTCTGATAATAGTATAACCATCTCTTGATTCTTCTTCAGCTAAATTTCCTCTAGCATTGGTTCCTATCACTGTAACTTTGTGTCCTTTACTTGCTAAATATCTAGCTTCCTTTTCCACTCTAACATCTGGGTTGACTGAACTTAATACAACCATTAGAATATTCCAAGATTTATTATTCATTGAGAGAGGAGCAAATTTTCAGTTTAAAAATTTTTGTTCTCTAAAGGTTTAAAAGAAGATAAATAAAATAATCTCAATGACTAAAGAATATCTGTTTCCTGAGGGATTTCTTTGGGGTGGAGCACAATCAGCCTATCAAACTGAAGGTAACAATTATAACAATGATTGGTATGAATTTGAACAAATTCCAGGAAATATAAAGAATAATGAAAAGTGTGGAGAATCAGCAAATCATTACGAATTGTTTGAAAATGACCACAAATTGTTTAGTAATCTTAATCATAACTCCCATCGAACTGGAATTGAGTGGAGCAGAATAATTCCTGAAGAAAATGAGGTAGATGATGAAGAAATTGAACATTATCACAAAGTGTTTGAATCTTTAAAGAAAAATAATCTAGAAGGATTTGTAACTCTCTATCATTTTACTATCCCCATTTGGTTTGAAAGAAAAGGCGGTTTTTTAAAAAACAAGAATCTTGAATATTTTCAGCAGTATTGTGACATTATTGCGAAAAATTTTCCTGAAATAAAATTTTGGAACCCAATTAATGAACCAGGTGTTGTCCCTCTTATGGGGTATTTATATGGTGAATTCCCTCCAGCTAAAAAATCGATTCTTGCTTATACAAAAGTATATCGAATAATGATGAAAGCTCATTCTATAGCTTATAAATCATTAAAGAAATATAATCCCAAAAGCCAGGTGGGGATTGTTAAGAATTTAGCTTATTTCTATCAAAAAGACCATGGTTCACTTTGGCATAGGATTATTTCTTCTTTTATAGACTATACATATAATCAAGTTGCGATAGATGCAGCAACAAGAGGAAAAGTTCCTTTCATACCTTTTACTTACAAAAGTTGGATGAAAGATACTATAGATTTTTTTGGAATTAACTATTATTCCGCTGTTTATTTTAAATTTAAGCTTGGAATACCTGTAGAAATGGTTTTCAAAGAAGAAGATGAGACTGAGATTACTCAACTTGGATATGGTATCTATCCTGAAGGTTTATACCAAAATATAATGAGAATAAAAAATAGTTATAATGGTCCTATCTATATTAGTGAAAATGGTATTGGTACTTTAGATGATAGTTTAAGACAGAGATTTATTTTAAGACATCTATTTGAAGTTCATAAAGCCATTGAGAATGGCGCAGATGTTAAAGGTTTTTTCTATTGGTCGACAATAGATAATTGGGAATGGGCTGAAGGATTTGAACCGCGATTTGGTCTCATCGGAATTGACTACAAGACAAAAGAAAGACAAATTAGAGATTCAGCTAGAATGTATGCAGCAATAGCGAAGAAAAACAAAATAGAATCTGATATAATAAAGAAAGTGTTTGGATAGATAACATTTAATTCATGTAAGTTAAGTTTTAAATTTAGAGGACATGATATGTTTCCACCACTGACTGTTTTATTTGATCCAAATCTGGATAGAAATGAAATTGAGGAAATTATTAAACAAATGGTAAAAATATATAAGCTTGAAATAAAAGCGGTTAGAAGCTTAAGACCAAATCTTAGAGCTTATAACTGGTCAAGAAAACAATATAATGGTCAAGATCTTTTGAATCATTTAATAGATAAAGAAAATTACAGATTTTTCTTCTGGATAATAAAAGATGATTTATATGTACCTGTAATGAATTTTGTTTTTGGATTAGCAACACAATATTATGGAGCATTAGTGTCTTTTTATCGTTTAGAATCAACTGAGATGAAAATAAAAGAAAGTATTCATGAATGTGGGCATATCTTGGGTTTAGAACATTGTCAGAGTGCATGTGTAATGCAATATTCTAATAATCTGAAAGAAGCAAAACACAAACCTTCTTCCCTTTGTGTGGCATGTCAGAAAATAGTAGAAGTAAATACAAAAAATTTTGATTAAAACAAAGATTAAATAAACCCCATTCCATGACTTATTTTGTATTAGGTGTTAATTGGTTGTACCAAGACTATGTGGATTCGATAGTTGAGAGTTGTAAAAAAGATAACAGCTATGTTATCTTGCTCAAATGGGGTACTATAGAAGATGTACATAAAAAAATCCAAAATAAATGTAAACTGATACAAAAAATTGGCAACATGGTAGAAAAGTATCAATATGGCAAACTTAAGATATCATATTATGCAACTGGAAGATTGCTGCTATCTGAAGTTGAAGATGTTGAAGAATTTCTAACAGAATTACTAGGTTAAAAAAAATGTCAAATGTAGAAGATTTGCTACAACAGCATGGAACTCCGCCTAAGGATGTATATTTAGATTGGGAAAATGGATCAGTAATAGATAAAGAAGTATTGGATGCAATGATACCTATTTATCTTGAGAAGACATTTGGAAATCCTGCTATCACTCATAAGGTAGGTTGGGAAACATATGATTTTTATGTTAAAGCAAAAACCACTATCGCTAAACCTTTGAATGTTGATCCACAAACAATAGCTCTTACTCATAGTTTTACTGAATCTAACAATTTAGCAATTAAAGGTCTTCTTCCTATGTATAAGAAGAAAAAAAAGATAATTGTTTCAGAGGTTGAGCATCTAAGTGTCATCCATTCTGCTAAATCACTGTTTGATCGACAATACAATGTTGATATAGTTCCAGTCTCTAATGATGGAACAATCAATTTAGATGTGTTACAGGAAAAACTGGATGATGATACTCTTCTAGTTAGTTTTCAAACAGCTAATCATGAAATAGGCACTATACAACCAATCAAAGAAGCTTTAGAAATTGTCAAAGACAAAAATGAAGATATATTCTTTCATACAGATGCTACTGCTGCATTTGGACGTATTCCTTTAGATTTTAATGAATTAGGTGTAGATTTAGCAACTTTCAATAGTAACAAGATCTTAGGTCCAAAAGGAATAGCAGCTTTGTATATTAAAGAAGGAGTTAAACTCAAATCTCTCTATGAAGGACAATTAAGTGTAGAAATACTTTCTCCAGATGTGGAAAATCCAGCATTGTTAGCTGGATTTTCAAAAGCTGTTGAAATACAATTTAGACAATTTGACAAATTAAAAGCTGATATCACTAAGCTTAGAGACAAACTATTATATGGGCTTCTAACAAGCATAGAACGAACTGAAATTAATGGACCTTCTGGAGAAAGACGGGTACCTGATAATGTTAACATCAGCTATCTTGGATGTGAAGGTGAAGCATTAACAGTTGAATGCAGTATGAATGGGATATATGTTTCCTCAGGATCAGCATGCTCTTCAAGAGTTCTAATGCCTAGTCACATACTTACAGCTATCGGAAGAAAACCTGAAGAAGCTCACGGTTCATTATTAATGAAATTGAATCGACTAAATACAGAAGAACAAGTAGATTATGTTCTTGAAAGAATGCCAAAAATAATATCTCGTATCCGTTCAATAACTGGCGGAATTGAATTATAAGAGGAAGAAAAATGTCAAGTAGAATACCTTTACCGTACGCACCAAGAGTGCTTGAATTATTTCAACATCCCGAGAACTTAGGTAGAATGGAAGACGCTACAGTCGTAGCTACAGCTGGTAGTCCAGCGTGTGGAGATATGATAGCGTTTTATTTGAAAATAGATGAGGGAAAAAGTGTTATTATAAAATCAAGTTTTGAAAGTTATGGTTGCGCTTCTAATATTGCAGCTGCTAGTCAGCTAACGATAATGATAGAAAATAAAACATTGGAAGAAGCTTGGAACATTACCTGGGGTGAGATTTCAGAAGCTTTAGGGGGACTACCAAAAATCAAAACACACTGTGGAAGCCTTGCTGTTGGGGCCCTCAGAAGAGCAATCAGGACCTATTACAAAGAGACAAATAAAGCACTTCCTGACTGGTTACCTCCAGACCTTACACGTGATGAACACCATGCTCTAGAGGAAGAAGCTCTAGCAGATAAACTCGCTAAAAAATACAAACTTAATGTTCCTAGTGATGAGTAATTTAAAAATCCTCATCAGAGTAAACAAAAATTTTTATATTTATTTTAATGATACTAAAACATGGCAGGTTATAGAATAATTTCTTTAATTCAGGGAATAGTAGCTTTGTTCTTAGCAATATCAATTCTTGACTTTGAGAATATATTAGGTATGAATGATGCTTTTGCATTGGCAACAGGTTGGTGGTCAGTGTATGCGCTTTGGGCTTATCTAATTGCACTAATAGCTATATTACAAGTAGTAAAAGCTTTCATAGTTAGAGAAAGAAACTAAAGAAAATTGCTTAAATATTCATGGCTTTCAAACCATGAAATTAGCTCGTTTGGACTAGAAAGTATTTTTATTCTATTTATATGTAGTAATTCTGGTAAAGATAAGATTATCGAACCTGCTACTATAATGGCGACTCCTATGATCTGAGGATACGTTATCTTTTCTTTCAGAAATAAACCTCCTAGAAGCATTACAACAAAAGGTGATATTGAAGATATGGGAGTACTAAATCCTGCTCCAATAATTTTTACAGCAGTGAAGAATGAAACACCACCAACACACCAAGATATTGTTCCACCTGCCATCAGTATAAGTGATTCTTTTCTTGGAGGTAAAATCTTCGATTTATATTTTTCTTTATTAAGAATAGGTCGAATTAAAACTATAATTGCGAATATAATAACCATTATTCCATTCCTTAGACCCATAAGAGGAAGGACATCAATACTTTGATCCTCAAGTATTATGCGATTGAAAACAATAGCTATCCCCCAGAAAACTGCAGCTGTGATTGATAATCCAATCCCTAATGGTAGTACTTTCTTGATTGGTTGAAAATCTGTTGTATTCTCTTCAACTTTTGAATTTTTTAATCTCTTATTTTCACTTCTTTGGCTGAAAAATGAAATTAGAATTACTCCTAAGGATATTAATATTGTTCCACTGATAATAAACCAATTTATGTTTTCAATTTTAGCTATAAGCAGAGTGAGTGTGGTGAAAATAGGATAAATTGCTGTAATAGGTTGGGAGATGGATACATCAATTTTTCTTAAAGCAAAAAGAGAGAAGAAATCCCCAAAAGCTATACTTATCCCTCCTAAAATCAACCATATATAGTTGGGAAATAGAAATAGTTTTGAGAATGTCTCAGTTCCATTTATAGTGATCCCTAAAATTATCAATAATGGTATAGCAAACAATCCTCTTACATATGTAGCTACAAAAGAATCTACATTTTTAACGCCTACTTTGAAAATTACAAGTGCTGATCCCCACGCTGTTGCTGCAAGCAGAGATAACAGAACTCCAATTAGAAATGTAGGCATGAAAGAATAGGAAAGCAATTTGTTCAAAAATGTTTGTAAAGTACCTCAAATCTTATTTAATCTTCGAACTTCTTTTATCATTTCTTCAAACGAATTTCCTACAATCACAATACCATGGTCTCTTAAAATGACAATATTACCGCTCTCAAGTAAGTTTGAAGCTTCTTCAACAAGATTAATAGTACCATATGAAAGAAATTTGCTTGTTATAGGAAATTTATCAAAAATTTGGAGTCTTTCTATATTTGAAAGATGAATATGTAAACAAAAAGAAATATCTGGACGTTTCTCATAAACAAGTAAATGCATTCTTGTTTCAGAACTAGGTAATTTAGATCCATAAAAATTAAGCCTTTTATCTGTACTTGATGAGACCACCTCACAAAAATCTCCTGGGTAATTTATGGATTTTAGTTCTGTAGATGTTGCTGAAATTAGAATGCCTTCTTTTGTCTTTAAACTTACATTTCCGGTAATTCCAAGAGAGAAATCATCTGAGAGAATAGCAAGGCTTTTGATAACTTCTTGTATCGTTTTTCTCTTCTCTTCTTGATCTCTAAGATTTCCTAATTTCTTAAACTTGAGTCTCATACCTGTATATATTTCTGACAATTTTCAAAATGCTTCCTAATTTGTTCTTACTTCTATTATGATAACAATATATTTTTATTCTCCGATTCAACCTTTTTTTGATTATAATGAGCCCAAGTATTCCGATGAAAGTAGAACGAAGTGATGATGTTCCAAGTTTCTATGCAGAAAGTATTCAAATGGTCCACTCAATATCTGGATTTAAGATGATTGTATTCAAAGATAAAGCTGCATATAGAGCTGATCCAAGTGCTGGACCTGATGCATTAATACCAAAATCCATTATTAAAGAAGTGATTACAGAAGTAAGTTTTTCTCCCCACCAACTCAAAATACTTTCCAAAATTATTCATGAACAGTTGCAAGCTTATGAATCAAGATTTGGAGAAATAGCTTTGCCAGAACAGAATAAGAAACAAGACAATACAACAGCTACATTTGTCTGAGAAACTTCGTTTACTTTCCTAAGAACCTTTTTCAATTTTATCTAATGTAGCTAGTAAATTTTCGAGACTAAAGGGTTTTCTTAAGAAATGAACAATACCTAAGTCTTCTATTTGGTCTTGAGAAATTGTATCATCAGCTGTAGCAATTACTATCTGGTTTTTTAATTTTGGTGATATTTCTATTAATCTCTTAGCTACATCTAGTCCAGTTTTCTCTGGTATTCTGTGGTCGATAATAAAAATAATATCATCTAGCCTATCCTTCATTTCATCAATTTTTTCAAGTGCGATTTTTCCACTTGTTACTATATCTTCCACTTCTAAACCCTCTCTTTCAAAAAGTAGTTTGTATAGATTACTGATGTCTTTTTCATCTTCGATTATAATTATCTTCTTCATTATCTCCACTTGTTATTTAAGCTTTAAGCTCAAATTCTTAAATATTTCGAATTTTCTTGTCAAAACATTTCGCAGTAAGATTATCACAAATTATTTAAGAGATAATAATAAGAACCAAATATGAAACATCGTTTCTATCTAGGTCTAACAACGTTAGTGTTTCTCCTTATTTTCTCCACATCCAGTGCTTATGCTGTATCTTCAGAATTTGATATTACAACTGATGGTAATCCAACTTTTCATGAATTAGATTTTTTGGAAAAAGGAGGTTCATATGTTGATATGAATGTTGAAGTATTAGAATCAAGTATAAACAATTGTTCTGTATTTGTAATAGATAATTACCAAAGAGATATGATGATTGCTACTTTTGAATATTTGATTCAAGGGATTATGACAAATGGATACGGTGTTTACCCTTGGGCTGAAGCTTCTCCACCAACTGGTACTGCATCTAATGGACTAGCTTATGCCGACTTAGAGCCAATAGATGTATATTTAGGAGCAAATAATTTAACACTTGGATCTAAGAGGACAATTTCAGGATATCTTGGACCTCTTTCTGAAGAGGTATATAGTACTACTACTAGCCCTTATGATCCAAATGTGACTATCGTAAGTACTGAATATAGAGAATATACATACTATGTTGTTTTAGAAAGCAGTACTGCAATAACAGCTAATAATCCGATTAATCCTGCTTGGCCGCTAGTTCTGTCTATAAATTTCGAATATGCTAAAGTTTATGTAAAACTTGTAAGCACTCTACCAGCTCCGTCAGCTGTTGCAGCTTTTGTTGTATTAACAACTATTTCCTTTGTTATTTACAAAAAGAAGAGAAAATGATGCTTTCTTCATTTCATGCAATTTAACAAAAGTTAAAAATCCCATATTATACTTCAGAGATAAAGGTGTTAATATGGTTATCGTACCCGATGAAGATGCAGTAAATTTCAGATATGATATAGTTACAGTTGTCAAGAACAAAGAGATTACTAAGGACAATTTGAAGGAATGGAGTACTAAAATTCGAGAACAAATAGTTGAGGAATGTACTGGTGATAGCCTAGCAATAACCGGGATGAGAGGAATGATTAAAGTTCATTGGCATGCTGATGATCCAAAAGAAGTTTTAAGCGTTTTAGAGAATTATGGAGAAATTCTCTCCCATGAAGTTGAAGATATGAAAGAGCAATATGAAGCTTACAAAAAAAAGCATCAATAAGAGAACTTAGAAATGTCGAACCTGTTGCTTATTTTCTCCAAATGTAAAGATTGTGGTGCTTGTTGTTTTAGTTGTGATAATTTAGATGAAACTATAGGATGTGTAAATAATACTTTTAGACTTAATTCTAGATGTTCTTCATTTCCAGTTATTTATGGTGATCAAATAAAAATGGGTTATGAAACTAATTTCCACGATATTTTAAATTTAGAAAAAGAAGAAAATAATAAGTGGTTTATTTTAAATTTTGATGAATGTATCCTTCTTCAAAACGAGTTCTTTTTTCATAATCTAAGGTGGATGCTTGAAGACATTAATTCTGGAAGAGAGATTCAGAGTTTCTCAGTAAGTTTTGGTGAAGATCAACTTGCAGTATTTGTGCTTTAATTGACAAAAGAGTTAAATTAAAAGAATTATTTGTATATTTAATGCCAAGGAGAACCCGACTTGCTCGTAGATTAGCTTTATATGTAGTTGGATTACTCTTTATACTTATTCTTCTGATTGATGGCTCAATAATATTACTTATGGAGCTTAGACTGAATAAGATATCATCAGATGCTTCTGATAAATATCTTGATGCTAAAATACAAAGTATGGATGTATCTAGTTATCAATTCGTCCAATCTTTTGACCAACTTATTGGAGGGATGAAAATTGAATTGAATAACACTGTTCAAGCTATCTCTCATAGTTATTATTCTACGGGTTCAAATTTGATTTATGAACATAACTTTATTCAATTCAACAAAACTGATGAAAAATTTTATGCTAATGGGACTTTAGACTTGTATCTTGATCGTGATAAATATCCAAGTTATTATGATTATAATCACGATGGAGTCAATGATTATGATACACCTGGTGGAATGCTGTTTGGTGATGTTTTAACACAACTTAATATTACAGGTACAGTTTACTTACAAGTCAATGCATCGTTTTCAGGACAATTATCGCCTAACGGAACCATATTACTACTAGGTGTGAAAGAAGGGCAAAATGTTAACATAGATATAACTGAATATTTTACTCCACTTTTTTCAAACACATTGAATAGTACAATCTTAGATCAGTGGAACAAAAGATTATATTCTTTTCCAAGTGCTCTCAATGATACTTTAGAATCAATGGAACTTGATTATCTCCAAACTTACTTTTTAATCCGTGATGACCAAATTAACGGAATAGGTATCATAAAATCTGAAGGAGAAAAATCTAGAATTGAGGGGTGTTTAAATGGTACTTTAAATGGTGAATATTCTGGTATCATTCAAGGGAATGTAAATGGTTCTATTTCCGGTCATACAGATTTACGACTTAAAGAAATGTACAACTATATGATACCCATGTTGAATCCAGTTTTACAATGGGTATACTTTGCTACTCCTAATTACTTCTTTACCTACCCATGGATACCTGATTTCAGATCAGATTTTCACTTGGGAAATACTGCTGACTATGACTGGATACAAAGACCTTGGTACGGTGAATTACTTGATGCAGAAGCAAAATCGGAACATAAAGGTATGGAAAGCCATTTTTCTAAATTAGGTGTTGATTACACTTTACAATATATCTTCATCTCTCTAGGTCAAGCAATTTATGATGAAAATAGCGATTTTGTGGGTTTCTGGGTAATGGATATTAACCTTGATTATTTAATGAATACTTTAGAATTAGATATAACAGCTGAAGATTTTTCTCTCATAATTAATCAAGACAAAGAAATAGTCATCTCACCTCAAATAGCAGCAAATACTACTAGAAAGCCAAAAGAAGAGTTTCCAACCACAAATATTGATGATTATCCAAACGAAGATTTACATGAATGTGTTACTGCAGTTCTCAATTATGAATCTGGTTACAAGATTTTAACTTATAATAGTACTGAATATGTTGTTCTCTACAAACCTATTAGTTCTATTCCTTGGTTTATGTTACATTTCTCGCCATTAGTTTTGGTCATGAACGAGTTCTCACCAACCTTGACAACTCTTCAAAGTAATATGAGAATTCTTGAACTAATCTTAGTATTAGTGTCCTTTGCTATCATAGTTGGTGTTGGGATTTTATCCACTTATTTAGCTGTAAATTTCTCTAAATATGCTGTGCGCTTGTTAGATGCGATGAGAGCTGTTTCTGAAGGAGATTATAGCGTTAGTTTTGATGTTTCTCATGAACGGAATATCCATGAAATCAGTGAGATTTATTTTGCTTTTGAGGAAATGGCTTTAAAATTAGAAGAGTCCTCAAGAAAAGAGCGAGAAGCAGCTCATCTCGCAGAATTAGCTATAGATCTTTTTACTCATGATTTAAGTAACTATCATCAAGCAATTCTTGGTTATCTTGAAATGGCAAAAATGGCTAGTGATGATCCGAAACAAATTAATGATTTGATTAATAATGCAATTCGGATTATAAATCGCGCAAATACTGTGAAAGATAAAATCAGAAAACTAAGTGGTTTAGAGAAAACAACTGAGCCATATACTAAGCGTAAGTTTTCAGAATATATAGATGAAGCAGTTGAAGTTGTTAAAACTTCTTATCCTGAAACTAAAATTGTTCTCGAAAAGAATTTTGATGATAATATCGAAATCTATGCTAATGTTTTTCTTGTTGATGTATTTTCTAATATTTTTGATAATGCTCTTCAATCTAACAAAACTGATAGTATCAAATTCTCAATTCAAATCTCTCATCTTCAACTTAAACAAGGAAATTACTGGCAGATAACAATTGAAGATAATGGCTCTGGGATATCTGATGATGTAAAAGATCAAATCTTCCAGAGTTTTGATTCAGGAATTAGAATACGCGGACTAGGAATGATGTTCATATATAGAATAATTAAAGCTTATGAAGGTACAATAGAAATTAAGGATAGGGTTGAAGGTGATTATACAAAAGGAACCAAAATTATTTTCACTATTCGAGATTATAGATAATTTTTTTCTTTTTAATTTGCTTTATTTTCCTTTTGTTCAATTTCAAATTGAGCATTCTTTGCTTTTTCTTTATTAAATTCTCTAACATCCTTCCTTAAACTATGAAATAGTGGAATTATAACAAATATTACAATGAATATCAAAAGAACTAATCCTAAAATTATCCAAGGTGTATCCAATATCCCTTCTCCATTCCACACACTTATTAGTCCTAATACAGCTGATACAATCCATAGTATTGTTAACGCGACTAAAATAGAAATTTTTGCAATTTTAAATAATTTGTTAATTTTTTCTCTTTGCAGTTCTTCTTCTTCACTGAGTTCAGTAGAAACCTTTTGTTCTTCAATATCAAGGTTTGCCATAACTTTCGAAAAGAGTAAGGTTTCTTAACTCTTTTCATTTTACCTTAAGTTTAATTTCTTTCTTTCTATAAATAGGAGAACCTTTAAAAATAAAATTGTAAAGAAAACTTGAAGGTGAATAACCTTGAGTTATGAAATTAATGAAAAATTTTTAGAAAAATTAGTTACTACACCTAGAGCTACAGGATATGAATTTCCTGCACAGAAAGTAGTGAAAGAATACCTAGAAAGTGATGTTGATAAAATAGATGTTGATAGAGTTGGCAATGTTTGTGCAATCATAAATCCTGAGAGTAAATTTAAAATTATGCTAGCTGGGCATATTGACCAAATTGGTTTTCAAATATCTCATATAGATGACAAAGGCTATTTGTGGATTCTTCCTCTTGGTGGTTTTGATACTTCAACTCTCCCAGGAAAGAGAGTTAGAGTTATTTCAGATAAAGGAGAAATTCTTGGTGTAATAGGTAAAAAAGCTATTCATCTGATGAAACCTGATGAAAGGAAACAAGCTCCTGAGATGGAAAAACTTTTCATAGATATTGGCTGCAAAGATGAAGAAGAAGCAAAGAAATTTGTTGATGTTGGTGATTTTGCTGTATTTAATTATGGCTATTCGAGATTGGGAAAAAATAATTATGCAGTTGCAGCAGGATTTGATGACGCAATTGGATCTTTCATAGTTGCAGAAATTATGAAAGAATTGTCGAAGAATAAAAACTTCTACCCTGGAGTTTATGGTGTTTCAACTGTACAAGAGGAAATTGGCCTTAGAGGTGCTCATATATCTGCAGAGGCTATTAAACCTGATATAGGAATTGCTTTTGATGTTGGATTCGCAGCTGATGCACCTGAAATTGAAAAGAAAATGGTCGGTGACACAAAACTTGGCGGTGGTCCTATTATTTCGATAGGTCCTAATTTCAACCCATTAGTAGTGAAAAAATTATTTGAAATTGCAGAAAAAAATAATATACCTTATCAGAAACATGCTGCTCCAAGAGGGACAGGAACTGATGCTAATGCTATTCAGCTGTCAGGTGCTGCAACCGGATTGTTAGGCATTCCTAACAGATACATGCATACAGCTTCAGAAATTGTTAGTTTAGATGATGTTAAAAACATCATACTCTTGGTTGTAGAGTTTATAAAGGCAATAAAAGAAGGAGACAGTTTCATACCTGTCTAAATTTTCCTTTTTTATTCAATTAACATTGTAAAATCAAAGTTCTCTACAGAATGGGTTAAAGATCCAGAAGATATTAAATTAACACCTTTTAAGGTATACTGCTGTAGATTCTCCAAAGTTATATTGCCACTTAATTCTACTAAAACATCGGGATTAAACTCTCTAATCTTTGGAATTGCATGTTTAACTTCTTCAGGGGAGAAATTATCCAACATGATAATATCTGCTCCACTTTTGGCAGCTTCAATCGCTTCCTTCTCATTTTGAACCTCGAGCTCAATCTTCTTACTGAAACTTGTTTTTTCTTTAGCCAAAGAAATAGCTTCAGCAATAGAGTCAAAAGCAGCAAGGTGATTTTCTTTTAATAATATCATATCAGATAAATTAAACCGATGAGTGTCACCTCCACCTATAGTGATAGCATATTTATCATATTTACTCAAACCTGGCACTACTTTTCTTGTTCCACAAATTCGGAGACTTGGATTGCTTTGTCTAGCTAATTTTACCATTTTAGCTGTTTTTGTTGCAATTCCAGATAATCTACCTAAAATGTTTAACGAAACTCTTTCTGCTTGAAGTAAGGATTGAAATTTCCCACTAATAGTAGCAATTGCTACTCTAGTTTCCACTTCTGTTCCCTCTTCTACTAAAGGCTCAAATTTAGCTCCCACAATTTCAAAGATTTTTTGAATAATAAAAAGTCCAGCAACAGTTCCTTCCTGTTTGGAGTAAATTGTTGCTTTAGCACTCTTAATTGGCACTAAAGAAGTGGTAATATCCCAATATGGTAAATCTTCTTTGAGCCATTTTTTAATATCATCTTCAATAAGAAAAGCAGGTATCATTCTATAACTTCCTTAATATTTCAACATATTGCTTACAGCTTTGTAAGCTTTTTTACGAATTTCTTCATCTAAATCTATAATGTTCTCATCGGTTGGATTCTCAAGAGCTTTTAGAGTTGCTGCAAGATCGTTTCTTTTCATACTAACACATATCATCTTACTGTCTTCAAACTGAACATCTGGAAATTCAATTTTCATCCTATCGATAAAGCCTTGTTCAGTTAGAAAAAGTACTTTCTCTCCTTTCTTAGCTTGAGCTGAAAAACGATGCATATCTCCTGTTCCACCGATTAAATCAACAGCATCTACAACTTCTGGACGACATTCAAAATGAGCAAAAGTTTTGACATCATCTTTATTAGCAATTAATTTCTCCAATCTCTTTATAGTCATTGCATCATGAGTTCTACAATGTCCTGGCCATGTTATAATATTCTTTCCTGTAATCTTTGCAAGATTCTCCCCCATATTCTGATCTGGGATAAAAATTATAGTATCTGTTTCAAGACTATCCACAATTTTTCTTGCATTTGCAGATGTACAGCAAATATCAGATTCAGCTTTTACATCCGCATTAGTATTTACATAACATACAACTGGAACTCCGGGATTTTCTTTCTTAAGTTTTCTTACATCTTCTGCACTAATTGAATCTGCTAAAGTACAGTCTCTACCTTTTTCAGGTACCAATATCAGTTTTTCAGGATTCAGAATTTTTACTGATTCTGCCATAAAATCGACACCACAGAACAAAATTCTCTTCTCTCTGATTTCTGTAGCCTTCTTTGCTAAAGCAAGAGAATCCCCCACAATATCAGCTATTCCAAAAACAATATCTGCTGATTGATATGAATGAGCTAGTATTTTAAATCCTTTATCATGTTTTAATTTATTTATTCTTAAAGTATAAGGTGCAATTGATTCACATGCACTTTTACTCCATCCCAATTTACTCAGTTTTGAATATAATCGGTCTACTTCTTGCTCCAGCAATGTTCTATCTCCTTCAGCGACTTTCGGAGCGTCCTCTATAATAACCATCTTCAGTCGGGGATTATTTTGTAAAATTGTATTTAAAGAGTGTTCGTTTAGGGACAAAATTGAATGAAAATTACGTAAAAGAGACATCAAACCTTATAAAATAGCTGTTTAGCATAGTAATTTCATAAAATATAAGCAAACTTTGCCTATACTTTTTACTCAAAATTTGCATATTTTTGCGTTTTTAGCAATTCTGTATACAGTTTACATATTTTCAGATGAGTAAAAATTAAAGGAAAAGACTAAATATGTCTTTAACATATAATAAAAAGAACAAAAACTTGTTGATAAAAATGAATTTAGCTCTTTATATTGCAGAGGAACACACTGCTCAAATTTTTGCAAAGGAAATCAAAGAGGTTTTAAAGGAATTAGATCCAGCACTAAGTATTATTGAGATTCAGGATAAAGAGCTAACAAAAACTAATTGGGAAAATGAGATCCAAGATTTTGCAGTTCATCGTATAAACTGTTTAATAGCAGTGGGAGGAACTGGAACTTTTCTTAGAGCAATTTTTCTCTGTAGAAGTTCAATTCCAATAGTATCCGCTTCTTCTGAGAGTATTAGTTTTTTCACAGAAATCAACCCAATTAATTTACAAGAAACTTTACAAGCTCTTCTCTCGCGAAAATATGATGTTGACAACTACAATCAAATTGTCTATCAAGATAGGAGAAGTAATTTTTCAGTACCAGCTCTCAATGAAATAGCAATTTTCCCCAAAGACTCAGCATTGTTGATGAATTACACACTTATAATTGATAAAAACCAATTATATCGAGGACGAGCCGATGGCCTAATTATATCCACTGCTCTAGGAAGTACAGGATATGCATTATCTTCAGGTGGTCCTATAGCTTTTGGGAATCCTGACATTCATATGGTTGTACCTGTAAACCCGTTAAGTAAAGATCACATACCCTTAGTAATTCCATCAAATTCTGAAATAAACCTCACTAATGTGAAATCTAGGTCCGAAATCGAAGTAATAATTGATGGGCAATTACGATTACAAGCTGATGATGAAATCTTTGTTAGGAAATATTCATCTACAGCAAAAATTATGCGTTTCCAAGCAAAACGAAATATTTTAGCTAAACTACGTAACCGTTTAGTAGAGCTCGATCTTCGCAATCTCCAAGGTGTCCCTCCATCAGCAAAATATATTTTCAAACTTCTTTTGACAGATGGAGAAATGACACAAAAAGAATTAATAGAAAGTACAGGTTTACCCAATCGTACTGTCAGAAATGCATTAGCTATACTTAAAGGAAAGGGAGTAATCAACCAAAGACCGCATTTAAGAGATGCAAGACAATCCATTTACTATGTCGAATGATACTAGATGTGATTTATCGTAATTTCACATACCGTAGACAGTACTATCGGCGTTTTTATAAAGTATCTTTGCTGTACATTAGAAAAGAATAATTCAAAATAATCAGGTGTAGATATTGAATCAGATGACCCAGTTATCCTTGAAGAAAATAACTGTTCTTGGAACAACTGGATCAGGCAAAACTACATTTCTAGAAGCTCTTTTTGGAAATATTCAAAGAAATGATGTAGCAAGGAAACTCTTCAAAGAAGTAAGTAATAATCTGGATTTTACACCTCTAAGATACAATAATTTTACATCTAGTACAACGACAATATCACTAAATGTTGTAAATTCTGTAATCATTTTAACTCGATTTAACAAAGTGATTCTTAAAAAATATGCGGATATTGAGACTTTGGATTTCGAATCTATAGATTCAGCTTTTCAAGTAATATTCAATGATCCAGCTGGGCAAGATAGATTTGATTTCATGCAGGATATAGCAATTAAGGGAGCAGACTTAGTTATTATAATGGCAGATGGTACCAACATATCTTCGTTGGAGAAAATCGTCCATTATCTGGAAATGGTAAATCTAGAAGAAACTCGGAAACAAAGAGAAATCCCAGTGATCATTTTTATTAATAAAAGTGATTTACAAGAAAAAGGTGTTTATTTAGGGATGGAGGTAGCAGAACGAATTGTTTATTCATCTATTGTCGATAGGAAGATATTGTTCTATGAAACTACTAATTATGACGCCAATTGTTATCAACTACCTCTGACAATTATCTTTAACTATCTTGCAATGCAAGCGTATAGCTAAACCTTCAAACTAACTAAATCTTTATCAATTTTGCATTTAACAATTAGTTGAAGCATGAAAAGCGTCAAACAGGTTACATTTAATTTTACTGAGAGTAGAAGAATCAAAAATTATGCGCAAAAAAATAATCTTGAAGAAAAAGAAGTGTTATCTAAATATCCTGAAGTGATGCATATAATTTTTCAAGCATGGAAGAAAAATCATTCTACTTCTCAAGAAATAAGTTTCAGAGATTTCTTTCTACAAGTAATGAAATTCGCAGAATTTGAGTTTCGTTTGAAAGAAAGGAAAGGCGACTTGAAACTGATAAATGAACATGTCAAGATCTTAAGAGACGCTTTAGAAGAATATGAACAGGATTATGCTACTGTGATTAAAATTGAACAAATAGTTAAAGAACTTGCTGGAGGTACTATGCCTTGAAAATCGGAACTACTATGTTCACTGTGAAGTTCAAAGATAAAGTTCCTTGTGATGACGAAAATATCTTAGCTAGTGATCTTGCTTATTATCTCTATTATCTTAATATAATCCCTAAAGAAATTATAGAGTGGACTTTAGAAGATATATCCAAAAAAAGACTTGAAGATGAGACGATATTTACAGAGATGAGTAAAGAATATTCAAATTTATTCAAAGAATATGCTCTTATAAGATTAAAAGCAAACGAGCTTTATGAGAGAAATCGTACTGTAGCTCTAACAATGGGATTGTTAAGACAAAAATTAATTAAGTTCAAGGAAAATAATATAGAACTTCCTCTAGATTATGATAAATCAATTGAGATTGTAGAAAATTTCATCTATAGATATTTGACAAAGAAACAAGATAAAAGACTGATCGAGCAAGTCGTTTTTCAAGAACGATGAAAGCCTATAATCTCTAAGTATTACAGACCTTTTAGTGAAGGTTTCAACCTTCTTAACAAGGTTAATATGATCCGCTGTGTAATTTATGTGAGAACATCAACCGCTGACCAAGAATCAGGGTTAGAGACTCAAATTGATGATGTTTCTGCGAAAATCTACCAAGCAGGAGATCGCGAAATAGTTAAGATAATTCGAGATGAAGATACTCCTGGTGATAGTGATCCTGAATACAGAGAGGGATTTACAGAAGTACTTGAAATGGCTAGAAACGGTGATTTTGAAGAGCTCTGGAGTCAATCTAGAGACAGACTTTCCAGAGATGTAGATATTTTGGGATATATTAGAATCTTACTTAAAAAGAAGGAAGTATCGATTATCTGTCTAGATGATGAAGATAATAAAGCAATTGCCAGAGTAAAAGATCTATTTGGGGAAATGGAATTAGAAAAATATCGTGAAAAACGATACAAAGGCATGTTACGAAGGATAAATGAGAAAAAAGTAATGTCTAGACCACCTTTTGGTTATGCTGTAGATGATGAAGGCAATTTGACAATAGATGAAAGTAAAAGAGGACTTATAAGAAGACTTTTTGGAGAATTCGATAATCCGTTTTCATCACTTAAAACTTTGAGTATGAAGTATAATATTCCAGTCTCTACACTTCGAAATATTAGATCTAATCCCATTTATCGTACTGGAGAAGTCAGATGGGCTGGAAAAATAGCTTATTTCGTTGAACCTATAGTACCTGAAGATAAGGATCAACTCCTCAATACTGATTGGACTGGGAGTTGATTTTCTCAATCATACATCTCATGAATATATCCTTTTTCTAATTCGATTTTTACATCAGGTATGTTTTCGCTAAATCCATACTCTGTAATATAACCACTAATTAGATTTGCAGGTATAATCTCAAAATATGGATTATAAATTTTAATTCCCTCAGGTTTATCTTTAGGCCAGAGATCGCTGGAAGAATAACTTTGAATCGTAAATGGAATTGCTTTAAGTAATAGTTTCAATGTTGAACTAACAACATATACGGGGATTTTATGCTGATATGCGAAAAGAGCTAAAGCGTGACAACCAATCTTATTAGCAACATTTCCGTTGGGAAAAATCGTGTCAGCTCCTATAACTACTATATCAGGTTTTAAAGTAATTATAGCCATAGACATTGCTGCATCAACTAAATAATTTACTTTATAACCTAAGTTTACAACTTCAGAAGCAAGTTTTTTCCCTTCTAAAGCAGGTCTTGACTCAAAAATAGTTAATTCCGGTAATTTTTCTTTTTCTGACTCTTCTGCAAGTTGTTTAAGGCTATTATATAAGGTGCTTGATCTTGAAAAAGTCATTACGTTCTTGCATTTTGAAATTATAGGTATTAGGTTTTGATTAACACTTTTTCTTTGGGTATCCATTTTGTCAATGACTCTTTCAGCTAGTTTCTCTACTGGAATACCAATTTGGAAGAAATCTATAAAATAAATAAGTACGTTTCTTAAAGCAGACATCTCTTTTTTAATTGTTATAACTTTTCTAAGCATTTCTATGAGATCCATAATATTTCCATATCTTTTCGGATCATTATCGATCTCTTGTTTAACAATTTGTATGGCTTTACGTACTATTTCTTCTGAACCACTAATTTTATCAGTTTTTAATTTCGCAATTTCAGCTTCAAATGTTTCGGAATACACAAAGCTATTGCTAGAAGTGCATTTAAAAACTTGTTTTTTAATAAGAATTTGACTTATCTATCTGGAAAAGAGCTCTTTTTCTTCCTCTATTATGCTTATGAAAAGATTATCTAATCTATGAGTCAAGTGAATAATATCAGGAGGTAATATCCTCATTTTTGTTTTATTAAACCAATTTAGAACAGTCTGATAATACTCATCTCTTACCATCATATCTTTCTCTAAACGAATAATTAGTAAAGGAATGTCCTTATTTTCAGGTAGTATATCATCTAAGTTTCTTCCTACTTTTCTGATACAATGATTGTATTCTTTTTTCATATTTCTAGCACCATATCTAAGAAACATGTAAAGACCTTCAAATGAGGCTGGAACAGCTTTTTTGAAGTTAAAACCAGCAATGATAAGATTCATAGGAAAAAGTAGTGCTATTAAAATTGCAAAGAAATAGATAATTGGAACTGGAAGACGAAACATAAAGTTTAGAAACCAATGCACATCTTGAATGTGTGCTGCACCAACTAAAACAACTCCTCTACATCTTGTAAGATTTTTCCATCCTAACAGTTCAAGAATATTTGATCCACCCATACTATATCCAATCAGCATGTATTCACGGTTTTTTGGCATTAGTGATTCTATTTCTTCAAGATGCTCCTCTATTGTAAATCTATTTTGGTTTGTAGTATGCGCAAAGTTTTCTTTCCCAAACTTCTCCTCATATATAGGATACTCTCTATCATAGTTTGAGAAACCAGCTGCTAGTATCATAAAAGGATCATTCTTGACCATGAAAGAAAAATGTGTGGGAGTCGTTATTAAATGTTATTTGTTCATATTGTTTTTAGGACAAACTCTAAAAAGTAGCTTATTGTCACTATTTTATGGATACTTTACTCTTTACTATTTCAATAATTTCAGGGTTAGTTTATGCTGCTCTGTATAATATTGGATTTGTATTAGAGAAAAAGGCTATTTTATTGCTTCCATCAGAGAAGAAGGAGGGAACTCTAAATCTAATTAAATCAATTTTGACAAATAAACTCTGGTTATTAGGATTAATTTTGACTGTATCTAGTATGGGTTTCTATTTTCTTGCATTGCTTTGGGCACCTTTAAGTGCTATAGCACCTCTTTCTGGTTTTGGTTTGGTTGTATTAGTTGTATATGCACATCTTGATTTAAAGGAATCCTTGAAAAAACTAGAATTAGTAGGTGTTGGATTAGTTGTTATAGGGATAGCTACTTCATCCTACCTAATGAGTTTTGGGGAAAGATCTATTCAATGGGAAGAATGGAAGACTGTTTCTCACTCAGTAAATGGAGCTTTAGTAGTTATAGGAAGTCTAGTTGTAGCTATTCTCTTTACATTTGTTCCTGTATTATTTAAAAAGAAGATACGTCCCTTCGATATTGCAATCTTTGCAGGATTAATGGCAGGAATACAAGCTATAGCTGTTAAAGGTATTTCAGTATGGTCAACTGAACAAAATATTGATCTAGATTTAGCTATAATTGTTATCTATGTTTTAATTGTATTAATAACAGCGTTATTATCAACAGGAAGTCTTCAATTTGCTTTTAAAGAAGGAAAAGTATCTAGAATAATGGCAATTTATAATGGCGTTATGACTATTTTTCCAATATTATTTGGTGCGATAATCCTTCTAGAATGGAATTCCCTCTTACCTATTCAACAAATTTCTCTTGCTATTTCACTTGTGATAATAACAATTGGAGTTATTCTTTTAAGCTTGAGACATAATCAACCTTATATTGAAACCAATCTTTGAGTAATTTTCTCTACTTCTTCTAAAGTGCTTTCAATATCTCGATTTACTAATTCAGAATCGTGAATTAGAAGATTTCCGTTTACAATTGCATTTTTGACATCATTTCCTTTCATTGAGTAAGCAAAATGATTTAACACATACTCCGGTTCATAGTTTGGTGTTAAATGAGGTTTCTTTAGATTAATAGTTATAATGTCTGCAATCGAATCTTGAGAGAGAGTTCCTAAACCTTCCCAATTAAGAGCTTTTGCTCCACCAATTGTAGCTAATTTAAACACTTCTTCAGCTTGAACTAGAGTTGGTTTATGGTGATAGCCTTTATAGTACAAAGCTACGAATCTAATTGTATCAAATAAATCAAGTGTGTTGTTACTAGAAGGACCGTCAGTACCTAAACCTACATTATCAACTTGCTCTAGTATTTTTGGAACAGGAGGCATATAGTTCCCGAGTTTAGCATTTGATAATGGATTTAGAGACAGTTTTGTTTCTCTTTCCTTTAACCTTATAAGATCACTATCATTTACATGTATGCAATGAGCAGCAATCAAATTTTCATCTAATACATTAATCGAGTCAAGTAATTCAACTGGTGTTTTTACATTTGGAAAATCTTGATTATATTTCTTGTTGAAATCTCTACTATCTTGCATCTCTGTTTCAGATTCAGCAAGATGGGTATGTATCAAGAGCTTTGGTTTCTCGCTTTCTAAGTTGTATTCAGAAGCATATTCATGTGCTTTTTGAAAATCTGATAAAGTAACTGTATAAGGAGAATGAAGTGATAAAGTTACTCTTATTAACTCATCAGACGTGTCATGATGTTTTTCTACTATATCTATTGCATCTTCAAAAGTTGTTATTCCTGTGATCAAAGGAGCCCCAATGTATCCTCTTAAACCTATATCACTAATAGCCTTAGCTTCAAAACTTGGATACCAATACATAGAATTTACAGTTGTAACACCACTCAAAATAGATTCAATGCTACCCAATAACGCACCTTGGTAGACATCTTCCTCAGTAAGTTTTGCTTCTAGTGGCCAAATATGGTCTTCCAACCAAGTTTTCAAAGGAAGATCATCTGCAATTCCTCGAAAAATAGTCATTGCTAAATGAGTATGACAATTAATAAGTCCAGGAATAAGAAGCTGATTCTGATCACCAACAATATCATGTCCAGATATATTAATTTTCATTTTTTCATATGTACCAATATCTACAATTTTATTCTCCTCAACGATGATTAAAGGATCTTTAATTATCTGTAATCTATTATTTGTGTCGTAAAAGATAGCATACCTTCCTTTGACTGCTAGTTCCATACAAGAAAGAAAAAGAAAGAATATTTGAGTTTTTTTCTAAAGAGTTATTGTGTATCAAAATCTTCAAACAAATCCATGATAGTAGGTTTACCATAAGGTAGAAAATCATCAACAAATTCTGATATTTCATTAATGTTCATAGTAGGATCAAAGTTCTTCATTATGTTCTTCAAACCTTGTCTAATCATAACAGAAGGATGTTCACATATTATAAAACCAATATAATCCTCTTTTTCTTCAAGCATTAAAGAATATTCATCAAGATCTATTTCACGAGGAACAACATCTTTACCTATCAATTGTCCTGCAAAATTGGAAATTGCTGTGGCTACACCTGAAATTAAGTGTTCATTAACATCATATTTACCTTCGAATAAACCAGCAAAGATACTCAATCCAGAATTATCAAAAATATGCACAGAATAAACTCTTGATGAACCATAAAGCGCACGTTTTCCACCTAAAATCATTCCAATTCCTATCATAGCTGCACCTATTGATGCAGAAATTAATTCTAGATGCAATGTTACTGCTTCAGCTGTAATTGCAAATATTGAATATAAAATTGCACTAACAATAAAAGCTATTATTGTTCCTGCAATCATAAATGCTAGAATTTTCTTGTGCCTATCTTCCACAAATCGATATTGACGAGATAAGTACCAAGTCATCGTACCTCCAGCGAATAAAACCATCGCAGCATCAGTAATAACCCAAATAATATTAGCTTCAGTCTTAATAAAATCTAAACCACCTTCTCCATATGGAAGAACAGAATAACTAATGTATTTTGTAGCACTATTAGGGTATCCTGCGGTTAAAGTGAGGAACACAGTAGCTCCGAAGAGAATACTACCTATAACAACCGTCTTTGAATTCAAAGTTCTTCTAGCGCTTAAGACTCTTGCAAAAAGGACAGTAGAACCCATCGCAAACATACTACTTATTGTAGCTATAGCAGAAAATACAAGTACAATTTTTTCATTTCCTGGTTTACTGAAAATAATTTGAAACATGTCCCCAATAATCCAACCTGCTATGCCAAAAAGAATTCCTAACATGAAATAAACAGCAGAAGAAGCTAATTCGTACTGTTTTATGAATACAATAACAATCATGGCAATAATTATACACAAAGAAACCGCTGCATAAATAATAGATGTAATTATCATCAACAATAACAATTACTACCTTTTTTTAAGTTTAATGCTATTTTTTAGAGAAGAAGATTTTTGAAAGCTCTTTCAATTTTTATCATTTAATAGATAGACTGGTCTATATGGGAATATAGGAATAATTTTATTGCATTTTGGACATCTATTATCCTCTGTTAGTTTACTGAAAGTCACAGAAAAAATATCTCTCTTAATTAATAATTCTGAACATTCAGGACAATAAGTGCTTTCGAAGGGATGGCCAGGAATGTTTCCGAGATAAACAAATTCAAGTCCTTCATTCTTTGCAATCATATGTGCTTTTTGAAGAACTGAGATTGAAGTTTTTTCTATTTTTGAAATATGTGAGGGAAAATATCTTATGAAATGTACTGGTGTATAAGGTGATAGATTTTTCAAAACTTTTTGAGAGAAATCTCTAATAAACTCTTCATCGTCATTAATAGTTGGAATAACCAAATAAACAAGTTCAACATGTACTCCTCGTTGATAAGCAATTTGAAGATTTTCCCAGATATACTTATCTTTAATCTCTAATAGACAATCCACAATATTTTCCGTTCCTTTAAAGCTTACAGTTAAGCCATTCATTCCGTTCTCAATAAGAATATCAAGAGCTTCTCCAGTCATATATCCATTAGAGACAAACATTTTGTAAAAATTGTTTGAAAGCATTTGAAAAACATCTACTGCAAACTCAAATGAGAGCGTGGGTTCATTAAATGAAAAACAAACACCATTTATGGATGGATTAAAATTAGCATTTTCTATCACTTTTTCAGCAGTCATAAGACTAGCATCTGTATATTTCTCTGGAGGTGGTCTTTTGGTTATGTCCCAATTGAGACACCAGTCACATGTGAAATTACACCCCCATGAACCTAAAGTTAATGCTGTAGAACCAGGAAAATAGTGATAAGCAGGTTTTTTTTCAATGGGATTTAAGCTATAGCTTGAGATATCACCATACTGTATAGTATAGATTTTACCTCCTATATTTTTTCTAGTTTTGCAAAAACCTAATTCACCTTCTTTAATAGAACACATCCTTCGACAAATTAAACATTGTACAGAATCATTGTTCAGTTTTTTTTGAAGATATGATTCTTTTATCCTAGGATCTTTGTCTATCAAAGTGGTTCACTTTTTAGCTAATTATTCTGGTTAAATATCTTTTGTAAGTTTTAGTAGCTATGAAGTGACTTTTTTCAGAATATTCCGAATAAAGCTCTAGCAATAGGTATAATCACACCTAGTGATGCTAACACCTTAGGTCCCCAAGTCTGAAGGTAGTATCGCGCATCTCTGACAACTCGCAGATTAAAAATTTGAGTCTCGATTGGTTCGTTATTAGCATTCAAGTCTAAAGCAACTAAGTTAGAACCAATATTTTCTGAATGAGCTGATATCCAAATAGCAGTTCCAGTAAATATTACTCCTGTGACTAATCTCACTAATTGTCGTTTATCTTCAGTTAAGAATTCTGAAGTGTCTTTAGGTATAGCAACAAATGGATCAAAAGCATTTATTGTAAAGGAAATTTCTAAGTCATGAGGTGAGAGGTCATCTGCACCTATATAATTCATAGTTACTTCTTGCTCTCCATTTTCCTCTTTCCTGTTTAATATAAAGAAGAAAATATCTTGTGACTCTTCCTTTTTTTGTGTTGGTGGTACTGCAGAAATAATCCAAAAATCTTTGATATCTATCTCTTCTGGAGTTTCTGTGAGAGTCAGAATAATTCTATCAATTATCAAGAAAAGTTCAGGAGTTTGTTTATTGAGATGAGTAAAAATTCTATCCCAAACATTCAAATTTAAATCATCACCTTTTAGAATTTTTTCAGCTAATGACATAGGAACTATGCGATATAATTCTTTCTTAAGAAATTCCTTATCAATAATTTTCGGAAATCTATAATGAAGATAGAGTAAAACAAGAACATTTTGGACAGCTAATGGTTTTCGTTGTTTTTCAGGTTTAAGATTGGGAGCAAATTCAGGAACAATATTTTCTGAGATTTCTTCACTCCATTGATAAAATTTGACTCTAGTGATTGGATCTACAAGAGTGGAAATACCATCATAAATCATCATATTCAAAATGTATGGATGTCTTGTAGCTTCATAATATTTGACTAATCCTCCGACACTTAAACCAGTTAATGTTGGTACTCGTATAATGATTGATGCTGCTATAGCAAAAATTATTGCACTGATTGACAAATAGGTCGCAACGGTTTTACCACTGCCTGCCGAGAGAGCAAAGAGATTTTCTATTTGTGTTGGAAGATAAAGCGCTGCTGCATATAACGCGTATGCTAAAACAGCTAGAAATAAGATAATTATCAGATACAAATTACTTTGCTTGTATTTTTTCTCAAGATTTCTAAATCCAGCTGCAGAATTAATCGGTGTTCCTCTTTTAATTAGTTTATGAACTTCATTATCAAAAGCAAGAGATACTAAAACGCCGTTAAAAGCTAGAATAAGGCTGTTTCCAAGGAAGAGATACCACGCAAGATCAACTAACCAATTTAAAGCAGTTGCTGTTTCAATTTCAAAATAAATCAACCCTGTTATCACTCCTGCTGGAAAGATGAATAGAAGAACTCTTCCAACCCATCTCGAATAAAGATTTACCAATCTAGAAAATATCGAAACCATGAAGAAAAAATGTTTCTAGTTGAATATATAGTTTTTGCAGTTAAAGAATCAAATTCAATCCTTTGAGCTTATTTTAATTTTTCTAGTTTGTTTTTGGAAAATAAATCTTTGAATTTCATTTGATTTTAGAAAAATACTAGAAATCTTTTTCAATTCCTAAAAAAACAACATTCTGAGTTCTATCATGAGCTTTGTTCTAATGAAGGTACTGGAATCAGCACCCCACAGATATGATAAAGGAATGAAAATTCTTACCTTAGGTAAAATAGGAAAAGTATATGACGCTCTTACAGAGGATATAAAAGAGAATGATACAGTTCTCGACATAGGTTGTGGTACTGGATTATTAACTCTCAGAGCTGCTCTAAAAGGTGCTTTAGTCACAGCAATCGATATTAATCCAGAAATGCTTGAGATAGCAAAAAAAAGGATTAATGAATTAGAAAAAGACACTTCAGTTAGATTCTTGGAAATGGGTGTTGCTGAATTAGATACATTTGAAGAATCTTCTTTTGACATAATCGTGAGTGGGCTTTGTTTCTCGGAATTGAGTACTGATGAAATAACTTATGCTTTAGATCAGATATCAAGGATTCTCCGAGAAGATGGCCTATTTCTTCTTGCGGATGAGATTAAAAGCAAATTTTTTCTCAAAAGAATAATAAATTGGTTTATCAGAATACCACTTGTTATAATAAGCTATATACTTACTCAGACTACTTCAAGAACTTTGAAGAATATAGAGGAACAAGTTACAGCTGCAGGAATGACAATAAAATTTCGGAAATCTAATTTTCTTGAAAATTTTGTTAGTTTAAAAATTATTAATGAGGTAAAAAAATGAAAATTACATCTTATCTTTATTACATATTTGTTACAATATTAGAAACTCTTTTACGCTTTTTTCCTATTCCAGCAAAAACTGGATATCAGAAAATTGGCAATCCCGATAAAGATTCTCCTGTTTTATTAACTTGTAACTTTCATTTAACAATTTTACGACTAAAAAAAGCAACTAGAGGTTTGAATTATCATCTACTAATAGCTAATAGTAACGGAATCAATGTCTGGTGTGCGTCAACAGGAGGACATCTGAATAACCACTCTGTGATCTCTGTAATAAAAATAAGTGGAATTGAAAAAAAAGTCAATCATAAAAAGATAATACTTCCTCAATTAGCTGCTCCAGGTATCGAAGCAAAAGTTATATATAAAAAAACTGGATGGAAAGTTCTTTGGGGACCTGTAGAAGCAAAAGATATACCTTTATTTTTCAAACTGAATTTTGAAAAAACAAATCAAATGAGAAAAGTAAAGTTTCGAGTTCTTCAGAGAATTGAAATAGCAGTAATGTGGTTTTTTCTTGCTGCTTTATTTTTAATGCCAATTTGGGGTCCTTTATATGGTGTTGAAGCAGTTTTCATGTTAGCTCAAATATTCTTAACATATTTTCTAGTTATGATGTCTTTTCCAATTTATGAGAAAATCTTTCAAAAGGAATCTTCGAAGAAGAAATCTTTTTTCAGTCTAGGAAATCTAGTTGTATTTTTAATTAATATAATTTATGCAGCGATTGGTGTAGTTCTCTATGCAATAGTCTACAAACACGATTATTCTTGGATTTTAATTCGTTGGAGTATAGTTTCTTTTGTGTTGGTGTTGATAATAGGCATGGATCTTAAAGGATCAACTCCAATCTATAAAAGTGACACTCATCAAGACAGATTATATGATGTTGGAATCGATCTTGAGAGATGCAAAGGAACAAGAATATGTATCGATGTTTGTCCTCGTAACTGCTTTGAAATGATAGAGGACCAAAATAAAGTTTCTAATCCAAGAAAAGAAAATTGTGTACAATGTGGAGCATGTATTGTTCAATGCCCATTCGACGCCTTATATTTTGTAAATAAAGCAGGCGATATCATTGAACCAGAAACCATACGAACATTTAAACTAAACATGATGGGAAAAAGGAAATAAAAAGAAAAAAATTATTTCCTTCTTAAATTTGTTAGTATTTTCGGTGACCAAATTCCTAACAGCATGAATCCGTTAAACTCAGTTTTACTTAAAGAATAAGGGATAAAAGCTGGCTCTAGATCAATAAGATTTATTGGAACCAAAGAGAGATAGTCAACTGTTGGTAATGTTATCTTAGACATGTGAGTCGCGTCTACAAAAATACTATTATTTGCAATATTGGTTGTTGTATTTTGCCACAGAGCATCACCTGTATTAGGATTAGATTCAAATCTAGGGTAATTTGAACTTGATATATCTACTCTGAATTTGTGCCCTACATTGAATAAATAAGCAGTACTATCTAATGGAATAGTGATTTCATATGTCTCGCCAGGAGTAAGAAAGTCCCAGTCAGAAACACTGTTTCTATTTCTTGCTCTGATTATGGTGTCAGTTACTAATTCTGAACGATTATCTGGAAATACATCAGTTATTTTAACAGTGAAGTCTGTATCAGTACAATTAGAACTAACATATAACGTCACTTCCATTTGCCCTACAACTGTAAGAGGTTCTGTTAAAACATCGGTTGTAAAGCTGAGGACATCATCACGTATCTCTAATGAAGCTTGATCATATATTCCAGCTTGAATAGCCAAATTCCCACCACCAATTGTATCTACAGGATTATTTGGATCATAGAGATAACTCAAAGAATCTTCTGCAAGAATACTAGATTCTTCCAGTAAGCTGTAATTTGAATGTAAATATAACTCATATGGGCTAGAGTTAAGTGGCCAAACATCTGATTGATACCAATTGTTTCCTAATTGATCTGGATTAAAAGGTAATGAACTCATTAGATAGAATGTCACAATAGGTAGACTATCCCATAATGTAGAATTATTCTTAAGCCATTTGCTGAACAGAGCTTCATTTGCTTTATAAATAAGACTAAGATCTTGATTAGGAAATGTGAATTCACCTGTGGGAGCACCAAATATCCCTCCGTGTACCCACGGCCCCATAATTAATTTGGCATTTCCTTGAGTTCCAGTTCCTCCTTCATTTTGGTAACCATTAAAAGCATCAATTGTGTTTTGAGTAAAAATATCAAGCCATCCTCCAACATGTAAAGAAGCAGCGTGAATATCTGAGTAATTATTCTCTATATTGAGTGGTTGCCAGATTGAATTATATTTTTCATTTTCTTGAAGCATATCAAAACTCTCTTGCGGAAATTGATTTGAAATCATCCATGGAATAAATAACTCGCTTCTTAGCTCACCTCCCCTAAATCCTGCTTCATATCCGTTTGGTGTGGCTACAATTGGTAATTGACATTTTAATGAGCTTGGAGCATTTGGTGCCATCAAATATTGAGCTATACCTAAAGCAGATGGACCCCATGTCCCAATTTTGCCATCACACCAAGGTTGTTCTGTAATCCAAATAAGAGAAATTTGACCATCAACCTGTTCTGTAATAAATGGTAAGGATTTCTCACCACCTGAGGCATAAAAACCTCGAAAATCTTGAATAACGACTGCATAACCTTCTTGAGTGTAAGAAGCCATTAAAGTGAGTGCATCCTTATCATAAGGAGTTCTGATGAATATAGTTGGGAGAGCTTCATTGAGATTAGAAGGAAGATAAAGATCTGTTGCTAAACCGACTCCATCTAGCATCTTAACTGAATAAGGAACCTTAATGTAATCTGAATAAATGGTGCTATTTTGAGGGAATTGCCAGTCAATACCTGTTGGTTGAGGAAATTGTTTGGGAATAAAAACAACAAGTAATGTACAAACGGAAGCAACAATAATAGTAGTTGAAATCATTATAGCTAAAGTTTTAGTTTTCACAAGATAAAATGGGTGAGCTTCAATATAATTTTTTGGTTTTATTGAAGAGGTTAGTTAAAACATTTACCAACTTCATCATGTAGATCTTTCCTTGCAATAACCAATCCTAACCAGATTATAAAGTCCATGAGATAAGTGCCTTCATCTTCGTCTTCAGTATCTTCTGCTAGTAATCTCTGGATTGCTTCCAAAGATAAACTTTCGAAATTATTAATTAGAATTTCAGTACTAGATTCAGTTAAATCAACTAGAATATTTTCAAGGCATTTAAGATCAGGTTTCTCTCCATTGTATTGGTTTTTTAGTACTTCACCAATAAATTCTACTAAACCTTTTCTTCTATTAATTAATTCTTCTGGAGCATCTTTGTGAAATGGCGTATTATGTGTTCCAATTAGAAAGAATTTTGCTGTTACTCCGAATAGCGTTTCAGTCTTTAAATTGTCTACATATATCCTCTTTCCGACTTGAGTGACCATTTCTAAGTCTTTTAGAATACCAATATATCTGTAAATCGTTTTATCAGATTTCTCCTTTATTTCCTTATTAATTTCAGATTCCTTTTTAAATTCCTCAACAATTTCCTTTACGGTTAAAGGACCTCTTTTATTAAGGATGTTTCTGAGAAATAAAAGATTCTTATCACGAAAGGTGGTATATCCTCTTGGAATTTTTATATGTTTAATAGGTTTTGGTTCTACGGCTGTAAAATCCTGATAGTCCATAAATTAACCTCTGTCTTTGTTTTCTAAAATATGTGGAACTTCTTTCTTAATTATATGAGAATATTACTCGCACTTATAAAATTGTTGTGCTTCCTTTTAATTTTAAAAGGATGAACTATTTGATAACTAGTGATAGATCAGAAATGCAAAGTTGGAGCTTTAAATAAGGAAATAGTGTTAATTTTAGCTATTAAAATATTAAGAACAGAAATAATCGAATTACCATACACTCAAACTTTAAGTCAGGAATTATAAAGCATCTTTTAAAAAAATGATCTCGAGATTTTGCTTCATTTTTACTTCTAGAAAATAGTAGAAGAGATTATAAATTTTAAAAAAGAGAGTATGTTGAACAATTACTACTTTCTACGAAGTTTATCAATAAATCTATATCTTTTATCTAACATCTGTAATATTACAGAAACTGCTACTATAACAGATAATGATATGAGAATAATTCTGAGATACAGAGGCATCGTTGGTGGTTCATTAGTAGGAGTCATGAAATTATCAAAGGTGAGAAGATAATTATTATCTGTTGTTAGATTAAAGAAGTCGGTAACTATAATACGTAATTCGTGTTCTCCATCTTCATATTGCGTAGTATTAATGGTTATAGTGAGAATTCCAGAAAAATCTTCAATTCCGTTCTTATTATAATAATATTGAATAAGCTGATTATCCAAAAAAACAGATATATTAGTTAGATCTGAAATTCCTCTAAAAACCTGAAAATGTCCTTGGACAGTACCTGAATGGATTGTGTTTACAAAATTTTCATAGGCATCAGGTTCCACAAGTGGAGGAACTACAGCTCGGAAAAAATAGAACTTGATAGAGTTGGTTCCATTAGGTAGAGAAGAAGTTACATCAAAGACTAATTTGTGAGTAGTAACATTAAAGTTTAATGGTTCTATAATAAGATTAAGACAAGTATCATTTGTCCAAGTAAAATTACTTGAGTCCAATTCATACAAATTGCTTGAAACCTGATAATGTATAAGTAGATTTAACGAATTGTTTTTTTCATTAAATGAAGCTTGTAGAAGAACCGTTTCATCATATGTATAACATGGAATTGGGGAGGAATAATCAGGAAAATGAAAAAAATCATTATGATAAATTGTATCATAAGAAAAATCTATTGAGATGACTGGAAAATAGCTAAAGAACACACTCTCAACAACTGTATCATTATTTGATTGTGCAATTCCAGTTAGATTATAGTACCCTCTTACAGATAGAATTAGATCAGTATTGTTGAGAGTATTTGATATAAATGAACCATTTAGATAAAATTCTAGTTGAGCAGATATGTTGTTTAAATAATAACTCAAAATAGGCATTTCATAAATAATAGAATTATTTTCTGGTGCCATAATATAAAAAATAGAAGATTCATCTAGTATCTGAGAATTCTGAGAATAATTACCTATAAACGAACCTTTTGTGTGATATACAATAGGGAAAGATACTAAAATAAAAACGAAAAAACATTTGATAATTGTTTTTAATTTTATTATTATCATTATCTAACCAAATAAAATAAAATCTTATAAAATTTTTGGAATAAATTTAGCTATTTTTTGATTTTAAGTCAATAGACAGTAAGAATATTATTAAATTAAGATGTAAAATAATCAAAAATGTATTGTCTTTCTTTATATTTATATTTTTCTACCTTTAAACTGAGTATTTTAAATAATATTTTATAAATATTTTCTTTAAAAAAAGGTAAAAACGGAGGTTGGATTTTGCAAAAGAAATTTAGAACTTTAGTATTTATTGCTATTATGACTTTAACATCAATTTCTTTATTGATAACTACAACTAATGCAGCAGTTCAGGTTTTTGACGATACTTACGTAACTGATGACGAATATATTATGATAATGTACAATGTTGCTGTGTGGTCTAATAAACATGTTGAAGTAGAAGTCAATTATAAGCATCATAGTACTAATCCTGACATGTGTACCTTTTGGTATTTCGCAATTCGTATAGGAGGAGTATATGGAGATGTATACAGTGATGATAATATTTCAGAACATGCCCCTAACGAATGGAAATATGCATATTTAGATGGATACGCTGATGATTGGGCGATTGATATTGATATTCAAATGAAAACGATAAGTTATGAATATTTAACAAAATATGCAATATATCAATTAGTTGTATTCTCTTCAGGATGGGCTTTTGTAGGAAGTTACTTTATTTTACTAAATTCTAATCCTGCATTTCCAGTTTATTAAAGCTGGTTATGTTTATTTTTTTTTAGATTATTCTTAGATAAATTTTCTTATAAGATACTCAGTACGTATAAACTATAAAACTTTTCCAATATTTGCCCCTTGTTTTAAACCTTCCTCATAAGCTTCTTTCATCCTTTTTCTGAGCTCCTCGTCTAATAAATTCTTATTATCCTTCTTTTTTTGTTTCTTTTCTTTTCTGACAAAGAATGAATATAATATGTCTTTAAGCATCAATTATATGATTAGTAATAATTGTTATTTAACATTATCTATTACAAAATGAAAAGTAAGTTCTATATGATTTTAATGATTTTAAATCAGTACTATACTTCGAATGTGTTTTTTTATAGTTCCTGCGACCTTGTCTACACAGACAAGTAAGTAAAAGTCATATAAAGCAATAGTTGTGCATTTGTTAGAATATTGATCTTATTGAAAGAACATATGTCTTATCATTTTCTATTTTTAAAATTCTCATCATTTTAAGAATGGTGTTCTTACTGACGTAAGATTTTTAAGTGTGTTGAACTTTGAGTTGTTAATCATTAAAAAATGGTTTGCTGAAATCATTCAGAGGAAATCAGTTTTTAATATACGTTACAAAAAAAATATAAACGCACCAAGGTCACTCACATGAATATGTTATCAAGAAAAAAACTAATATTTATACTGTTTTCTTTAATTCTGTTAGGCTCATTTTTCATTGTACCAACTCAAGCCTTAGAAAATGAAGATCTTATTTATTTAACTGATCTTGTTGAAGATGGTGGAATATTAGAATCCAAAGTGATGCTAGATAGTTCAGGTAATTTACATTCTTTTCTTAAAGTTAGGAACAGTAATGGTACAAGGCTTATTCATCTATATTATATTGAGGGAGTAGTGAATTTCGATATTATTGTAGATTACGCGCAAGGAGTCAATCTACTATATACTTATGTTGAAGGTTCGAAAGTAGGTCTTGTTTACTCAATTAATATTTCTCTAGGAGCAAAACAGTTCAGATTATATGAATATCAACCTGGGTATAGTGAAGATATGTTGTTGTTTCAATTGGCAGCAGAACTATATATCTGGTACATAACCTTCTACAAATTCATCTATACTGGTGGTTTGATTCATTGTTTTCATAATATCTTTTGGGGAGGAATGAATGAAAATATGAATATCACCCACTATTGGGGTCCTCCGGGAGGAACAATTTATAGTGAAAGTTATTTTATAGCTGATGATAACGCAAAATCTGTAATCGATTTGGTAGTAGATGACACGTCTCATATCTGGTATATTTATCAATTAAGACAAACTGAGTATGGTATCGGGGTAGGGGAGTTAGACAATTCTGGCTATAATTTAGCTCTTGTAACTACACGAACTTTTAGTGACGTTCTTTACGATGTTTCTAAATTTATGGCATTAGCGTGCGATCCTTCTGACGGTGTTTTTTGTTTCACATTTGTTAATCCACTCAAGCTCTACTGGGGATATTTTAACGGAATCTCTCTTACTGAAAATGTTCAAGCAACCTTTTACGATAATCCTATTGATTTCAATTTCAATATAGATGGTTTGTCAACTTCAATTTTAGTATTCAACTTAGTAGATGAAAATATTCTGAATCTGTATCATTATATTTTAACAGGCACTACTTGGGGAGTTCAAAGCATCCAATCTCAAGAAAAGATTCTGGAAAATCAATATGCATCATATCTCCAAGGAAATAGTTTTGTTGTAATATTTTCTACACTCATAGACACAACTCCTTATGGTCCAGAACGTCCACTAGCATTCAGAGATAAGACAGGTTTAGCCCTTTTTGTGATTACTGATACAATAATTGAGACTGAATTATACATTGAATCCTTACAAGTATACAATCCAATAATAGAATTTTTTGTAACTAGATGGTGGGTTTTAGTAATTATAGTTGGATTGTTAGCAATCATAGGTATAATCCTGTGGATCTCCTTAAGGAGGAGAAAGAAAGAAATTGTTGCTTTTCTAACTGACACTCAGGTCGGTGAACACAAATCTAAATTTGTTCTTTTCTTTTTAAATATTGGTCGTTTAATTCGAAATGGATTAAGTACTATCTTTACAATTTGGTTATCCAATAAAAAACGTTCAATATTAACTTTGGCTGGATTCCTTATTACTGGATACCTATTAAGTTCAGCAGTTATCATAGCACAAAGTGAAGAATCAGCGATGATTAAAGCTTTTAACAGATCTTTTCCACTCATTGCAGATGGAGAGATTTCAGCTAGACTAGAAACATCTTTTATCACCGGTAATTTTACGTTAATTCAACCTTCTTATGGAACTGACGCTAGAGAAGAGATACTTGATCTTTATAATGGTATGACAGTTGCTAATTATATAGAAGATTTGGTTTCCGGTTATAGAACTATACTGCGGGTATACAAACCTTATGGTTCGAATGACTACAGTTTTGTTGGATTACCAAACGATTGTGATGATTTTCTCAGTACTATGTTGATTGATGGAAGAATGCCAATAAATGAAACCGAAGTAGTAATTACAGAAGCATTATCACTTTCAGCAAGTGTAGATGTTAATGAAACTTTAACATTAGGGGCTTGGGCAAACTTCTGGGTAGGAGGAACTGGAGCACCTCCTGGTGTGGATGATTATAAAATAAATTGTACAGTAGTTGGGATTTTCGAAAGAATAAGCGTTGGTCAAGCTAAAAGAGTATCAGAACAACTAGGACTGCCTTATGATATTTATACAATAGCATCAGAAAATGCAGATATCATAACTAAGCAAAATAACTTCTTTGAGATATTATCCCAAGGAGAAAAAATGAATCTCGGTATGTGGGGATATTATCAGCTGTTGATGAATTTTAATTCGTTTAGTATAACAGACAGAACTCAATTAGTTGAAGAACAGGAAGATATGCAACAGAGAATATTCACATTTAGTTTCGATCCATCCTCAACAATAAGTACACAAGTCATAGATGAGGTACATGATTTTGAAGAAACAACTGAGTTGAAAATGTTCTTTGAATCATTTAACACATATTACTTAAACAATATGGCAAGACTACTTATCTTTGCAATTCCAGCAATTTTGTTATCTATATTTATGGTATTTGAATCTTCAGATTTATTTTCTTCCAGTTATGAACAAGAGATGGAGATTCTAAAAAACAGAGGTATTTCGACAGGAAGACTATTCTCAACATATTTAATTATTAGATTAGCGGAAATTATTGTTGCAAGTCTAGCTAGTTTAGGAATAGCAGTGGGAACGGCAGTCCCACTAATAAAAATTGACGGTTTTATTTCCTTTACTAATACTGATACTCACCTGGTAATAGGTAGTATTCCGATGATTTTAGGTTTAACAGCAGCAGTGTTGTTTATCGTTTCTGTTCCTCGAATCTTCATTCTAGTAAGAAGAAAGAGAGAAATCGAGAAAGCACCTAGAATCTCTAGAAGAAAAATCAAGAAAGAACCAGAACCTACCTTTGACATTCCTAAAGAAGAAATAAAGATAGGTGAAGGAAAAACTGCGGGTGAAAGTTTAGCAGCTGGTTATTCAGAAAAAGAAACAGAGACAACATTTGCTTCCATATTTACTTTCTTGGCAAAATCCAAGTTATTATCCTGGAGAGATATTTTCTTCTTAGGTCTTGGAATAGGTTTATTCTACTTCTTCTATAATAAAACATTCATAGCTTTTGATACACAAGCTGTAGATGACTTTACACTATTTTTGTTCTTGACAATAGCCGGTGCAATTTTTACCTTGATAGGAGGATTGCCTTTTGCAGTAAAACTGTTAGGACTTATTCAGAAATCCATAAGTGCATTAATATGGAGATATAAGAAATCTCGATTTACCTTTTCACTTGCAGAGATTGGAAAAGATATTAGACACTTTGAAAATATTACCTTAATTTTCTTACTTGTAGTTCTTATAATTGTTCCTGTTTTAATTGTTCCATACTCAAAAGAAACAACTCTAACGGAGCAAGCTTATTTCATGAATGGAACTGATATCAGAATAATGAATTGGGATGATGTTAAATATATTGCAGTAGAAGATTTAGAACAAATTCCACAAATAAGAAGCTTTACACGCATAAAAGAATACACATTATATACTGGAGATTTTGATCAAGCTCGTTTACTTGTTATAAATGTGACGGATTTCATTAAAACGATGACAGTTCCGTCTGAAAGTGTCACAACACTAGATTGGAACCTAATTGCATTGCTCAATATATCTAATATGTTAATTTCAAATCCTATGAAAACTTTCTGGAGCAAACCAATTGGAGGAACATTTACTTTCTCAGAACTTGGTTTTTCAGATGTTTTTATGACAATTTTAGGTAATTTCAACCTATTTCCAGTCTATTTTTCAAATTGGGATTTAGCAAATGATGAACATATGATGATTATGTCAACAGAAGCTTTCAATACTGTCGATCCTTTAATTTCTAGAAAATTAAAATTCAAAGATGAAATCTTCATAAGAACATACGATGAAAAAGATGTTTCAATAGTCTTGGATAAAATGTATGATATTGAACAAGGGTTAACAATAGATACCGTTGCAGAGGTTAAAGCTAATCTTAAAACACCACTGTATAATATCTTTATAATCGAAATGTTACTGTCTCTCTTTGTAGCAACAGGAGTTCTAGTGTTCTCAACATTTACAACAGCAATAAAAATACTGGAGAAGAGAGTAATAAAGCATGATATAATGAAGAAAATGGGTATAAATACGTCGCGAATAGTAACAATGTCTACGGTGCAGACAATGTTAGCTGCAATAGGCCCTGCTTTATTAATAGGTGCTATAGTAGGATTCAACATAATAGAACCCATTCTGAAACAACTAAATTATGGAGCAGCACCATACCAATTTTACATAAACTACCCATATATTATGATAGCAGTGCTATTCGTAGGAATACCGTTGTTAATCTATATAAGTTTGAACTACTTCCTGAAACGGGAATTTAGTAGATATGCACCAACAATGATGGAGTAAGGAAAGATATGATTATTACAAAAGACCTCATAAAAGTGTTCTATGATCAGATCACCGAAGTAAAGGTTTCTGCTCTCAGAGGGCTTGATATGTACATCAGAGATGGAGATGTAGCTAGCATAATAGGTCCTTCTGGGGCTGGAAAAAGTACACTCATCAAGATACTTTGTGGTTTAGAGAAACCAAGTGGAGGAACTGTTCTCATAGATAATGTTAACATTGCTGAATTATCAGAGAAACAGATGAGACAGTTTCGATACCATCGCATGGGTATTGTTAACCAGTTTGTCGGACAGAATCTTCTTTCCTCCTTAACTCTTGAACAAAATATATTGTTACCTATGAAAATGATGTTCACAGCAAGAGAAAGAGCAAAAAAAGAGCTTGAAGAACTGTTAAAAATTCTGCATCTTGAGAAGGTTAGAAAGAACCCTATAACAAAGGTTTCAGGTGGAGAAGCTATGAGAGCGAGTATTGGTGTAGCTTTAGCAAAGAAACCAAGACTTCTCTTGGCGGACGAACCCACAGGTCAACTTGACACAGCTAATACTAATGACATAATTGACACTTTCAGAGATTTGAATGAGAATTATGGTACAACTATTTTAGTAGTAACACATGATTTGAGATTCAGAAATGCTTTCAGGAAGAGTTATATCATCAGAGATGGAAGATTAGTAGGTGTAAACACTGATCTTGATAGAGGGGAATTGGAATTTATATTAAGACCTCAAGAATCAAATCTACAATCAATGATTGACAGTTCTCAATTTATCCGTCTTCCTGATGAAGTTTATGTAGCAGGAAATTACAAACATATAGTGGAATTTGATATACATCCTTCAAAGAAATTCTCCTTTTTATTCAATCCTAATGAGACTAATACAAAAGAAATCTACGAAATTCTTAAACAAATGGAAGACTATAAGCCAGTAGCTGAAGAAGAAGGTGAAGCTACAGAATTAACAGCAACAAGGATTGGAAGCCAAGTATCTTTTAGTGAGATAAAACCGATTCTAGAGCATCAATTTCACTTTCCAAAGGATTCAGAACCTCTAATCAAAGTAGAAAATCTTCATAAGTCCTTCCCTGCTGGACGAACAGTTAATGAAGTTATCAAAGGAGTTTCATTTACAGTAAATAAAGGTGATTTTGTAGTTATTTCTGGTAAAAGTGGAGCTGGTAAGACAACTTTGATGAATGTTATATCCGGTGTAGAAGATCCAGATGAAGGTTCTATAGAAATCAAGGATTTTGATGTGGTTCATGGAAATCCAAGAGAGATAGCAGATTTCCGATTTTATGAAATAGCTATGATTAATCAAGTTAACAATTTATTCAGCCAATATTCTGTGCATGAAAACATGATTATCCCTAGAGTGTTCAACGATACAGAAGAACTAGTACTTTCTGATCTTCCATCAATTGCTGAAAGTGTCGAGATTGATCATAAAGTAGAACAATATGCTGCAGAATTATCAGCAGGAGAAAGACAAAGAGCAGCATTAGCAGTTGCTTTAGCAAGAAAATCTCCAATAATTTTTGCTGATGAACCAAGTGCAAATCTCGATTCTAGATTAGCGAGAAACATTATCTCACTTATGATGGATACAGCTGAAAAACTTGGAACTACAATCATAATGAGTACTCATGACTTATCTCTTGTTCGACCAGGATTTAGATTGATTAAATTACTTGATGGACAAATTATAGACGATTTCAGAGTCACTCCTGATAAATTGAAAGGAATTATTGAAGATTATCTAGGTGTAGAAATCAAGGAATAATTTCTTCTCTTTTTTATATTACTGCGAAAACTATTGCAGCAATCAAAAGAGCAATAGTTATCAAAGATAGGAGGATTAAATCTCTATATTTCAATTTCCTTCTGTGAATCACGTTTTCAGGGCAAGATTCAATGCATTTGAAACTTGAAACACATGAATCATAGTTGAAAACTGGTTTAGGGTTTCCTTTTTCTTCTATCTCTATTGATTTAGTCGGACATACGTTTTTACATTCCATGCAAGCAGTACATCCTCTCCCCTTATACTTTGGGAGTCTGATGAAAATATCTTTGAATTTAAGCATTAAGAGTAATTAGAAAAAGATATTAAAAAATCTAGCTCAAAATTGGATTATCGAACCTTTATCATAGCTGCAGAATCGATGATTACATCTGCATTTTTAAACTCTTCAACTTTAGATTTGCCAGTTAAAACTCCGATACAAGCCATAGCACCTGCATTTTTACCCATTAATAAATCCCTATCATCATCACCAATAACAATAGATTTGCTAACTTCAGCATTGAGGACTTTACAACCATATTGTAGCATATCAGGAGCTGGTTTTGCTTGATAAGGAGAATCAATGTCAAGACCTAACACTTGATCAAAATAATCATATAGCCCAGCACTTGCTAATTGTTTCGTAGCTGGCTCAGTGCTATCATGTGTTACAATTATAAGTTTAGCATCTGAATTTCTGATTTTTTCAAGAACCTCTTGAACACCATCAATACTCTTAACATGTTCAGTAAAATCAATAAGATAATCAACTTCATCAAACAAATCTGCTATTTCTTCTATTGATGAGTTAATTGAAAGAGTTCGGAGATATGCTCTAGTTCTTCTGATAATCTCTACTCGTTCTATGAGAATTGGCCCACCTAAAATGATTTCATGTGTTTCTGGATTAAGTCCCATCAACTCAACTATAGCGTTGTAGTTCTCTTCTTTTAAAGCATATTTCTGCATCAGAAGTTTAGCTCTTTCTAGCATTACAGGAATATACATTTCCAGAGTTAGTAAAGTGCCATCTTTATCAAAACAAACTAATTCGACACCTTCTAATTTCAAGTCTCCACATTGTATCGTGACCATACAAACGTAAGAAAAATTATGAGTTTAATAATTTTGTGTAATCGATGTGTTTTATTAATCAAAACGACGAAGATGATTTAAAATATCATGTGCAATTAGTCGCGCTTTATTAATAAGTTCATCCCCTCTTGATAACTCATTTCGAAGATCTTTGGAAAGACTTAGATCGCTTATTGGAACGCTCGAATAAAGAATTAAGCTTTGGTGTAGTTGAACATTTATTTTAATAATATCAACAATTGATTTATGGTGTTTTTGTAACTTCTTAAGAGTCATCTCTGTAAATTGAATATTGTCTAATTCTACGAGAATATTGAAAAGTCTATTCAATTTGAATTTATATCTTCTCAGCTTACTAGAAAGAGCGTTCAAGAATTCATAATAATTCATAAATCCTATACTTTCTGCTATCATCTTCTGATCGATGGAATGGAAACCAGAAACTTTTGCGTCAAACCATTCATCACCTATTGGAAAACCAGATTCAACTGCTTCAGACCATTGTTCTACGGTAGAAAAACCATATTGCTTAGCAGCATGGAAGTGCTTAGCTGCTTTAAAACCAAAATCACTGGCAAATTTGTGCTCTTTGTAAGTCTTGAAACCTCTTTTACGTGCAGTGAAGTATTTATTTAACATCTTCAAGATGAGAATATAAGAGAGACAAAGAGTAACCCAAACTGGTAGGAGATAAACTCCATAAAGCAGGAACCAATTGTCCCATTTCAAAGGATCAGAATTGTGAAGCATCTCTTTATAGTTATTAATATAATCACCATCGGGATCTTCAAAAGCATCATTTCTAAGAGGATTTAATCCCATTTTAACCTCATAACCATCAAACATTTTATCTTCATCGCTATCGTTCAGCATTGGATTAGTTTGATAGACTTTTACTTCTAAATAATCATTTAAATCATCAAAATCACTGTCAAACTCATGCGGGTTAGTGTTGTACCAAGCTTCTTCGAAATTAGTAAGCTTATCATCATCTAAGTCAAGATTACTATCATAAACAAGAGGATCAAGATTATTTTCAACCTCGTAACCATCTAAAAGATAATCTGAGTCGGTGTCTTCTAGTCTTGGGTGAGTACCGATAACATACTCTTCCAAGTTTACTAAACCATCCCAATCTAAATCAAAATATCCATCTTGGAAGATAGGGTTGGTATTGTAAGTCACTTCCCACCAGTCGTCCATCAAGTCGTTATCGCTATCGTGTGACCATGGGTTTGTGTTGTAAGTATACTCTTCAATATTATACAATTTATCATAATCCAAATCAAGATAAGCAGTATCAACAAGAGGATTAATGTTCCATTTAACTTCATAGTCGTCTCCCATTCCATCAAAATCGCTGTCCCAGTTGTTTGCGTCAGTCCCATAAAAATTGACTTCTATTCCATCCGATAGAGTGTCATAATCACTATCAAAATAAAGCGGATTAGTTTGATAGCAATACTCTTCTAGATTGGTTAATCCATCAAAATCTGGATCTAGCATTGTATCATTTAGATTAGGATTTAATCCTAAAACAATTTCATAATAATCAGGCATAGAATCACCGTCTGTATCATTGTTGAAAGGCAATGTTCCATAGACATATTCTTCAAAATTAGTAAGAGAATCGTTATCCCAATCTTCGTGGCTATCATCTACAAAAGGATCTAAGCCTTGTAGAATCTCCCACCAGTCATAAATTAAGTCTCCATCCGTGTCCACTAGTATAGGAGATGTACCGTAGATTACGATTTCTTCATAATCCGTTAATCCATCAAAATCGCTGTCCACCAGTCGCGGATTGGTGGGATAAAGATAGATTTCATCATAGTCAGAAAGCATATCTCCATCAGTATCGTTTGACAATGGACATGTTTGATAAGTGTACTCTATCAGATTAGTTAGATTATCTGCATCAGGATCACAATAAGAGTCATTCACTTTAGGGTCTAACATCTCATTTATCTCCCAGTTATCGGGAAGAGAGTCACTATCTGTGTCGTTTGAGAAGGGATTGATATCATAAAGATATTCATTGTAATTGCAAACATTATCATTATCTGGATCTTCATATTTGTTAGAATAATTTGGATCTAGATTGACCGATATCTCCCAGAAATCAGGCATATCATCATGATCTGAATCAAAATAACGTGGATTGGTTTGATAAGTGAATATCTCGTCAAAGTCACTGATATTATCTTTATCTGTGTCGTTTGATACAGCATTTGTATTATAGACCTTTATTTCAGTGTAATCATCAATTCCATCTAGATCTGTGTCATTTGATGATAAATCTGTTCCATAATTGAAAAATTCTAAACCATCAATTATTTGATCATCGTCGGTATCCATTTTTTCGCTATTGCTCTGTAAAATCAATTCAGTAGTGTCATCGATATAGTCACCATCACTATCCAAAACCCTAGTTCTTGATATACCTCCATTATATGCTAGAATTCTCTGAGCTCCAGACATTGATAAACCAAATAATTCCCAACAGTAAAGGTAGTCATCCTCACAAATAGCTAGAATCTCAAACCTGTTATTATTATCAAGATCAGCTATCATTAGAGGAGTTCTAGCAGATATGTGCATATCATAGGAAATAAGCACATTTCCCAAACAATCTAGTACTATGATATTATTACTTCTCGAACTAACAATTATTTCTAAAAATCCATCACTGTTAAAGTCAATAACAGAAGGGGTACCAAGTAGTGTTTCTTGAACATTTGTCTCCCACCAGAGAGTTCCAGTGTTACTATAACAATAGACCTCCCCTGTGTCTGAACACATGATTATATCCATGTAACCATTTGAATCTATATCTACAATGAGAGGATTATCGTAATTTCCATAACCAATTGCACTACTCCACAGAATTATTCCTAAATTATTTACACAATGAAGATGAGCATCAGTAGCAACAATCATTTCTAAATTATTTTCATCAGAATCAAAATTAGCAATACCTAAACAACCAGTTAAATAGTTACTAAATTCTGTTTCCCAGATGATATTCCCTTCTCCATTTATACAATATAGATTCTTACCGTGGGTGACAATTATTTCATATTTCCCATCACCATTGATATCTGAAACCGCTGGTTCTCCAGTTTTTCCAGCTACAGGGAATTCAAGCTGCCATAGTAAATTTCCTTCATACGATACACAGAACAAACCATCCCAGTCTGTACTACAAATTATCTCAAAATTCGAATCTCCATTAACATCAGCGATACAAGGAGTCTTAAATAACGAACTATCTCCTTCTCTAATGTAAGACCAGATAGTGTCACCAAAACGGTTGCTACAATAAATCTTTCCCGCCATCCCTGTAACAATATCAAGGTTATTGTCATTATCTATATCAGCAAAAGCACAGGTTGTTTGAGCAACTGTGGCAAGATAAGATTTGTACCAAATAAGGTCACCATCTTGACTGATAAGATATCCAGATAAGGCAATTTCCTGATGACCGTCGAAGTTAATATCAATAATTGAAGGAGTCTCAGAACACCATGCTAAAGGATAAGTCCATTCAAGTCGAAAAATAACTTCAGAAAGATCTAAATTGAAATTATAATCATTATTTGCTTCAGATGTTTTAGAATCAGCTTGTTGAATAAGACTGAAGCTGCCTAAGATAAGAATAAACAAACCTATTACAATCAGTGTTGTTTTACTGTTATTGCCCATTCTAGACCCATCTGCTATTTTGAAGAATGAGAATACGAGTCAATTTTTTATAACCACTTAACCTCCATTTGTGTGCTGTGTCTTGTTCTCTTGTAAAGTTATTACTCTCTTCTTTATCCTAATAATATTCGTTTAAGCATTTATATAATTTCGTCCTCTAATTCAATAATTCGAATGTTTGGGGAGGGGAAGATATATAAGTGTTTTAGCACTTTGAACTCCATTTTAATAATTAGAAGTTTAGTGAATTTAATAATTGAAACACTTTCAACTAGTAAAAATTTTAACATAGAGCTAGTAGTTATCTTAACAACAAGTTCACAGGGAGGTTTGATTCTTAGTTGACTTCTCATTTTTCTAATAAATGTATTATAATTAAACAATTATATTATTTAGTCTGATACAGAAACAAGACATTAGCTTGACAAATAAGAAACCTATTTTCAACTAAAACAAAACCTTATAGAGAGTTGTAGAAGAAGTTTGAAACAACCAGTTTCTTCGAATGTGTTATTCATTAGTATCAGATCCTTCAATCTTTTCTTTTAATTCTTTTAATTCTGAATTCTTTGAAGTAATATCTGCTTTGATTTTATTAATCTGATTCTCAAGTTCTGCAATTTCCTTAGTTATTTTACCTACTTTTCTGATTTCTTCTTCTTTATCTGTATCTTTGATGAGTGCTTTTTGTATATCCAATTCTGCTTCAAGCTCCTTGTATAATACATCAAGCTGCTGATCTTTAAGTTCTAGCTCTTTTTGAGCTCTCTCTAAAGATTTTTTCTCTTCTTTCATTTTGTTTGACAAATCCACAAGATTTTCTTTATCCTTCTCCATACTCTTAGTATCAGACTCTATACAATCTAAACAGTTATCAATATCTGCTTTGAGTTTTTCAATCTCTTTCTCGATTTTTTTGTTTTTCTTGTCATCTTTCTCTAAAGATAATTCTGTCTCAAACTCAGCAATCTTTTGATTGTCTTTATCCATTTGCTCTTGAAGCTTGGTAATCTCTTTCAAATTGTTCTGAATATTATCTTCCAAATCTTCTATTTGTTTATCAATATCTTTGATTTTATCTTTGAGATCTTTGATTTCCTGATCTTTTTCTACAGATTTTTGTTTGGTCTCTTTAATTTGCTCATTAAGTTCTTTGATTTCTTCTTCAATATTTGCAAGTCTATCTATATCTTTCTTAACATCAACTACATCTTGGATAGATTTTTCCTTTTTTTTCTTCTCTTCTAAATCTTTGTAGAGCTCTTTGATTCGTTCCTCTTTCCTAATTTTATCAGTATTACACTTATCTAATCTCTGTTTATCTTCTTCTAATTTATCTTTTAGTTGAGATCGTTGTTCTGTTTTACTTTCAAGATCAGTTTTTTCTGTTTCCAAATCTCTTTGTAATTGTGTAATTTCCTTAGAAATCTCAGCTATTTTATCAGCTTCTCTTTCCTCAGCAGCTTTTTGTTCAAGATTGGTTTTTCTTTCTTCTCGATCAAGAATTCGTTTTTCCATGTCTTTTACATTAGATCTTTTCAATCTTAATTCTTGATTTAGTAAATCTAATCTTCCTTCCTCAGAAGAAATTTTCTCTTCTAAACTTGAAATCTCTTCCTCTTTCATGTCTTTTTCATGTTCTGTAATCTCAATATCACTTGTAATCTCTTGGATATTTTTCGTGATTTTTTCAAAGTCTTTAAAATCATCAGATGAAGCTCCAAGTTTTATGTGTATCTGTCTTTGTTTCTCTAGTTTTTCCTCTAAATGATCATATAGAGATTTTAGTTCTCGTTCCTTTGTTCTAATCTCTCTTTCAACCAGCTCTATCTGTCCGATATCTAGAAGTTTACCAATTTGAGCTATGTATCTCCTAACTGAATCAATTTGAAGTTCTCCTTTTTCTAGGGTTTTCCTGAAGAAAAGAGCTAGATTAGCATTTTCACCTATTTTAATGATGAGAATATCGATATCATCTGTATCAAAAAGAAGTTGATTATATCCTTTGAAACCATAATTTGATAAATCATACAAATCACGTAATGTCGAAAGAACCTTAGAGAAATCTTCTCCAACTTTTGGGATGTTTACTGATTCTTCAAATTGCTCAAAAGTTGTCTGATAAACTGTCCCATCATTATAGAACATAACAATATGCTCAACTTCTGGGAGAGCTCTTCTGATTCTTTCCATTGTTTTCATAACCATTTTCTTCACATTAACCTATGACTATTGATCTAAACTTATTGATTGTTTTATTCAAGTATGATTTTGTCTGTTCATTACCATACTTTGAAAATATAAAAACTATTCCAACTACTGCAATTATTACTAAACTGATAATTAAACCAATAAGATAAGTATTCTGAGAGAAGAAAGTAAAGTAGAGAGTAACTAGAATTAACTGCAGTATTGTTGTTGTGAATCCTATCTTCCAGAAAGTTTTGATTTTAACTGGACGATTATTCTGCTCAGCTATGTTTAAAACCAGAATATTGTCTCCTAGAGGTGTTAGATTGTCTCCCCAGTTCGCTCCAAATGCTAAAGCATAGAAATATTGATTTCCTTGTGACATAATACCCACAATAGGAATCAAGACCTTGGTAATTGGTATATTGTCTATTAATGAGCTTAGAAATGCAGAAATCCAAATTACTATTATAAGTTGAAATATTGGATTGCTACTCCCAATATTTTTTAGTGCATTTCCAATGATGTCGATAATACCTACTTCTTCTAATCCTCCAGCAACCACAAAAATACCTAGAAGATAAAGCAGTAGTTCCATATCAAATTTGTTCATTATATCTTTGGGTTCTACACCATTTAAAGAGCTGAAAATTGTAAGTATCATAGCAATAGCTAGTGCGATAATATCAGGAGTAATAGTTGGTGAATTTACTGTAACTAGTAAAACAATTAGTAAAATAAGGGATCCTATCGAAGCATAGAGTAATTTTTTATTTTGTACAAAGTTCCAAGGATTAAACTCTTCTAAAGACGTTACCATTCTTTTTCTTGGTTCTCTCAATTCTTGTCTATAAAGAAAAATGAAGAAACCAATTGTTACTCCTGCCATGAGTAGAGAGAATAATCCTACATTCAGAAAGAATTGATTAAAAGATATAGGATTGTCTGTTGTAAGAGATTCTGTAACAATTAGAATATTAGGTATGGATGAAATAGAGAAGAAGGTTCCACCTATGTTGACCATTACAGCTTCAGTGATGATATAAGGTGTCGGATCAATATTAAGAATACGCGATATTGTAATTGTAAGAGGTATCAAAATCATAACAGTCAGGATGTTGTTAATTAAAGCTGAGAAGACAACTGAAAGTGCGCATAAAACTGACATCAAAGCTAGAGGTTTACCTTTTGTTAACTTTATTGCATAGACTCCAAGAAATTGAAAAAGACCTGCTTCTTCCGAGATTTGGACAATAAACATCATTCCAACTATAAGTATGAGGGAGTGTAAGTTAACAAATTGATTCACAGATTTTCCAAAGAGTAACTCTACAATTATACTGAAATTTCTTCCTTCAATAAAAACAAGAACAAAGTATGTTATTATTGCAGCTGTTATCGCAGCGATAGCTCGATTCATTTTATTTGTGAACAGCAAAATGACTACTGCTAGAAAACACAAAGAAATAATAATCTGACTAGCTAGAATTGATATCACCTGCAATTTTTTGGAATAATTAAAATAGATAAAAACCTATTTAGTTATAATTTATTCTATTTGTAAGTAAATTATGTCAATATAAAATATTGCTAAATTGCAAAAAAATAGAAATTTAATGATTATTTTTGTTTACTATCAATATCAATCTTATAATAATAGTGATGAAAAAAACAAAGAAAGCATAAATTGTGACTTTCTCTAAAATACCTAAGTTATTCCAGATAATTTGATCGAAAAATAACATAGCAATAGAATAAGCTATCAAACAAGCAATAATTATGAAATTGACTGAAATATCTAACCACCAGATTTTGAAGGATTTATAAGGATGATCCGAGCCCATTTTCCATACAAAGATCCCCCACAAGAAAGCAGTAAAAATTACAAATCCATACGCTCCTACTGCAAAGATAATATGTAGCACGAAATACTCTCCTTCATTGAAAATCCCACCTAAAGTTATGAACGGACCAATTAGAACTCCTAAGATGGTTAAAGCCTTAAGCAATCTTGGTTTAGGATTATCGAATTCTCTAATGATGAAGTAAATAGCTGGAAAACAGGGAACCATTAGAATACCCGAAATGATGAGAGTAGAATTAAAAAGCCAATCATAAGGATTGTCGTGTCCAGTAACAGAGATTACATCTCTAATGAAATTGTGTGTTATATGATCCCAAGAACCAGTTAAATTAGAAAAAAGATCTCTGAATATACTTTGATTTTCTATTAACAACATCGTTGTGACTGTACCTACTATGAACAAAACAATCGAAATGAGACCAAGTATTAAAGCAGAATTGATGTATACTCGAGTTCTTTTGTTAGAAATCATTCAACTAAAGGGTTAATGAAATATATTTAATTTTATCGAAGATGTTAGTTCTTAGCGATGGACAAAGCTTTTTGAATTAAAGAGATTCGGTTTTAGTATGAGTAAAATTTCTGAAGCAATTGATGTTGAAATGAAATCAATATTCAAGATGTTAAAAGAAGCAGTATCAAGAATAGAAGGAGATTTCTGGAAAGAGAATAAGAATAATTGGATGTATGGAATATTTCTCTGGCATACTATTGAAACAATAGAGTTCTATATGTCTGATTCTGAAGAAGATTTTCAACCTCTAAGTGATGTTACACAACACTCAGAGGAGAAAGAAAGAGCGATAATTCTTACAAAGAATAAAGCTTTTTTTGAGAAATATTTAGTTAAGGTAGAAACTAAAACCTTTGATATCCTTGGAAAAATGACTGAAGAAGATTTCTTAGAAAATGATGGTTTTGCTAAAAGAGGAGCAGTTTCTAGACTTCATAAGTACCTATATATGATAAGACATACAATGGTTCATCTTGGTGAATTGTCCAAGACACTCAGAGATAAAGATGGAAAAGGAATTAGGTGGGAATAAAGAATACCTAATTTTCTATTAGAAAATACTAAAACTGATTATTTTCCTTCTTACAGAATCACTCCAAAATATCGAGAAACTTTTAATATTAAAATGACTTCATAATTATTTATGAAATTCTTGTTTAGAGGTGCGAAATCATTTTTCTTATTACTCCTTTTACTTGTAGCTTGCAATTCCAATTTCAACCTAATCTCAGCAAATTCTCCTGAACCTATGAGGGATTTACGACCTGGTTGGGAAGCTAATACAATTTACGAAATCCCACATCCTCCAGGACCTAAATGTATAGGTGATAATGGTGATTTATTTTATCTAGATAATTTAAATAACATAGCTATGAAAATGGATGAGTTTGGTGTTCATACTGTCTATCAAACCTTAAATTCTTCCTACTCTTTCTCTGCTCTCTGTTACCAACCAAATAATAATCGACTAATAGGTCTAACAGATTATGGATTTTATATCATCACTTCAAGTGATGTGATATGGTTGAACAATTTCACTGAAGGTGAAACAATTAATACTGTAACAGTTGATCCAAACGATGATTCATTTTTCTGTAGTTCTTTATTTTCAGGATCAAATATAACTCATTATGATGCAAGTGGAAACCGTTTATCAACAATTCTCACTAATATACAGGGATGCAGTCAACTTGTTTTGAATAATAACCAAAGTATACTATATTATACTGAAACTTATTCTGGTTCGTTTTCATCCTTAAATCTAACTTCAATGGAAATTGACGTTTTAAGAACTAATATAGGTTTGCCTGGGACTCAAGAAGTTATAGGTATTGGTGTAGATGATAATGATGATTTATATGAAATGACAGCTGATGGAAATAACAGAGGATTTTTCAAATATCAAAATGGTTCCTTTGTTTTATTAATGGCTTCTAAAGGTGGTATGAGCTCACTCACTTGGTCATCAAAATTACAAATGTTTATAGCTGCAGGAAGTGCTGGCGGTTGTTTGATTGGCTATGATCCTTTGAAATCAGAAGCAGAATATCTAACTCCTATAATAAATGCTGGAACTATCATAGAAACACATGAAGGAATAATATTGTATGCATTAGATGATGAAATTTACGAAGTTAATGAATCAGGAACTACCTTGTTTTCTAAAAATCCGAATGGTATGAAGATAAATAATCTGATTCTAGATGTTGATTACAACATTTTTGCTTTATTAGCAAATGATTCAGTTTCAATTAATAGAATAACTAATAATGGAACTTTTGAAGTTTGGTTTCATGATGAAATAACTGATTATGCAAAATCAATTCTTTATAATGCTGTACATCATGAGATTATCCTTTTAGCTGAAAATATAGATAAAAATGAGTCTTATGTGTACAGAATTCCAATTGCAAATCCTTTGAGTTATAGTAAAATTACTACATTTTCCAATACAACGAAAATAAAGGCAGCTATCGATATGATTGGAAACATTTACATTTATGAAGCATATAATAATACACTTTACAAAATCCCAAATGATACAGATGTAAAAGAGATAGTTACAACAGATTTTGCAGACTTTAGTGATATTTATGGACCAAATTTTGTTGTTGAACCACCATTAGTTTATTGTAGTATAGAAAATGGAATAATTTATGGTAGAAATGATGATTTGCATCTCTGGCTGCTAGATCAAGATGTTAGAGTAACCTTAGGAATAAACAATCGAGGAATAGATAATTCTGCTATGTTTCAAAATACTAATCAGGAAATACTGGTGACACAATCAACTTTGGTTTTAAGATTAAAGTACCAAGAGCCAACTCCAACACTGACAACACTGAATAAAGAAAAGACGAGTACTTCTTTCATATTAGCTTCTATTATGATTGTGAGTATTTATTATCTAGTCAAAAGAAAGA
>Ga0315554_1000040_pt1 | contig 59241 bp, 50 predicted proteins | sample SalMarSW160370MG_FD_202114 | JGI IMG/M metagenome (GOLD analysis project Ga0315554, IMG submission 202114) | Salt marsh sediment microbial communities from the Plum Island Ecosystem LTER, Massachusetts, United States - Salt Marsh Sediment SW1603-70 ...
CACAGACTGCCGAGGTGGTAGGAACAATAGAGAACAAATCAATCAAAATGGACGGTGTTACATGGGATGGAGAGAATATCTGGGTTGTAACGTACCAAAGCAGCCCTATTGAGTGGAGAATAGCAAAGTTGGATAATAATGGTGAAGTTCTTTTTTCGTTTAAAGTACCAGTTGACAGTCTGGACAATATTCACAATTTCGGTATGACAAATATTACCTCGGATGGTAAAACAATTTGGGCAAATCATTGGAATGAAGGCCTTATCTATCGTTTCACGAAAAAGGGGAAAGTGGTTAATAAATTCGGAATCCCTTCCGTTAACCAGCTTATTCCCGTCGGTATTACATGGGATGGCACCTATCTCTGGGTGTTCCACTGGAGCAACAGGAATATCTATAAATTGGATCGAAAGGGAAAAGAGCTTAGTCAAATATCCTTGAGGAAAATTTCGCCACCTCCAGATATGGGCCTTGCGTGGGATGGCACGTATTTTTGGGTTGGAAGTAAAGGCGCGAACCGCGTAATACGAATTACTCCTGATGGACAACAAAAAGGTTTTATACGCGGACCAAAAAAAGGGGGCGGAATACGTGACCTTGATTGGGACGGAGAACATCTTTTACTTCTTTATCAGCAGGATAGTAAAATTTATAAATTGAAAATTCATGATTAATCGTGTCAATGCTGATTTTATTGAAATATTCCGTTTGAATCTCCTTGATAATTCAAGGGATTGAGATTTTCTAAAGGAATAACATGGTAAAGTTAAAGGATGTAGCACATTACGTAGATGTATCAGAAGCAACGGTATCTCTCGTTATGAATAACAAGACGGGGGTGAATAAAAAAACGAGGGAAAGGGTCCTCCATGCAGCCAAAGAGCTAGGGTATTACCCGAATAATATAGCCAGGGGTCTGGCTATGAAAAAAACAAATACAATTGGTCTGGTGATTACGGATATCGAAAATCCATTTTTTGGAAGTATCACCCGACTGATTGATGAGAATGCCCTCGCTGAAGGATATAATCTGATTCTATCTGTGTCTAACGATGATTTGTCACTTGAAGATAAAATAGTATATGACTTTATTGGAAAGAGGGTTGATGGGGTTATAATAGTACCAACTCTGACTCCAAGATCTGATCTCTCGTATTTTGAGCAGCTTCGTGTACATGATATACCATATGTATTTGCAACTACATACTATCCGGGTATCCAGGGCAGCTGCGTGATGACTGATTTGGAAGACGGCTCTTTTCAGCTAACAAAGTATCTAATTGAGCTCGGCCACAGAAAGATACTCTTTTTAGTCAGTAGTAATAGTGATATCGCTGTATCTAAATTGAGAATTGATGGGTTCCGTAGGGCATTTAAAGAGGCTGGTTCTGAGGTCAATAAAAACTTGATTAAAAATTGTACCCATCCTGATTTTAATTGCGGGTATGAAACGACCATTAAAATGGTCCGTCGCCGGAAACCGGATGCAATCATGGCAATTAACGATATTATGGCTCTGGGTGCGAAGAAGGCTGTTAAAGAGCTGGGGTACAGAATTCCTGAAGATATATCTGTTGCCGGGTACGACGATGTCATTTTTTCATCAATTTCCGAAATACCCTTAACCACTGTTAAACAGGACATAGCCAAAATCTGTCGTGATACTGTAGAGCTGTTAATGAAAAAGATCAGAGGCGATAAGATACAGGGAACAACCCATAAAATTAAAGCGGAGCTTGTTATACGAAAGTCTACCGGAATACACAGAAAATAGATCATGTACAGGCAATTTTTCAGTGAGTCAGAAGCGATAATTTTAAAAAGACCGGTATAATTTAGTGTTGCTCTTGATTTAAAACGCTTTAAATATTTTCATAAAAGCGATAACGATTTTCCTTTGCCCTAGTAATAATAAAATTTTTTTTATTGTGAAAAGATAATAACGGTTGTAAACGGAGGATTTTTAAATGACACACAAGGAACGTATGTTGGCTGTCCTTTACGACAAGGATGTCCCTGATAAACTGCCTCATGGAGATGTTACCGTAGACCCGAAGATTGCACAGGGGGTTTTTAGGGAGACAATTCCCGAAGAGCATGGAAATTTTCTTGTATACTGGATGACGGAATCCTTTTCCGACCGGTTTTTTGAACGCCATTGCAGGCTTCGAGATTTTCTGGGATTCGACTTTGCCCATGTTTTTCCAAGAGAACCTTTTAAGAAAGCAGGTGAAACCGATGAAGGGTACCCGATCATTGAAGATGTTTGGGGTGGTAAAATAATTGCTGCGCCACAGTCGACTGAAGAGCTTTCGTTGCCTATTCCCGATATTACAAATGTCGAAGAGTATAAATTTCCAGCTGTTGATGATTTTTCCTTTGATAATTTAGAGCGATGGGTGAATGAAAGTGACCTGTTTACAGTGTGTCAGCTTGATACTGGTTTTTTTAAAGTGTATCTTCTCGTTGGATTTACGAATTACATGTATTATATCTATGATCATAAAGAAGAACTGGAAATTCTCATGAAGCGGCTTGCTGACCTTCAGATATGCATTGCGAGGGAAGCAGTGAGACGCGGAGCAGATTGTATCTGGCTTGCGAATGATTTTGCTTTCAACACAGGACCATTTATTTCACCGGAATTACTCTGGGAACTGGATTTTAAATATGAAAAAAAAATAGTCGATGAGGTCCATAAATTGGGTGTACCATGTGTCTTACATGCCTGCGGCAATCAGAATGAAACATTGGATTTGATTCTTGAAACAGGAATCGATGCCCTTCACGCTATGCAACCTTCAGCACATAACGATATTCGAAAAATTAAAAAAAGGTATGGGAAAAAATTAACCTTAATCGGAAATGTCGACATAAGCAAACTTCTCCCCTTCGGCACTCCATGGGAAGTCGATCAGAACGTTAAAGAGCTCATCAGAGATGTCGGGAAGGATGGTGGCTTTATACTGACGACATGTAATGGTATTATGGAGGACGTGCCCGTGGAGAATGCCATCACGATGCACCTCTCGTGCGAGAAATACGGACACTACCCCATAAATATATAAACAATAATAATAGCACAATGTATAGTGTAAAATAACTGTTATGGAGAATAAAATGTTTATTGATATACACATTGATTATTCAGAAATCGAAAAGAGGAATAAAAGATGGAATAAAACCATGGCGTTTGATTTTGCCGATAGAGTTCCGGTCCTCCATTATCTCGGTGCTCGTTATTGGCTTCCTCACATTGGAATGGGAAACGGTTTTAAAAAATACTTGAGTGATCCAAAGATCATGTTGGAATCACAACTTCAAGGGTCGAAATGGATTTTGGAAAATGTGGATTCAGATTACCATAAGATAGTGTGCTATCCTGATTTTATGTGGGCGGAGGATATAGAATCATTCGGTGCGGAGTTTATATATTCGGAGGACGATTCTCCCTGGGTAGCCAGTCCGCACTTGCTTCAAAAGGACGATGACCTTGAAAAATTACGTAAAATTGACTATGTCCACTCTGGAATTCACGGCAAAATGTTTGCCTTTTACGAAAAAATGAAGGAGATTGCCGGTGATTATACATTAAGATTTGATGACGGAATGACTATTGAAGCCACAGAACTGGTATATATGGGAGGTGCTGGAATAATTGGGCCGATGGTGATCGCCGGAGACCTCCTGAGCGTAGAAACCCTATCATTTAATCTTTTTGATAGACCTGATTACATCAGAGAACTCCTTTCAATCATTGCAGAAAAAAGCATTCAGTGGATTGATGCTGCAAGAAAAATTTCCGGAGGTAAAACTGCTTTTGCAAATGACTTTCATGAGGGATTCGTTTTTGTTGGTGATGATGGGACTGCCCAACTCTCGCCAGCGCATATAGAGGAGTTCGCTTTGGAACCCCTAAAAAAGCTTGCAGACTATATTCATGATCAAGGTCTTAAAGTCATGGCCCATAACTGCGGGAAAGCGGATCATTTACTGAAATACTGGATCGATGATGTTAAAATTAACAGATATATAGGATTCAGCTACCTCACTGATAAGAAGAAGGTACGGGATGTAATGGGCGGAAAAGTTGCTATTATCGGTGGAATGGATACGACAATTCTTCATGACGGAACACCCGAAGATGTTCGAGAAGATGTAATAAGAGCTCTTGAAATACTTAAAGAAACTCCTGGATTTGTGCTCATGGACGGTCATAATATTGCGCCCGGTTCTCCTGTCGAGAATCTCAATGCAATTACAGCTGCTGCAAGAGAATACGGCAGTCTTTAAAATAGGTAGTATTACACCAGAAAATACGGCTACTAATAATGTTCTTGGAAAATTTACCATCTGAAACAAGGAGGTTTCTTCAGACTTCAAATGGTAACTTTCTTTGTTAGATTATTTTATGGAGTGGTGGAGGTGATGTATGCTTAATAAAGGATTCACCCGAAAGTTCAAGCCACTTGAGATATTAACTGATGAGCAAATTGAAGAAATCCATAGAGGAACATTAGATCTTCTTGAGAGGACAGGGATTCGTTTTGAAAGTGATAAGGCATTAAGATTCCTTGCTGACCATGGTTGCAAGGTTGATTTTAAAGACAAGCGGGTTAGGATTCCAAGTGGGTTGGTTGAGGATAGCCTTGCCAAGTGTCCGTCAAGCTTTCTCCTCAAATCAAGGGATCCAAAAAATAATTTGAGGATAGGTGGAAACACGGTTTATTTTACAGCATCGGTAGGAATGAGAACAGTAAATATCGACACCTGGGAACAGCGGATACCAACTATGAAAGAAAATGATGAGGCTGTACGTGTTCTGGATGCACTGGACACTGTCCATTTACTGGTTTCTTACTGTCCGTACTCCGAGATAGTAGATGTGCCTCCGGTTCTGGCCTATCCTGTAAGTACTGCCAGCAGAATGAAGTATTCAACTAAAGTCTCACGGACGAGTCAGGTTATGGATTCTGAGATATGGGATATAAAAATGGCGGAGGTAACCGGGACAGATGTGCTTGGTGATATGGAGGCTTCGCCACCTTTAACCTACTATGAAAACACGGTGAACTCTGCTTTCAGATTTGGTAAAACTGATTTTCCCGTATTTATTGCCAGTGGGCCTGTTATGGGTGGGACTGCACCCGCCACCTTTGCTGGATCAACCATTACAAACAACGCTGAAATAATAGCTGGAATAGTACTCATGCAGCTAATAAGTCCCGGGAAAGGGGTGATAGCTTCTCATTTTGTATTTCCGATGAACATGGAAACAGGTCAGCCTGGTTTTGGGAGTGTTGAAATTGCTCTGCATGACGCAATGTTCAACCAGATTTTTAGGAAATACGATATTCCAACGGCAAGCTGTAACCCATATGCAAGTAATGCAAAAACAATAGGGTTCCAGAATGGATATGAGAGAATGCTCCTTTCATTAACAGCGGCTCTATCAGGAGCGAATTTCATTATTCTTCATGGAGGAATCCATGGTGAATTGACATTTCATCCTGTGCAAGCTGTACTGGATGATGAAATAGCCAGTATTGTGGGACGGTACATAGAAGGGGTCAATGTATCGGATGAGACTTTAGCTTTAGACCTTATCGAGGAAGTTGGTCCCATTCCGGGTATGTATTTGGATAAGGCACACACGAGAAAATGGTGGAAAGAAGAATTCTTGCTTCCGAAAGTCGCAGATAGATTGCCATATCCTCAATGGATAAAAGAAGGAAGAAAAACCGCTGTTGATAATGCAAAGGCAAGAGTTGAGGAAATAATAGCTACACATAAGCCAATGCAATTGTCGAAAGAGCAAAACAAAGAGATAGACGAGATATTAAAAGAAGCAAAAATGTATTACAGTAAAAAGGGGTTATTATAAATAAATTCCTCTGTTGTCTTATATTAACTGAATATATTGGTTGCCGATTACCAAAATAATTGAGTATTTAAAAATTTGTGAAAAATTCTACATTACTATACCCGCAGTTTAAGTATTCCGTACCCTGAAAGGCCGACAGAGAAAGAAAATTTCAGTTTCTGCTAATGCAAATATCACGGAGGATTCGCGAAGCCTTTAAAAAAATTACAGGTTGTAATTCAACTTTTCATAAAATAGTGAAGAAAATTAGTGAAATAGTGAAGTGACAAAGGGACGAAGAAGTGAAACAATATACGACAGGGGAGGCGAGTTATGAATTTCGGTATTATAGGATGTTGCGGGATAGCGGACAGGAGAACAATACCGGGCATGATCGAATCGGATAAGGTGAAGATACTGGCGGTTGAAGATATCAATGAAGAGCTCGCTAAAAAGGTTTCGCAAAAGTACGGCATCACTGAATACACAACCAGTGAAGATAAGCTGTTGAAAAACGCTAATATTCAGGTGGTATATATAGGAACGCCGGTTTTTGTGCATACAGAGCAGATTATGAAAGCAGCGGATGCCGGAAAGCACATCCTCTGCGAGAAACCACTTGCCCTGTCGGCCAAAGAAACGGAAAAAATAATCGAGTATTGCGAAAAAAAGAATGTCACCCTGCAGGTGGGATTTATGATGCGGTATCACGGGTATCATATAAAGGCGAAAGGGATGATAGAAAACGGTGATCTCGGACGGCCGGTGATGGGGAGGGGGCAGCTTACCTGCTGGTATCCACCTATACCCGGGGTCTGGCGCCAGGATCCTGAAAAGGGAGGCGGCGGAGCGCTCATGGATATGGCGATCCATACTGTGGATATTCTCAGGTACATGTTCGGGGAAGTGGAGACAGTTTCCTCTTTCAACGGAACGCAGACCCATGACTATCCAGTTGAGGATTCAGGTGTGGTACTGCTGAGGTTTGAAAACGGCGCATATGGGGTGTGCGATTCGTTTTTCAATATCCCGGACGAAGCCGTAAAGGGTGTTCTGGAATTATACGGCACCAAGGGGAGCCTCATGGCTGAGGGAACCATTTCCCAGGTAGCGGGCGGAAGGATGGTGGCGTATCTTCAGAAAGAGGACAGGGGATATGATGCCCAGCAGGAACGGAGAGGGATACAACCGGTTGAGGTGAAAGCAGAGCTTAAAAATATGTATCAAGCAGAAGTCGAGGATTTTATCGATTCGGTGGAGAAAAAGCGAAAGCCGATGAACAGCGGTGAAGAGGCGCTGAAAAATTTCAAAATAATACAGGCAGCGTATAAATCGCAGCAAAGAGGAAATACTGTCAGCATATAATTGGAACACATACGATTACCTTTGAATATAATGCCGACAGTAGCCGTTCGAATAATCGTTCGATATAAAACAATGTATCTATATAAATGGAAAAAGTATTAGGGGAGAGATATACCAATTTTCTACCTCAACATCCATTGCTCTTGTTCATTGAGTTAGGAGTGGAATAAAGGGGAGGAGATTAAAAGTTAATACTATTGGAGTAATAATAACAAAGAAAGGGGCATTATATGGAGGAGTGTCTTGCGATAAACGGAGGGCCAAAAGCGGTCAAGAATCGATTGACCGGCTGGCCTCATTTTAATGATGCTGCAATTAATTCCGTTGTTGAGGTACTGAAGTCGGGGAAGGTCAACTACTGGACAGGGCCGAAGGGCATGGAATTCGAGAAGAGATTTGCCGAGTGGCAGGGGAGCAGGTGTGCTGTCAGTGTTGCGACGGGAACAGCAGCCCTGCACACGGCGATCACCTCACTGGGAATCGGACCGGGAGATGAGGTGATAGTGCCTTCATACACCTTCATTGCGACGGGCTTTGCTGTTGTGCAGGCAGGAGCGATACCGCGGTTTGCGGATGTGAACATAGAGGACCACTGCCTCAGCATCGAGTCTGCGGAGAAGCTGGTGAACGAACGGACGAGGGCGATAATTCCGGTGCACCTCTACGGGAATGTATGCGACATGGACCCGATACTCGCGTTTGCGAAGGAGCACAATCTGTTTGTTATAGAGGATAATGCGGAGGCTTTTGGTGGAGAGTACAAAGGGAGAAAGACCGGCACAATCGGGCATATTGCCGCATGCAGCTTCTGTCAGAACAAGACGTTTACAACGGGCGGAGAAGGTGGTATGATAACGACTGATGACGAGGAGCTTGCTTGGACTGCGCGGAGTTTCAGGGACCACGGGTATGACGTGAAGGAGCGGCTTAATCTGCTCGAGATGGAGCAGAAGCTTCCGTACATTCACAACATGGTGGGCTGGAACTACCGGATGACGGAGATGCAGTCAGCGATTGGGCTTGCCGAGCTCGAACGTATCGATGCCTGGAATCTGCCGATGAGGAGGCGCAATGCGTATATTCTCATTGACCGGCTGAAAGGTCTGCCGCAGATAAAGTATGTGCCGATCGATACTCCGGAGCGAAGAAACGGCTGGTATGTACTTGCGTTTTCACTTGATATAGAAAGCATGAGCTGTGATATAAAGCAGTTCGTTGAAGCAGCGGCTGCTGAGGGTGCGCCGTGCTGGAAGGTGTTCTGGCCGCAGTGCCATACGGAGAAGGCATTCATCGAAAAGAGGGCATTCGGAAGATCGGGATTTCCGTTCACCTCGAAAGAGTATACAGACCCGGAAAGTGTAGATTACAGCGGTGTAGAAGTACCGAACGCTCGGTGGCACGAAGCGCACACATTTACCTGTTTCGCCTTTCCGACCTGTTCGGAGGAGGATATGGGGCAGATTGCGGATGCAATCGAAAAGGTGATTAAAGAGTACTCATAGTCTCTTATAAAAAAAAGCTGTTATACGCAGAGTAAGGGTAGAATCTACAATTACAGAAGTATTAAAGATTTATTTTAAAAAATAGTGGAACGATAAAAATTGTTCCTTATTTAATTAAATTTTATTAGGAGGCGTACAATGTCTAGGAAAAGAATTTTTGTGCTCGTTCTGGTTGTCATGTTTCTTTTCAGTTTGCAACTTGTTTTTGCTGGAGGAGGAGGAAAGGGGAAAAAGGCAACCATTAAGTTCATGGCTGCACTGTACAGTGATGCAACAACTCCATTCTGGAATGACCTCATTGCAGCTTTTGAAAAGGAGTACCCCAATGTTCACGTCGAGCTCGATGTTGTGAACTGGGATAATGTGTATCAAAAAACGACAACGCTGATATCAGCAAAACAGGAACCGGATATTTTAAACACAGATACAATAATGGTTCAGTATGCAGATCAGGGGCTTTTGGAACCGTTAGATGGATACATGGATGAGAGCTTTAAAAGTGAGTTTATACCAAGCCTTCTTGAGTCAGGTGTATATAATGGAAAAACCTACGGGCTTCCCCTTTTAGCGTCCGTTCGAGCTCTATTCTACAACAAGGATGTATTTAAAAAGGCCGGTATTGAGCCGCCGGAAACTGCCGATGATTTTGTCAAGGCCTGCCTGGCAATCAACAATCCTCCTGATTTCTATGCTTTTGGTATGCCTATAACCAATTTCGAGGGTCAGGCATATATCTCCTACTTCCTCTGGGCTGCAGGAGGCAGATGGGAAGATGAAAACGGCAGATGCGTCGTGAATAGCGAAGCAGGACTAAGGGCATTGAACTTTGCAAAAGACCTGGTACACAAGTATAATGTGGTATATCCCGGCTGGAGCACAGTAAACCGTGATGATACGCAGAAAGTAATGATTTCGGGAAAGATCGGCATGATGATGACGGCGAATTTTTTTCCAACAGTTGCGAAATCCGAGAATCCGAACCTGCGACTTGGAGCGGTACCAATACCTAGAGATAAAGAACAGTACAATCTCGGAGTTGTTGATTCACTCATGATCTTTAAGAGATCGGAGCATAAAGAAGACGCTTTTAATTTCATTAAATTCTACTACCAAAAAAAATGGCATGAGCGATTTATCAAGGCGGAGGGAATGCTGCCCACTACAAAAGATGCAGCAAATGACCTTGCAAATGACCCCGACCTGGGTCCTTTTATCAAATTATTGCCACATACGAGATTTTATCCATTAGAGCCCAAGTGGGAGCCAATGGTTCTTGAGGTTATTAAAGCATGGCAGGTTGCTATTTTAGGGCAGAAAGATCCAAAAGAAGCGCTTGACGATGCAGTAGCGAAAATTAACAAAGAGATTCTAGGTAAATAGATTTTAAATAGCTTTGAGGGCTCCCACACATCTCTGGGAGCCCATTATTTTATTTTCGATAGATGATATAAGGAATGAGTTTTTGCTGAAAGCTATAAAAATAACAAAAACAGAGAGAGTTGCATATATATGCCTATTACCCAGTTTAGTACTGGTAACTAGTATAATATTTTACCCCGTTATAAAAACATTTATCAGCTCTTTTTTTGCAATGGACCTCTATGGCAATATGGAGCATTTTGCCGGACTTAATAATTTTAAACGCCTTTTTCGAGAAGACATTTTTATTAGGGTTTTCATCAATACGCTCTACTGGACCCTTGGGATGGTTGTCCCTACTATAATCATTTCACTTATACTATCTCTTGCATTAAATAATAGATTTTTTGGCAGGAAGTTTTCAAGAGCTATTCTTATTCTTCCGTGGGCAGCTTCAATTATGATAAGTGCTCTTTTATGGAGATGGCTTTTTAACGGAGAATATGGAATGGTAAACAGGCTTTTACATGATCTTCATATTATCAAAAACAATATCCACTGGCTCGCATCGCCGAAAACATCATTTCCTGCCATGATTTTTGTAGGTGTTATTGTTTCAATTCCGTTCACCACAATAACTTTATTAGCAGGGCTTCAATCCATTCCAGATGAATTATACGAGGCAGCGCGGGTTGATGGCGCGAACAAAATCAAAGTCCTTTTTAAAATAACCCTTCCTCTATTAAAAACGGTTTTTTTTATAGTCACAACGTTAAATTTCATATATATATTCAACTCTTTCCCGATTATCTGGGTGATCACAAGGGGTAACCCTGCAAATCAGACGGATATTATCATAACCTACTTATATGAAAAAGCGTTCCTCTATCAAGATTTTGGTATCGCATCTGCTCTTTCGGTTATAACTTTTTTATTGCTGTTAATCTTCAGTATTCTGTATGCATGGCTTTTATACAGAGCAGAGGACTAAAATGAAACTCGGGCTTGAAAGAAAAATCAACTTTATACTTATTTATACTGTTGTTATTCCAATTTTACTCATTATTATTTTTCCATTTCTTGTGATGGTACTCACCTCTCTTAAACCGAACAGTGAAATTTATGTTTCTCCACCATACTGGCTTCCTAAAAAACTGCTTTTCAAAAATTATTTTGATATCTGGCGCTATGTAAGGCTTGCGCATTACTTTGCTAACAGTGGCATTTATGCGATCGGAACGACTATCCTCACTATATTTGTAGCTCTACCGGCATCCTACGCAGTTGCACGCATTAACTTCCGGGGAAGAATGGCTTTTTTATTCCTCATACTCGTTACACAGATGTTTTCACCGATCGTGGTTATTATTTCGTTGTATAAGATGATGGCTTTCTATCATTCACTCAACACGTATAGAAGTATAATTATCACATACGCTGCTTTCAATCAGGCATTTTCAATCTGGCTATTGACAGGTTATTTCTCTTCCATTCCCAGGGATATCGAAGAGGCAGCGATGATTGACGGTTGCTCAAGATTTTCTGCAGTTCTCAGAATCCTTATTCCACTTGCCAAACCCGGTATTGTCGCAACGGTCATTTTTGTTTTTATCTGGGCATGGAATGAGTTTCTTATCGTTTTTACATTCGTATCTACCGATAAACTGTGGCCCTTAACCTTGGGTATATACGGGTTTATCGGTAAATACAAAATCCTGTGGAATTACCTTATGGCTGTTTCCTTTCTCACAACGTTACCGGTTGTTGTACTTTTTCTGTTGATTGAAAAACAGCTTGTGAGCGGTCTCACAACAGGAGCGATTAAATAAACCTTTCACATAACTGATTTTTTCCTGCATTTATCCTCGTCTATTTTAGTAAATCGTAAGATAGTTAAGAATTATTCGTAGATTCTCTATAGATTTTCGTCAGATATAATGCTATGAAATGATGTGAATGATATGGGAGGTAATGAAGAGAAATGAATGATCATTTTAAAGTGGTGAAAAAGGCAATTGAATTCAGGAAACCGGACTACCTGCCTATGGAAACGATTGATGTCCCTGGGATCTATAATGCGTACCATACTCTGGATCCTGAGACTGTTACCTTTATTCCAGGGGCAGAAAATAGTGATTCGTTTTGGGTGTGCTGTTACTCATGGGTCCATGAAATAATAGGAAAAACCCCTGCAGGTGAATCAATAAAAAGGGATCAATTTGGTATGTTTCTTAAAATCCCCAATGACACAAATGCAACGTATACTATACTAAAGAATCCACTTGCTCACAAGGATTCACTCGAAGGATTTGAGTTTCCCGATCCTGATGATACAGATCCCTCCTTTGAAAAATTAGGTGCGGTAATAAAGGATAAGTATCCAGACCGTTTTATTAATGGTACTATTGATGCAGGAATATTTTTAACGAGCATGATGCTTATTGGTGAGGAGGAGTTTTTGATAAAAACATTTGATAACATTCACTTTGTGCTGGAATTGTATGAAAAAGTAATGGAATATTATAAATCTCTTGTACTTAAATATAAAAAAGCAGGCGCACACATGATAACAGAGTTTGAAGACATAGGAGGAACATCAAGTCTTCTTATAAATCCGCAGGTCTGGAAAAAATATTTTAAACCAATTGTTAAGGAGTTTTTCAAGTTTGTACATGAGCAGGGATTATACACCGGTATTCTCATTGATGGTAACTGTGCTGAGATACTGGATGACCTGCTGGACATGGAAATTGATGTATTCCAAAGTTGTGACATGTATACAACCGGTATAAAAACAATAAAAGATAAGCTCGGCGGGAAAATGTGTATCAAGGCATCAGTTGATATGCAGAAAACACTGCCACTGGGTACACCAGAGGAGGTGAAAAAAGATGCATGTGAACTTGTTGAAACATTTCATGACTCAAATGGAGGGTTTATCTGTGAAGTAGTTCGCTGGTTTCGACCATCCTATCCTGATATGAATGTCCTTGCATCCGTCGATGCATTTAATGAATACAGACGAGAGATATTATAAAATAGTCTTGATGGAAATTAGTTCCCTGAGAAAGGGTTTACTTGATTTTACAGAAAAAGTAGCATTATCGGAGGAGGCCTTCTAGTTTATGATGGTTAGGATAGGGCCGGTAATTTTTTGTGAGGGAACGGATATGGGTTCGGTAATTGATTTGAGCGGGAAAATAGAAAACGGTCTGTGGGGGTATCATGAACTGCCCGGTCTTGAAAAGATCGTGCCGCCGGTCCGGGTGGAAACAATCGCCACTGTAAAAGAACACGGTTTTTTTGCTTCGAAGTTTATTCTTTCGTCGATCTCCGCTTCGTATGTCGAGTCTGGTTCGCATATTATCAACGGGGCGAAAAACCTTGATGAATACCCTGTTGAACGCTTCATACGACCCGCGAAAATTATCCGGCTTCCCGCTCAACCGGCAAAGGCACTCATAGACGAAGCGCCACTCGTTGATAATGCACTGGAGATTGATGCCGGGGACGCTCTTATTATCGATACCGGGTGGGGGAAGATGTGGAACAGGCCGGGGTATGTTCTTCAGTGTCCGAACTTTCTTCGAGGGGCACTCAAGTGGGTGCTGACAAAGGATATCAGCATCTTTGCCGTTGATGTGCCGTGCATCGAGGCATCCTGGTCTGAAGAAGAGGAGGAGGAAAAGGGAGGCCTGCTCGGTGAATTATTCAGAAAGGATATACTTCTTGCAGCACCGCTTGTAAATCTCGATAAAGTGAATGGTAATGCCGGCACCCTTGTATGCATGCCGCTTTCCGTCAAGGGGACGTCTGGTGCACCTGCGAGAATCGTTTTTATCGAAGAAGATATGTGACACAAATCGGTTCGGGTTGCAAGTTTAAAAAAACTTTACCGGGTGAAATTGCGTTCGTGGACAGCGGAATATTGCATATATCGTCAATAATAAAAGAGTGAAGAGGAGGAGAAAATGCCAGAGGAAAAACCATCTGATTTTCGCTACAGCACCGGTGAGGCGAAGGTGCCGTGGGCTGCGGTCGGAGAGAATTACAATGCGCAGGATGTTATCGATGTTGTCAAATTTCTGATACAGAAAGCCGATGACAAGTACGATTCGGTTTTAAAGGAAGTCGAGTCGGGTATACTGGAGCTCGCAAAGCACGGAAGTCCTCCCGGAAAGCTCTCGCTAGGAGACAAGGTGAGTACACTGGAGAAGAGAGTGAACGAATTTCTGGGCTCAAAATACTGTGCCTTTATCACCAATGCGACTGCAGGTTTCGAAATAGGATACCGGTATGCGAACCTGGATGAAGGGGATGAGGTGATCGCCCCGGCAATCACCTTTATTGCAACGATTTCGTACCCGCTTACAGTCGGAGCAAGGGTCGTGTTCGCAGACCTCGATCCTCGTACGATTAATATGGACCCTGTGGATGTCGAGAGAAAAATTACTGAGAAAACGAAGGTCATTGTACCTGTTCATATTGGCGGGTGGCCTGTTGATATGGATCCCATCATGGAGATAGCGGAAAAACACGATCTGCTTGTTATCGAAGATGCTGCCCATGCATTCGGTTCGGTATACAAAGGCAGGAAAATCGGCACGATAGGGCATTTCGGCAGCTTCAGCTTTCATGAAGTGAAAAACGTGACCTCCTTCGGGGAGGGTGGTATCGTAACGACGAATATCGAATCGTTCGGCAATGATCTCTTGAAGGCGAGGTTTCTAGGGCTCGATCTTTCAAAAAAGATAAAAAACTGGCTGTACGATGTTGTAGCGCTGAAGGGTAAGTACGATATGTTTCCGGGCCATAATTCTTCATCAACCGAGATACAAGCGATCGGTCTTTTACGCCAGCTCGAGAGGATTGGAGACATCAATAAAAAAAGGAAGGAGGCAGCCGAGTATCTCGGTAAAAGGTTCGCGGAAAACGATGCGATTATCCCGCAGCTTCTTGATACGGATGATGTTCAGTCGACTTTTCACCTGTACCTTCTGCAGATCAATCCCGAAAAGGCGGGTGGTGATATTCAGGACCTGAAAAAGAAGCTCGAAGCAAAGGGGATCACGAATATCCCACACTTTGCACCGTTGTATAAGTTCGACGTGGTAAAAAGTCTGGGATACGATACAGACGCAATCGAAGAGAGCTGTCCGGGTGCCGAGGAAGTATTCAATCACCGGTTCACCCACCTGCCGCTGTACGGGCTTTCAAAGGAACAGCTTGACTATATGGCCGACAGTATACTTGAATCGGTGGATGAGATGCAGAAGGGCAAATAGCCGTTGATTTTTATCCGCTATTAGATGTGCTGAATATTCTCTATTAAATAGGTAATAGGTGAATTGATTTTTTCTAAATCGATGTTCAAAGTTCAGAGTCCTGTTGTATTCTTTGTTTGAAACACTCCATGTACTCATCGTGATACGGTTTGAAGTCGAAATATTTAAGGTTAGCCCTTTCCTTGTAATCAAGCAGAGCATTCTCGTCGCTGCAATAAATCAGTTTCCCGAAATTAATAATTCTCTAACCATTTACCTATCATGGAATAAGCAGCTTTCAGAATAGTTTTATTCATCATGCGGTTGAATATTCGAGAAATGATATTTCTCCGGGGGAGGGCTGATGCCTCCCCCGGATTAATTTTGTTTACTTGCTTTCTATGGCCGGTAGGCGATTGCGTACACGCCGTACTTATCGAGCGCGACAGCCTGCCATGTTACCCCATTATCGGTCGACAGGAGATGGTCGCCGTTGTTGCCTAACGCTGACCACCTGCCGTTTCCGTCCGTCGCGATGTCGCCGAGCGGATGTCCCAGCGATGTGAATTCAGACGGCAGGGACCCTGAAATATCTGTCCAGGTATCGCCATTTGTAGATTGAATCATAACCGGTATCGGGGATGCGTAGTACGCAGGTCCGACAGCGATGGATTTTCCATTACCATAAGAGATACCGGAGAGGGGTGAGGTGGAGAATGAAAACCTGCAGATTATACTGGCGTCGTACTATATTTATAAATACGTATAATATTCCGGTAATTTCCGGATGTGCAGCGGAGATGAAAGGTTCAGGGCTCTTTCTGAAAAAGGCGTGTGCTGAAAAATATCAGGTGTGACTCATGAACTATGAACCCTCGTATATTGCGCTTTTTAATGCCGGCGTGCTTGAAAAAATCGCCGATACGCTTGAAAACCGTATGAAAAAATGTATACTCTGCCCCCGTGCCTGCGGTGTGGACAGGACAAGGGATAAAACCGGGTTTTGCAGGAGCGGAATGCTTCCCGTAGTTTCGTCGTTCAACGCTCATTTCGGAGAGGAGCCGCCCCTGGTCGGCACCCGGGGCTCGGGCACGATATTTTTTACCAACTGCAATATGGCCTGTATCTTCTGCCAGAACTACGACATCTCTCATTCAGGAAGCGGTAAAGAGGTGACGTACGAGGAGCTCGCCATGATGATGGCCTCCCTCCAGAATTACGGTTGCCACAATATCAACTTCGTTACCCCCACCCACATGGTGTATGCAATCGTCAAGGCGCTTCTTGTAGCGATTCCCGCAGGCCTGCGCGTGCCGCTTGTGTACAATACCGGCGGGTACGATTCTGTTGAAACACTGAAGCTTCTTGACGGGGTATTCGATATATACATGCCGGATTTCAAGTACTGGGACTCCAACACCGCGAAAAAGTTGAGCGGTGTTCATAATTACCCCGAAAACGCGCGGAATGCGCTTCGTGAGATGCACAGGCAGGTGGGGGATCTCAAAATAGAGGAAAGCGGCCTTGCGTACAGGGGGCTTCTCTTGCGCCATCTCGTCCTGCCCGATAACCTTTCAGATACCAGAGAGGTGATTGACTTTTTGTGCACCCTTTCAAGGGACACCTTTGTAAATATCATGGACCAGTACAGGCCGACGTACCGTGTGCGCGAGCACCCGGGTCTGGGGCGAAGGGTTACGCTGCAGGAGATCGATGAGGCCCTGCAGTATGCGAGAAAATCGGGCCTCCGGCGTGTCATTTCCTGAACGCAGTAAAATAGGCAGGTAAACTTTAGCAGTAACAGCCGAAGTAGTATTTACTGTTAAAAATGGAAGTTGTTATGGTATGCATTCATGTTTCAGGATTGATGACCTTCTGAAGTTTACCCGAACAGCGATGCGATGAGCGGGATGCCGCCTAAAAACGTGCCGATCGTGCTCCCGATATTCGATAGAAAGAAAACGAGGAGCACGTGGGTGAACCGGTTTCTGAAAAACCCCTTGAAGCTCGCGATATCCTCCTGCAGATTTTCAAAATCGACAACACGCGGTTTTCGAAGCGTCCCTTCCAGAATTCCGGTGAGAATCCCAACACCGATAACCGGCACGAGCGAGGTGAAGGGAGCGGCTACAAAGGCTAACACAATGGTGAGCGGATGCGCCAGCGCGATGAGTGCGCCGATGGCAGAAAGAGAGCCGTTTATGAGAATCCACTTCATGGTGTAATTGAGGGTCACGTCCGATCCCCGTACAATAAAGCCGGCAATAATCGCCCCGATAATGGCAACAGGAAGAACCCAGGGGAGACTCTTGGATATAAGCTTTTTCTGCGGGATAGTATTTAGCGCGGTTACATCGGGTGACGCCTTTCCATCCTGAAGCATCTGGAGCCGTTTCACTATGCCCGGTATATGCCCGGCGCCGACAACGGCAAGTATTTTTTTGTCATCCGCCTCGAAAATCTTGGCAGCAAGGTATTCATCCCGTTCATCGATGAGCACCTCCTTTATGGAGGGCAGAAACTCGGAAATCTCTTCAAGCATTCCCTGAAGCACGTCCTTGTTTTTCAGCTTCTCTATCTCTTCCTCGCTCAGTTTTTCCCTGGTGAAGAGAGAACCGAGCATAACGGCGAGCATCTTGTTCTTCCCCCAGAAACCTGTTTTTGCCCAGGCCCGTTTCATTGTTATCTGTATTTCTCTGTCAATCAGGGAAAAGGGGATTCCGAGCTCATTTGCAGCCTCGATAGCGGCAACCATTTCAGCACCCGGTTTTATCCCGAGGTCGAGCCCGAGCCGCTTCTGAAACGAGGCGAGTACCAGGTTCGCGAGGAGCAGGAAGGCCTTTTTTTCTTTCAGAACACGGGTTATTTTGAGATTCTTCCACCTGTCCCCGCCTGCTATGGCCTTGTACCTCGATTCATCGATTTCGATGCACACCCTGTCCGGTCTTTCTTCGTGTATCGCCTGCTGAACCTCGGTAACGCTCTCCCTGGAGATGTGTGCTGTCCCGAGGAGGATGATCTCCCTGTCTCCGAGCTTGACGCTCGTCTTTGATTCCGTCATGACTGTACAGCTCCCTGAAGCCTGAAAAGTTGACCGGTACGGTGGCATTATCCGAATACGTACCGTACGGATAACTTACTATTATTAGGTCGGATACTCAACAAAATAGGATTGCGGTTTCATTGCGGTGTTGCAAAATACCTGCAGGCTTGCATGAAAAGGCTAATTCCTGGTAAGACCGATTGACATTTTCGAAGACATTGTAGATATTTTATGCGGAAGGTGGGAACTGCAGTTACTATTTATTTTCGCCACGATACGAAAGTGGTTGTTATGTCTGGTAACTGGATTTATTGTACCGAATAAAGCCCGTCGGTAAGCGGTGTATAGCCTGTAACTGAGGCATTATCCTGATGTAAAGCGTTCGGACAATTTCCAGTTAAAATATTGTCGAGGATGACGAGGAATGAAAATCACAGTCGCTCAGTTCAATCCGGTTGTCGGGGATGTTGACGGCAACTATCGGAGAGTGGAGGAGGGGCTGGGCCATGCCATTCAGGATAAAGTGGACCTCGTCGTTTTTCCGGAACTGTTTATTACCGGATATCCCCCGAAGGACCTCCTTGAGCACTCCTGGTTTATGCGAAGAGTGCAGGATACCCTGGACCGGATCAAACAACTATCGAAAAAGTTTACCGACATCGGGATTATTGTCGGAGCTCCTGTCATCGAAACGAGTCGGCAGGCAAACGGACTGTACAACGCTGCTGTGTTGTTTTACCGAGGCAGAATCGAAGCAGTGCGTCATAAGGCACTTCTTCCCACATACGATGTGTTTGATGAAACTCGCTACTTTACCGTTTCTAAACATATAGAGCCGGTGGTATTCAAGGGAGAAAAAATCGGCATTTCGATCTGCGAGGATGCGTGGAACGACCCTGCGCTGTGGACGGGAACAATGCGTTATTCATTCGATCCCATTGCCACGCTCGCCAAAAAAGGTGCGAGGCTTTTTATAAACATTTCCGCTTCTCCCTTCACGATCGGTAAAGAAGAGATCAGGTTCCGGTTGATATCGGGACATGCAAAAAAGCATAAAGCAGCATTCGTATACGTCAACCAGATCGGCGGCAATGACGAGCTCATATTCGACGGGAGGAGTATATTCGTCGATAAAAACGGAGCACCTGTTTCTCTTTTTCCATCTTTCACAGAGCATATAGAGACCATCGATACCGAAAAACCGGGTACAGGCATTCGGTATAAACCCCAGGATAAGATAGAATCCGCATTTAAGGCGCTTGGTCTCGGTCTCGGAGATTACATGCGCAAGACCGGGTTTTCAAAGGCAATGGTTGGTCTTTCAGGTGGTATCGATTCCGCCGTCACTGCAGCGATTGCGCGTGATGCCCTGGGGCCGGACAATTTATTTGGTATCGCAATGCCTTCCCGTTACTCCTCTGAAGCCAGTGTGCTCGATGCGAAAAAGCTTGCTGAAAATCTCGGTATCGATTTCAAAATTGTACCCATCGATACTATCTACCAGGGCTATCTCAATACGCTCGAAGAACATTTTGCGGGAAGGGAGCGTGACGTCACCGAGGAAAACATCCAGGCGAGGATCAGGGGCAACATACTCATGGCCTTTTCGAACAAGCATGGACATCTTCTGCTTGCAACGGGTAACAAGAGCGAGCTCGCGGTCGGATACTGTACGATGTACGGCGACATGAGTGGCGGGCTTGCCGTTATTTCCGACGTTCCGAAAATTATGGTGTATGAGCTTGCCCGGTACATCAACAGGAAGGGCGAGGTGATTCCGGAAGAGATACTCATCAAAGCGCCGTCAGCGGAGCTCAGGCCGGACCAGAAAGACCAGGATACACTGCCGCCCTATGAAACCCTGGACAGAATTCTCATCGCGTATATCGAAGACCGGCTTTCGATTAACGAGATTGTCGAGCAGGGTTTTGATCATGAAACCGTTGAATGGGTGGTTAAAACGGTGAAGCGAAACGAGTACAAGAGGTATCAGGCTGCACCGGGCCTTAAGATCACCTCGAAGGCATTCGGAGTGGGGCGGCGCATGCCGATCGCATCGAGATACTAGCCGAGCCATTTATCCACAGCTTCACTCAGCCCGTTATCAACTGAGGGGAAATTCTTCAGCAGTTCATCGGGCGCTGAGCTCACGACAAAACCTGTGCCTGCCCAGGACAAAAGTTCCATATCATTGTAGTCGTTACCGAGGGCAAGCACTTCAGTGTGCTCAATACCGTGAAGATTGCACAGATATTCTGCTGCAGCGGCTTTTGAAACCGGCTCCGGAAACAGCTCGAGCCAGGTCGACCGGCCGTCCATGGGGGAGGTCGTTCGAACTACCTTTAGACGGTCAAGCTCCCGGGATAGTAAGTTGTATGACGATTGCGGTACACAGCAGGGTTCGACTGCAACAATCTGGCACGCCTCCCTGTTTAACTCAGGGTTTGCAGTATCACCCATCACTGCAAATTCCCTGTAGTATTCTATTCTCCGGTTGAAATCGGGGTTGCTGCCGTTTATTTGAAAGTAGGTGAATACGTGGTTGTCCGGAATCGGATCGTGAATCATGAAGTCGAGACCTTTTTGCAGAAGAAACCTCGCTGCAGTATCCACCTCATGTGGTTTCATGCTGTGGCTTTTAAGGATCTTTCCCGTCTTCCACTCGATGATACCGGCACCCGATGAAAAAATCAGGTAGTCGATCGGCAGGGTTTTATCGATTGCGCGGTATGCGGAGAAGAGGGATCTTCCGGTGGCGATGACGCGGATGATGTTTCTGCTTCCAAGTGTTGTAAGGGCCGCACTATCGGTTTGACTGATAGGCATGCCTCTGTGAAGCAGGGTGCCGTCCAGGTCGGTTACAACCATTTTATTTCCGTGTATTTTCATTAACAGATTGCCTCAACACAAAAAAGCGTCTGGAAAATTTTCGCATAAAAATCAATACCGTTCCATGCAGGTGCACCCGAAGATTATAGGCAGGTGAACTTCAAAACTTTAACGATTCAAACCGATCGGGCTCGTTGATAAGTATTTTTTCGTTGCAACTGCACAGGTGAACCCATTCTGACGGTCGGAAGAACACTTGCCTAATGGTTTTTACCTTTAGAATGCAATGATAACAGTACAGCAGAGTCAGTTTATATGAAATTCTGGTACCTGTGCCCTTGGTATAAAAAATTGGGCTCGAGTCTGTTGTTCGGCCGTCTGCTACACGCTTAACCCAATTCAGCAGACCGAAGGTCGGATGAACCGGCTTTCTCCGGTATGGAATGCCGGTATTCTAATGGATAAAGCCATAAATACATACCGTCTACCTTTATCATACATCGAGAACAACAGTTGCGTGCCATATGCCGCCGACATGCTCGACGTTGAACCTGTGCATGGTAACCGCTTTCACGTCTACAAGCACCTTGTGTTTCGACCTGTCTATCCGTTCGCCCTTCACATCGGCGGACAGGGAGTACCCTGTATCGCTCCGATGGATGGTTATGTGTTCTATACGAAGGAAAATTCCTTCAGCATCCTTGTAGTATATCAGCTCCTGCAAAAAATCAAAGAGGAGCATATCCAGGTCCCTGTTTTTAATCTCGAATTTTTTGATAATCTTTTTATCGATCGCCTGCGGATTGCCAACCATTACATTCAAAGTTGCATCCCAGCATGCGAGAAAGAGCTTCTCAACGGTTTTTCCGCGTGCCGTGAATGCAACGTCCGAAACCGTAACTGAATCGATATAGCGGTAAGACATAGTACATTTTTCCTCTGCAACTTTTTCCCCGCTTTTTGCGACTGCTGTCTTGTATGTGACTCGCGGATCGAAGGCCGATATGTCAATCTTAATGGCCAGAGTGCATTTATTGAAACAGCGGGAAGAACCCAATTCAGCGGGCTATCCCGTTGTGGTGCCATGTCTCACAATTTTTTAGCCTTTGATATTGCCAATCGGTCGAAACCGCGCGACCGGCCTGCTTATACCAGCGCGCCGGGTTGCCTCTACAACGTCGTCGATGTTTTTGTACGCGGCGCCCGCTTCCTCAGCAAGCCCCGAGTATGATGCAGTTCGCACATAGGTGCCGCACTGTTCCATCTCCTTCTGGATTTTTCTGCCGTCGAACATCTTCTTCGCCTTGCGCCTGCTCATTACCCTGCCGCTTCCGTGTGCAGTTGTGTAAAAGGTCTTGCTGCCGCTCTCAACACCTGCAAGCAGGTAGGAGCCGCTTTGCATGCTGCCGCCGATAATGACGGGCTGACCGGTGTCGCGATAGCAGGAGGGGAGCCCCGGCATATTCGGCGCAAACGCCCGGGTTGCGCCTTTTCTGTGTACGAGTATCTCACGTACATGTCCGTCGATTTCATGCTGCTCGAGCCGCGCGGTATTGTGTGCCACATCGTATACCTGCTCAATACCCAGAGCATCGGGGCTTTGATGAAAGATGTGTGAAAAGACTTCCCGGATCCGATGAAATATGATCTGCCTGTTCGCGAAGGCCATATTGATCGCGCAGTTCATAGCTGCATAATAGTCCTTTCCGAGTTTTGACGAAAACGGGGCACTTGCGAGTTCCCGGTCGATGCCCGGTACTGCGCCATTTTCGACGAAAAGCTTCAGGTAGTCTGTCGCAATCTGGTGGCCGAATCCCCGGCTTCCGCAGTGGAACATGACGACAACCTGGTTCGGACGCGTAATCCCGAATGCTGCAGCGGTTTCGGGATCGAATATATCTTCTGAAGAAACTGTCTGTATCTCGAGATAGTGGTTCCCGGAGCCGAGCGTCCCGACTTGCTTGAAGCCACGCTCCACAGCCCTTTCACTGACCTTTGATACATCTGCACCCGACGCAGACCCGCCGTCCTCCGTTCGTTCCAGGTCCTCTTTCCTGCCGTATCCGTGTTTGACACACCATCGTGCGCCCTGTTCGGCAAGCGCGCGGAATTCATCGCGGGTCATTTTTATGTTTCCCTCACCTCCCACACCGGTCGGAATAGCGCCGAAAAGGCTGTTTACAAGCCGTTCTATGTACGGCTGTACCTCATCGAGCGCGAGGTCGGTTTTTATCAGGCGCATCCCGCAGTTAATATCGAAACCTATACCACCCGGTGAAATCACACCTTTCACCGGGTCGAATGCCGCAGTTCCTCCAATAGGAAACCCGTATCCCCAGTGTCCGTCCGGCATGCAGAGCGCGTAATTGATGATGCCCGGGAGTGTCGCCACATTACTGATCTGGTCGAACACTCCTTCCTCCATACCCTCGATCAACGTTTCGGTGGCGTAAATCCTGGCAGGTACTCTCATGCCCTTTTTAAAGCTTTTCGGTATCTCCCAGAGTGTTTCGCTTATTTTTTGCAGGTAGTTTGGTATGGCCATGATCAGTTCCGCTCATAAAAAACACTGAAGTTTTTTTGAAGCACCATTTTATAAAACAACTATTTTACAATAGTAATAATATACCGGTATGGATGTGGGGTCAACGGCATACGGGTGTGTCAACCGGGTGAAGTTGCTGCATTTAATCTGGTTTTTACTTTGATGTACTAAAAAATCAATAGGCGGGCTCCATGGGAATAGGTATGTTATAGACTACAACTGATTTTATCAAGCGGAGTAGAGAAGATGATGTTTGAACCCGGCAAGAAATATCACGGTTTTCGGCTGGAACGGGAGAAAAAGATAGGGGAGATCAACTCGACGGGCAGAATATTCGTTCACGAGAAGAGCGGGGCCAGGCTCTTCTCGATCTCGAATGATGACGACAACAAGGTCTTCTCGATCAGCTTCAGAACACCGCCTGCAGACAGCACCGGGATTCCACATATACTGGAACATTCGGTATTGTGCGGGTCGAAGAAGTATCCGTCAAAAGAACCGTTTGTCGAGCTCGTCAAGGGATCGCTGAACACCTTTTTAAATGCAATAACCTTTCCGGACAAAACTATGTATCCGGTTGCGAGCAGGAACAAGAAGGATTTCTTCAATCTCATGGATGTGTACCTGGATGCCGTTTTCCATCCCAACATCTATTCAGTGCCTCAGATATTCATGCAGGAGGGATGGCACTACGAATTGGGGAACCCGGAAGGAGAAATTAATTACAGGGGCGTGGTGTACAACGAGATGAAGGGTGTGTTTTCCACACCGGAGGCCGTTTTATTCAGAAAGATACCCGAATCCCTTTTTCCCGATACGCCGTACAGCTTCGAATCGGGGGGTGATCCCGAAGATATACCCGGACTCGCGCTGGAGAAGTTTCTCGACTTTCACCGCGAGTACTACCATCCTGTGAACAGCTATATCTACCTCTACGGTGACGGGGATGTTAGTGAGCTTCTGCAGTTTCTTGATGAACATTATCTGAGTGATTTCAATAAGATTTCGGTTGATTCAGCGATCCCTTCACAGAAGCCCTTTGAAGCCCAGAATGAAATGGTAGTGTATTATCCCATTCTACCGAATGAAGAAGAAAATGACCGGGGCTTTCTCAGTATGAACTTCGCTGTCGACTATGCATCAAATCCTGAACTCTACCTAGCATTTACTATACTGGAGCACCTGCTTCTCGAAACGCCGGCAGCACCGTTGAAGAAGGCGCTCATGGACAGGAGCATAGGCAAAGATGTGTTCGGCCATTTTGAGAGAGATATTCTCCAGCCTGTGTTCAGCGTCGTGGTGAAAGGCAGCAGTGAAAAAAAGAAATCACAGTTCGAAGAGGTGTTGTTCGAAACATTGAGCGGGCTCGTTAAAAAGGGAATTGACCGGGATATTGTAGAGGCTGCGGTAAACATCCATGAGTTCAGGCTGCGCGAGGCTGATTTCAAGGGTCTTCCGAAAGGTCTCGTATACGATATGGCGGTTATGGGGAGTTGGTTGTACGAGGGGGACCCCTTTGTTCATCTGGAATATGAGAAGAGTCTTTCGATTGTCAAGAGGGCATTAACCGAACCCTATTTTGAAGGTCTTATTGAACGAATGCTCCTTAAGAACACGCACCGCTCTCTCGTTATGGTGCTGCCCCAAAAGGGACTTGCCGAAAAAAAGGAGCGTGAGGTTCGGAAGAAGCTCGACGAGTTCAAGAAGAGTCTTTCTGAAAATGAGCTGACGAAACTTGCCGGGGAAACTGAACAACTGAAAAAAAGGCAGATGACTCCTGATCCCAAAGAATATATCGACAAAATTCCCCTGCTCTCACTAAAGGATATCGATCCCAAGGCGGAACGACTGCCACTGGAAAAGAAAGAGGAGCAGGGAGTGGAGGTGCTTTCTCATTCGATTTATACATCGGGTATCGCATATATGAACTTCTACTTCGACTCACGGGCGGTAGGTTATGAGGATCTTCCGTATCTCTCACTTCTTTCACGCCTGCTCGGACGTATCAGCACGGATCGGTACAGCTACTCGGATCTTTCGAACTACATCAATATACACACCGGCGGCGTGTACCTGAGCAACGAAACATACGGGGACAAGGAAGAGGACGCACAGTACTTTCCCAAGATGACGGTAAAATCGAAGGCCCTTGTAAAGAAGCTTCCCGAGTTGTGCGACATCGTTGGTGAGATAACGGGAAGAAGCAGGTATGATGATGTAAAGCGGCTTCGCGAGATAGTACAGGAAACGAAGTCACGCTTCGAGATGAGCATATACGATCAGGGGCATCTGCTTGCCTCGAGCAGACTGCTTTCCTACTTCTCGCATAAAGGTATGTACGCGGAACGGCTCGGCGGGATCGACTTTTTCCATTTTATCAGCGATCTAGAACGGAATTTCGATAAAAGGGCGGACGAGGTGCTGCACAGGCTCAAAATGATTGCCGGCCTGGTATTCACGCCTGAAAATCTCACGGTCAGCGTGACCGCGGATAAACGGGATTACGGACTGTTCAAGCAGAACTTTGCCCGGGTGCTCGATTACTTTGGACATACAAAAACCTCATACAACAGCTACCCATTTGAAGAGGAACGGAAAAACGAGGGGCTTCTTACCCCGGGCAACGTGCAGTACGTGGCGAAGGGATTCAATTTTCGCAAACTGGGCCACGTGTATAGCGATAGCCTCCAGGTACTCAGAACGATTACGAGCCTCGATTATCTCTGGAACCGGGTCCGGGTGAGGGGAGGCGCATACGGCTGTTTTGCCCGCTTCTCACGGGACGGGAATATGTATTTCTGCTCATACCGCGATCCGAACCTGGGCGAGACGCTCGACGTGTATAACGGGGCCGCGGATTTCATCCGGTCTTTCGACGCCGAGGAACGGGAAATAACGAAGTATATCATCGGCACAATCAGCAGGTTCGACCGGCCGCTTACCCCGTCAATGAAGGGTGAAACCGCAGCAGGCCGTTATTTCCAGAATATCTCCCACGAAGATGTTCAGGAAGCACGGGAGGGTATACTGCAAACCGGAAAGAAGTACATCCGCGCTGCAGCAGACCTTGTTGCCGACGCAATGAAACAGAACTATCTCTGTGTGTTGGGCAGCGAGGGCAGAATCAGGGAGCACGATGGGCTCTTTGAAAACCTGGTCGACGTGTTTACGTGAATTACCTGCATCGAGTACAAAGTTGTAATAATCCCGCAAAACAGAGTTAAATATAAGTAAAACCACATATGCTAAAGGAGGTAGTACAGGGCAGAGCAAACTCGAACCAGAGGTGGGGTGATTTACCCCATCGACTGGTCACAGGGGGGAGAGGCAGCCCAGGTGCTCGGAAATATACCAGGCGATCTTTACCTCGGTATTGTCGGCAATCGTCGGGCTTCTGCTTGACAACCTCCTGCCCGGTGCAACGCGGGAGGACCGTGGGCTTGCGGTATGGGAGGCTGAGGCCACTGAAGAGGCATGGGCCAAAGCCGAGGAAGAGTGGAAGCAGATGGCTGTCGGTGAAGAAAGACAGGTGTTTGCGAAATAATCTGCGGAAACATGTTTAGGGGTATGAACCGATAGGATCTCATGCTCCCGAACTGTGTATGTGTGTGGCGTAATAAATCCGCCAGGCGTGATTCAAGTTGAAATGAAGAAGCAGAAGGTCCACTGGTTTTTTACCGTCCTGCTCATGTTTTTTCTGGTCTGTACCTTCTATGCAATATTCAACGTCGGTAACTCGCGGCCTCTCTTCCGCCCGGGTGATACGCGTCCCCTCATATAATACGCTCACCGCCATTATCCTCGCCGTATGGACGGCGTTGATTGCGATGGTGCTCTATGCGGGGAGGATGCAGACCCCAGCCCCACCACACACCTCCTCGACATAAACGAGGCCCTCATCAGAGAACTTCGCGAAGAGGGGAAGAGCGATGCGGATATCGCCGAATCCTTTTTAGATAACCGGAGTTCATTGTACTACAAGAGGATAATTATATGAATGGTACATTGCAGCATGTCTTTCAATTCCCTATAGGACAGGACAGTTCACATTGACGACAGTATTTGGCAACTCTTTCTGTTTGGGGTATCTCCTCCGTGTCCCATGCAAACTGCACCATTTTACTATAATTTATTTCAGAGTCCTCGTTATCTATATCCATCTGCATTTGGCACCTGGCCCTGCTAAAACTCCCGTCTCGTCCGGGAAGACTGGCCATTCTCGTTTCATTAGATGAAAATACGATCTTTCCATAGGCATTCTGGGGGCACGACTTTCTACAGAATTCTTCACAGCCATCACATGGATCAAAAGCGATGGGACCGGTAGGCGTCAACTCGTCTTCAAGCAGCATTGCGCGAAGACGAACTTTAGACCCGAGTTCTGGGGTAACAAGCAGATTATTTCTACCGATACACCCAAGCCCAGCCAACACCGCCGTATCCTTGAGGTATATTCCACCCTCCTTGACAGTGTAAGGCATTTTATGTGTTTTAATACCGAATTCCTTTTCAATCCAAACAGACAGTTCTCTATTGATCCTTATCAAAGTACGGTTTCCTGGAGAGTCTTTGGCATCCCACCAATCAAGTTCGGGCTTATTCTGCGGATGCGAAACTGCGATAACCAGAGCTGATTTTGCTTCTGGAGGCCATTTTATTTCAGTGAAATCTGCCAACTCCAGGCCAGGCCCAACATTGACTATTTCCATACCGATTTTTTTAAAGATTCCATGGGAGGGTGATTTCTTAAGGCGTTCAACATTCGCGATACCTGCCACTGTAGCTCCCATTTCCTTAGCCTTCTCAATGATCTGAGTGCTTCTCCCCGAAGTCATTGATGATTCTCCTCAACAATATTGATAAAAAAAATTATATCTTCAGTTTGCCGGGTATACCATGTAAAACGTGATTTTTAGATAAAACGGGGAATAGCGAATCTCATCCCCCCAAGAATCCTTCAAATATATGCTCTTTTCCTATTTAATAATATTACGCTATAAAACTATATCAAGAAAAACCGTAATAATCTCACATTAAAGTGAATTATTGCAGCAAGCAGAGGACGTATTCAGCCTTTAAAAACTGCCTATCAAAAAAAGAAAAGGGTTGGAAAGCTGATCTTCACCCCAAGTTGCCCGACATTGTGAAAATCACATTTTTAACTTGCTTTCACAGATATCTTTAAAAACATCTTTTTACTTTTTTCTGAGAAGGGCGAGTGCGATCTTTTCTGCAATTATGGGCATTGATTTTATTCGAATTCCTAGCGCATCCTCTACTGCATTTGCGACCGCCGGCGCGACCGGTATCATCGTGTGCTCGGCAACTCCACGCGCGCCGAACGGACCGTCATGCTGCGGCACCTCGACAATTATCGGGATGATTTTTTCGGGGATGTCGAGTGCGGTCGGTATTTTATAATCTGAGAAGTTCGGGTTCAACAGCTTCCCGTTCTCATCGAAACGGATATCCTCGTACAAAACGGTTGCAAGTCCCTGCAGGAACCCTCCGATTATCTGGTGTTTCACGAGCTCCGGGTTGAGCGCCTTACCGGCATCGATCGCCTCGGCTGCTTTAAGTACCCGTATTTTTCCCGTCTGTTTGTCTATTTCAAGGGTCAAGGCGCAGGCACCGACCGTGTAGTGCACGTTCGGATGCCCTCCCTGGCCGGTTTCGGGGTCACTGAATGCCGATGTGAACTCCGGCATGAAGATACCTCTGCCGAGAACCGGTCCGCCCCTGAAGGTGCCGTCTTCGACCATGATGCCGTCTATGACAAACTCTCTCAAGGGGAGTTCGAATTCCGGGTCAGTCGTGCATTTGATCTTCTCATCCTGGAGGTAGAGAGAACAGATTTCGTATTGAAAAGCCCTGTTGACGGTATCGAAAATCTGCTCCCGCGCATCGAGGGCTGCATGTTTTACCGCGTTTCCGCATGACCAGGTTGCATGTGATGCGACGGTCTGCCACTCATACGGGTTCCTATCCGTATCGGGTGTTTCTACCCGTATTTTCGACACGGGAACGGTGAGAATCTCGGCTGCAATCTGCGCCATCACGGTGAGATAGCCCTGTCCGATCTCCATTCCCGATACGAGAATATTGATGCTCCCGTCCTCATTGAACTTGAGAAACGCAGCGGACGATGCGTTCGGCGGCATTGCCGGCGCCTTCCAGATTGCGGCCATTCCCTTGCCGATTACCTTGTTCGGATCTTTCGATTCTTCCCTTTTTCCGAAATCAACCGCATCGGCAACTTTGTCGATGCATTCGATCAGGCCGTTTTCGTTCATCTCCGCCCCGTACGCAAGGGTATCCCCCTTACGGATGCCGTTTTTCTTTCTGAATTCACGGGGGCTCATGCCTATTGCAGCAGCTAGACGCGACATGTGAGACTCAACACTGAACATCATCTCGGAGTAGCCGAAACCCCTGTAGGGACCGCCTGGGGGCAGGTTCGTGTAGATGCAGTACGAATCGATATGCACATTCGGAATTCGATATGGCCCGGTTGCTGAAAGACCGGACGCATTAACCACGTTTGCCCCGTACTCGACATATGCGCCTGCATCCCAGTAGTTTGCAAGCTGAAAAGCGGTAATGGTTCCGTCTTTTCTCAGACCGATCTTCAATTTCGAGACGACCTGCTGGCGCTGGTAGGTGTTGTAGAATTCCTGGGCCCGTGTCCAGCGGACCTTAACGGGATTCCCCCTGACTGCTGTGGCGATTGCTGCAGCGAGAATCTCCATTGTCAGGCCGGCTTTGCCGCCGAATCCTCCTCCCACGTAGGGTGTGATTACGCGAACATCCTTATGGCTGAATCCAAGGGGGGCAAGCGCCTCTGCAAACAGGTTTCTTTGGGTATGCGGCGACTGGGAGGATGCCCATACCGTAAGTCGCCCTGCGTAGTCAAGAAGCCCCACTGCGATATGCGGCTCGATTGCACAGTGCGCGTATCTGGGCACACGGTAGGTGTCTTCGAGAATGAAATCTGCTTCCTGGAATCCTTTTTCAATATCACCCTTTCGTATCTTTCTCAGATGAGAAATATTCGTGCCCTCTTTCGGAAAAAACCAGGGGACATGCTCATAGGAACCGAGGTCCGGGTGCACGATCGGTGAATCATCACCTATTGCCTGTAGAGGTTCGAAAACCGGAGTGAGCGGTTCGTAGTCGACTTTGATCAGCCCAAGCGCTTTTTGGGCGGCTTTCCTGTCCCGTGCGATGACTGCGGCGAGCTGCTCACCGACGAAACGCACCCTGTCCTGGGCGAATATGAAACGGTCTTTCATATAGAGGCCGAATTTAAAGGGAAAGTCCTTTCCGGTCACGACCTTTACAACACCGGGCAGTTTCTCCGCTTTCGCAGTGTCAACACCCCTTATCAGTGCGTGGGCATGGGGGCTCTCCAGCACTGCAGCATAGAGGAGATTCGGACCGAAATCGATATCATCGACGTACAGGGCAGCACCGGTTACTTTGTCTTTTTCATCTATTCTGCTGATCGGGTGCCCGATATAGGCATACTCTTTCATCTTTTGCTCCTTCACCCCCTTTTCGAAGCATCAAGAACGGCGTCGATTATGGGTGTGTATCCGGTGCACCTGCACAGGTTTCCGGCGAGTGATTCTTTTACCTCTTCTTCCGACGGGTGAGGGGTTTTCTCCAGGAGTTCAACTGCCGAGATTACCATGCCGGGTGTGCAGAACCCGCACTGGAATGAACTGTGCCCGATGAAGGATTCCTGAAGGTGCTGCAGCTTTTCTTCCGGGATACCTTCGAGGGTTTGAATATCCGCGGCGTCGGCTTCAACGGCAAGAATTATGCAGGATCGTACGCTTCTGCCGTTCAGAAAAATGGTGCAGGAACCGCAATCTCCGCGACCGCATCCGTATTTCGGACTCTTGACACCAAGTCGGTCACGAAGTACATCGAGAAGAATGTCGGTCGGTTCAACCTCTATCTCTCTTTTCATACCGTTCAGAGTAAACTCGATTCTCTTTTTCATTTTTTTCTCCTCACCCGTGCTCACCGGTGGTTATCTGTTTCGGCGATTCTTTGGATTTCGAGTTCCTCACATAAGACTTACACTGTATTCAGGGCCTTCACCATCACGTCGTGATAGCGCGGCTTTTAACCCGCGTTCGAGCATTACACCCGTCACATGCATCCTGTACTCTTTCGTCGCCCTGATGTCTGTGATCGGGGATATTTCCTGCGGCAGCAATTTTATTGCTTCGGAGATCAGAGTATCGGTAATTTCCTTTCCGTTCAGCAGGGATTCTATTTTCTTTGCCCGTGCCGGAACAGGCGCGAGTGCGCAGAATGCAATGCGGTACTCCCTTTCATCGAAGGCGTAGACTCCGACGCCTGCCTGCGCAAGGTCTTCACCCCGGTACCTTCCGAGTTTCACGTAACTCCCGCCGAACCGTTTTAGCGGCATTTCGATGGATATGCCTTCCACATATTCGTTGTCTTTGAGAGCGGTTTTTCTGGGGCCGAGAAACCAACTGTCTACGGGCACCGTGCGCTGTCCGTTTGTGCTCCGGACCAGCACCTCGGCCTCCAGGCAGAGAAGGGGAGGGCCGCTGTCAAGCGAAGGTACGGCAGAACAGATATTGCCGACAATAGTAGCCCTGTTTCTGATTCCGACTGAGGCGACTGTTCGTGAAGATTCCCAGAAAACGGGAAATTGTTCGCGTATTTCTGCGGATTCGATGAGGTCGGTGAAAGTCACGAGTGCGCCGATAAAAAGGCGGTTGTTCGAGAACTCGAGTGTCCTGAGCTGCCGGATGCCCTTGAGGTCAATGACTGCATCTGGTGCGGTGATTCCGTCCTCCATCTGAACGATCAGGTCGGTGCCGCCGGCAAGCAGGGATGCCCTGTCTTTATATTCTGCAAGCAGGTTGAGCAGCCTGTCACTATCGATCGGCCTGTAGTATTCGAAGTCATTGAGTATCGCCATTTGCACCTTCTCCATGGTCACATACACATCGCGTGCAGTTCAATCGAAGAGCACGTGCATTTGAAGATTATTGTTGTTTCAATATACGTTGTTATTTATATAAATTTAATCGATACGTTTAGTCCCAGGTACAAATAAATAGTGGTAATAAAAGCCAGATCTTTTATCCCTGGCCTTCAATAGCTAAAATAATATTTATATGTATAAACTCAACCTCTCCGATTGCATCGGCCAGTTGTTTATTCGGTTGCTTCGCGTTCGAATAATGCCCCCGTTTAACGGTGTTATGCAAAACACCACCCGGTCCGGATCACTGTGAATCAAGCGCGACGATTCTGCAGATGCTCGATTCCATTTCAATCGCACGCCACGGGAATGCGCCGATCCAGACCCGTTTGTTGTTCACCCTGTCGATATCTCCGCCGACGCACTCGGCATGGACGATTCTCTTCGGGAAGAGTTTGATGTGCATGACCTGGTAGTAGTAATCGAGCGGGAACATCTGATTCCATGTTTTTCCGTAATCCTCTTTCAGCTTCTCTTCCGCCTTTGCGAAATGGGCGGGCTGCCACTGCCGTATAATTGTGTTCATCGGGTGGTCTGCGGATCCGCAGTCGACGCCAATCCATTTGAACTGCATCTCTGCGACCCATTTGTCAAAGCTCGGGTCTGGACCCGGATGACAGATCATATACCGTATTTCATCCGCTTCCGAATGGGTCCAGTCAAAGCGGTGATATCCGGTATTTATGATAAGGATGTCGCCCTTTTTTATTTCTGCTTTACTCTTCAACATGTCCGGATTGTACAGGCTGTAGTCGGAAACCTCATCCGAAATGTCGACCACAACACCCTCACCTACCCACTCGTCGATCGGCACCTCGCCGATAGCCCTGCCGTGCCCGTAGAAGTGTATCTCACCGTCCATGTGGGTGCCCACATGATTGCTCGTTTTGATGACCTGTCCGTTTGCGCCCATTCCACCGTCGTAACAGCCTGCAAGCCGCTTGAAGTACTGGATCTGTAGCGGCATGTAACTCGGCCACGGCGGTGTGTGCACACTCAACGGGACTGTCAGATCGTACACTGTTACGTCTTTCATCAGTTTTAAAAACTCGTCACTCTGCATAATTGACCTCTATTACCTATATATTTTAAAACAGTTTACCGAATTCGATGAGCGCCTCTTCGAAGCAGGACCGGGGCGCCCTGAGAATCCCCGCACCGATCTGGCCGATGCCCGGATCCTTGTGTGCAATACCCGTGTTGATAAAGGGCAGAAGGTTCAGCTTGTTCACAAGTCTGATATCAACACCGACCGGCGTTCCCCTGAAATCAAGTGCAGGTATCCTGTAGGCTGTATGTTCTTCGGCCGCGATCTCATACATCTCCTGTGTAAATCCGATTGCATCGGCTGCGGTTCCTCCAACAAACTTTACTATTGCCGGTGCTGCAGCCATTGCAAACCCGCCTATTCCTGCAACCTCGGAAACCGTGCTGTCGCCCAGGTCACGGCAGGAGTCTTTCTCGCTGAAACCGGGAAAGTACAGGCCCTTCGGTATGTCTGCCCGGGCCGTAAACCAACGTTCTCCAAGGCCGGCGATCCGTATCCCGAGGTCTGTGCCGTTTCGGGCCATTGTCGAAACGATCGAGCTGTTTTCAAGGCCGACGATCGGGTCTGTATTTGCCTTGCATGCAGCCATTGAGATATTCAGAAAGGAATGATCGTTTCCTGAAAGGAATTCGATGACCGCGCGTATGGTATCGCTGTCCAGGTCTGTTTTCAGGAGGTGCGGTGTGATTTCTCTGATGAACAGCGATGTCGCCGCCACGTTTCTGTTGTGGCACTCATCGCCCATCATCAGCGCGCGGGCGGTCAGGTCTTTGATGTTTATTCCACCCGATTTCTGCACTCCCTTCCTGAGCGCCGGCGCGAGAACGGTTTCCATCCACTTCAATTTTTGGATGACATCGTCGCTGTAGGCGCCGAAGCGGAGAACCTTTCCAAGCCCTTCATTCAGGGTACAGTACGCCCTGTTTCCGCTTGTCTGGTTCTCCATGACGTATACGTACATGGATGATGAAACAACACCCGCCATGGGACCGACCGTCTGATGTTGGTGGCAGGGGTCGAATTGTATTTCTCCGGAAGATGCAATTTTTTCGGCCTCCTTGAGATTTGCTGCAAGGCCTTCGTACAGGAGGGCGCCCATTACTGCGCCCTTTACTGGACCGCACATACTGTCCCAGGAAACCGGCGGCCCGGCGTGAAGTATCAGGTTTTTCTCCATACCGGGTATTACTTCGGAGGCAGGGAGTATATCGATGAGAAGAGGCCGGGCGTTTGTAATGAGATCGACTGCCTTCCGGTTCGCTGCATCTATCTTTTTCCGTAGAGAGGGCTGGTTGAGCCTGTTGAGCACATGGATTATTTCCGGATTGCCGGATCCAGGCGGTGACCAGTCCACATGCTGAACGTCGCCCCCCTGAGAGCGTATAGAATCGGCGAAGGTTTTGAGGCCGATATTTATTACCTTTGGTTTTGATCGAAACAAGGCGTCCAGTGTATCCATTAGACATTCCCCTCACTCTTGGCAGGTTTACCTGCCTGTTAATTCAACAGTATGTCTGTTGCATTAAATATCAGATGTTCGATTGAATACCCTGCAATATAAGCGCGGAAAAACGCGCCGCCTGCGCATTCGACGGCATAACGACAACGCCCGATTCCTCGAGACAGCCCGTTTGATCTGCCACCCCCTGCAGGTCCTCTTCGGTGCCGGTAACCGATGCGATGAACGATATATACCGTCCATCTTCATGTGCTATTTTTCTGGCCTTTTTAATTGCCGGAACGAGCTCAGAGCACGGGTCAGGATGGGCCCCGTATCCGAGTACGACGTCAAAAAGTATGATCCCGCACCCCCTGTCGTCTGCCTCCTTTTTAATACGCTCTGTGCGCAGGGAAAAATCTATCATCGGATGCGGGCGACCGCGGGTAAACTCATCTCCTCCAAGATCGATAATCGTGTTTCGATAACTTTGCAGGCTGTTTTTCAGTTTCAGTTCGCTTTGCAACGGAATGTTCGAGTAGACAGCTCCGGCCATATCGGAAATGATCCAGATTGCTTCTTCAGCAAGCGTTCCCCCGGAAAAAAGCCCGCGAAGGTATGTACCTTTTCCAATTTTTTCAGATTCTGTTTTCGCCCTGCTGCGTATAGCCTGTTCATTTCCGGTGAAGAAAATCGGGATATATTCTTTTTTTTCATACAGAGATACGGCTTTTTCTACTGCTTCCTCAAGACCGCCGGCAAAAGGCAGATTTCTCTTTTCTGCCTCCCGGGGATTGCCGTTCAGGAAGCTGATTACATACCTTTTTGTGCACTTTTGTATAACATCAAGAATTTTGTTTGCACCTTTTATATCAGGCGGTTTTGAAAGAAGTATAATTATCTTTGTCATTTCGTCTCGCTCGAGTGCTTCGATTCCTCGGAGCATTGTTGCGCCGCCTACCTCTTTTGACAGATCCCTCCCGCCGGTTCCGATTGCATGCGATATTCCATAGCCCTTTTTATTGAGAAGGGTGCTGATCTCCTGAATACCCGTGCCGGATGCGGCAACGATCCCGAAGGGCCCCCTGCGCACTGAATTCGCAAATCCAAGGGCTAAACCGCCGATGATGGCGGTGCCGCAGTCAGGTCCCATAACAAGAAGGTTGAGTTCTGATGCCCTCTTTTTCAGGCGTATCTCTTCATCAAGTGAAACATTGTCGCTGAAAAGCATGACCGATCTCCCGTTTTCAAGGGCCTCCATCGCCTCTGCAGATGCGTATTCACCGGGCACCGAGATGAATGCAATAGTTGCGTCAGGCATGTGTCTTAAAGCGCTGCCAAGGTTTTTCGGTGCAGAAAATCGTTGATTTTCATCAGTTTCGGTTTTAGCCGTGAGCTGGTTTTTAACCTCCTCAAGCACCCTTTGTACAGCCTGTTCATTCGATACCCGGACTGCGATTACGAGGTCGCCGGGGCGGGCCCTCTTTCCCTCTTTTGTTAACAGCCCGCTCTCTCTGAGCAGTTTGAGGTTGGCGGCGGAACCCATAATTGCAGTGGCTTCTTCAACACCGTCTATCGAATGGATAAGCTTTTCACTCATCGACATAAGCATTATTGAATCAAGGTAGGTATCAGCGAGGATACTATTTTTTATTGTCATATATAACTCCATTGCGATGCTGAAAAGTATAGTATGGTTTACCTGTTTACAAAATGTTTATATTGTGAAAAATATATTCATAATGTAAACTATATCATAGTATTTGTTTTTTTTAAGCATTTTTTTCAAGAAAATTTATCACTTTTTTCCTGTTCTAAGCCTCCTTATTTCCATTTTTGGAGTGGTAAAGGGTGAATAAAGGGATTGACAGGGAATCCGGTTTCAATACAATAGTTTATAATATGAATATTTAGTTCATATTGTGAAATAACCTATCGATCAAAGGAGAAGAGTATGCTAGTCGGAGAACTGGAAAAGAAGCTCAGACCGCCTCAGCTCGACATAAAACCCTATCCTTCGAAAGTCATCACGCTTGCAAGCGGTGAAAAAATGGTAGTGCGCGAGGCGAATCGTGAGGAAGTAGGGGTTCTGCTGGACACGGTGCACCCGCTCATGGGCGTTGCGAAAGATTTCTACGATATTGTTGCCGCAAGGATGTATGCGGAGCTTTTAGGCTGGTACCGGTACAGGGTTGCGAACGAGTTTGTGCTCGTTGGCGCAATAGACGGGGAGATAGCGGGAATTGTAAACAGCAGACTCGTGGATGAAGAGGTTGGTATGAGCCTCCATACACTGACCGTTAAGCGAGGCCTGAGAATCGGCGCCCAGCTGTTCGCTTCGAAAATGGAGCATCACCTAGAGATACTCGGGCAGAAGGAGGTATGGATCGTGGCGGAGAGCCCGATAGGGTTCAACCGCTGGATGATAGAGTACGTGCTCGAGGACAGGTCGCATCTGTACCCGAATGTGCATCACGAGCTGGGCGGTGTTCCGACCTATGTGCTGACCAGGCCACTGTACGATGCGGTACGAAACGAAAAGGTGAGCGGTCAGAGACCTGTTGATACGGCGCTTCTTGCCACGGCGGACGAGCTCAGGCCGCCTGAAGAATATCCACAGATTCCCGGATACAAAAGGAGCAAAAAATGAGAAAAGTAGCTGTCACAGGAATCGGTCATACGGTTTTTGGAAACCTGAGTGAATTCGATCTTGTCGATGTCATGGCTTTTGCTTCAGCCGATGCGCTCGATGATGCGGGTATTCGTGAAGAAAGGGGCATCATCGACCAGGTGGTTGTCGCAAACATGGGGGGAGGAATGCTCAACCATCAGACGGGTATCGCTTCTTCACTCGTGAGCAGGCTTAAACTCGAGCCAGCAATGGCGGAACTCGTGGAAAACGGTCCTGCAAGCGGTGGGAGCGCGGTGAAAATGGGCTATGCAGTCATCGCGAGTGAAATTGCCGATGTGGTAATGGTGACGGGCGGAGAGATTATGCGCGGGGTTCCGGGATGGGAGGGGACGGATTTTGTTGCGACTCTTCTTCATCCGGAAGCGGAGTACAGCTACGGCCTTACGCTGCCTGCCTTCGGTGCCATGTTTACCCGGTTATATATGGAACGTTTCGGACTGACCGAACGGGACCTCGCGCTGATTGCGGTGAAGGATCATGAAAACGGGGCAAAAAATCCCTTTGCGCACGTGCAGGTGCCGTGCACTATAGAAGGTATTCATGACGGCCCTGATGCAAATGTCGTGAACAATTACATTGCCGAACCGCTCCGCCTGTACAGCATGTGTCCTGTTTCCGATGGTGCGGCTTCTATTATACTGTGTGCGGCTGATTCGCCGAAGATGAAATATTTCAAGAAAAAAGGACCTGTATTCATAACGGGAGTAGGTTCCGCTTCTGATACGCACTGCGTGCACGAGAGGGAATACCCGCTGGACTTGAAAGCGGTGAAGCTCAGCGGTGAGCGGGCATTTACGATGGCCGGCCTGTCCCCGAAGGACATTTCCTGCGCCGAGCTTCATGACGCTTTTGTAATTCTCGAGGTTGCAATCAGCGAAGAGCTTGGTTTCTTCGAGAGGGGCGGATATAAAGAGGCAGTTCAAAAGGGTAAAACGCGTATTGACGGGACACTGCCGATTAATACATCCGGCGGTCTGAAATCGAAGGGCCATCCCCTGGGTGCGACCGGCGTCTCGCAGGTGCACGAGCTTGTCAAGCAGCTGAGGGGGGAGGCGGAAAAAGGGCGTCAGGTAAAAAATCCGAAACACGGGCTAGCCGTGAATTTCGGCGGCTTCGGCAACAATGTTGTCACAACAATATGCTCAAAGGAGGAGTAGACAATGATCGATTTCTATGCATATAAACCAAAAGAAGCGAAGGTATTCGCCTTTAAATGCCCTGAATGCGGAACACTGCACTACCCGGCCACGATGATCTGCAAGAAGTGCAGTACAAGGCGCGATCCCTCCGGTGTCCTGTTTTCTTCGTGGGAGAAGGTCCCGATGGGGGGGAAGTGCAAACTTCTCACATGGACGCGTGTGTACAATCTTCCTGCCGGTTTTACTGACCGATACCTGCTGTTCGGAATCGTCGAGTTTGAAAACGGCTTGTGTGCAAGCGGCCGCCTGCTTGTTGAAAATCCGAAAACAGGAATGGAACTGAACGCAAATGCTGGACTGGTGCGGGAAGGAATCGATGAAGACATATATGGATTCATGTTCGAGACATAGGCGCGGAGGAACGGATGGATGAACACGGAGTCAAAGTTTTAGACAAGGCGTTTTTACTGCTATCTCAATTCTACAATCACGATGAGCTTTTACTGAAGGAGCTTGTCGAACTGACGAAGCTGAACAGGTCGACCGTATACAGGATCATGCAGGTATTATTAAAATGGGGGTATGTCGAGCGGGATGACCACTCCGGCAGGTACAGCGTATCGCTGAAAATTCTTGAGCTGTCGGGCGCGATGCTCCGCAAGATGAGCCTTTTAAACGTGTGCCGACCATTTCTTCTTGACCTCAGAGACCGAACGGGGGAGTCGTCGTTCTTATCGGTTTTACGCGATCGAAATATAATCATAATCGACTGGGAGCCCAGTTACTTCGATGCTCTTATCAATGTAACGGTAGGGAAAGCGGTGCCTGCATATACATCGGGAGCAGGAAAGGCGATACTTGCCTTTCTCCCGCCAGAAGAGCGGGAGTCTCTCCTGGCCGGTTATTCGCTGCATCGGTATACAGATAAAACGGTATGTGACCTTCAAACCTTGAAGGAAGTGCTCCGTAAAACAGCCGAAATCAGATACGGGGTGAGCAGGGGAGAGTACGATGCGGATATCGTTGTTGTGGCAGCACCGATATTCGATATTCACAACAGGGTCATTGCTTCATGCGCAATCGGCGCTTTAAAAAGCAGGGTGAAGAGCGAAGGCCAGATATGTGAATACGGAAAAATGGTTATTGCTGCAGCATCACAGATCTCTCGAAAACTCGGTTCTTCTGGTTCCATCTGATGAGGTATAGATCATATTCAGAAGAAGTGCTTCACAGATCTGTCGAAAACACTGTTCTTCGGGATTACGCTTTTTTTAGATCCTTGAGAATTAACAGAATTTTTTCGTATACAACAGTCCTCTCATCGTCTCCCCGTATTTCATGGAAAATATTCAATTTTTTATAAAAATCCATGATAGGTGTGAAGGTACTGTAAAATATTTTCAACCGTTCCCTGATAGTCTCTTCGTTGTCATCGTCCCGTTGATAGGTTTTAATACCTTCGGGAGGCGGATCGAAGTAAATGTTGTATATCTTCCCATCATCAGCGATTCTCCTGCCGGTGAGCCGTTTAATAAGGATATCGTCATTGCATTTTAAATAAATAACAGATTCGATGCTGGAGATTGTATCGAGCTTTTCCGCCTGCACCAGAGTGCGCGGGAAACCGTCGAAGAGGTATCCGCTTTTGCAGTCATCTTTTTGCAGGCGGCCCTTGATTATTTTAATGATTATATCATCGGGAAGCAGTTTTCCTGCATCCATATAGGACTTGGCCGTCTTCCCCAGCTCGGTTCCTTTCGACACCTCTTCTCGTAAAATGTCACCTGTTGAAATGTGGGGAATGTTGAACTGCCTGGAAATGTCTTTCGCGTGCGTTCCCTTCCCTGCGCCCGGTGCGCCCATGAGAATCAAGTTCACGATCATACTCCTTTCGCGTCTTAAAGTATTGAAATTATGTCCAAGACCATCCCCTGCAGGAGGTTGAGAGTTCTTTCCTCTCTGTCCGCATATTGCTACTCGTACTACAGTGATACTAAAATCTACAGACCGATTAATGCCTGAGCCAGTCCGATGATGATACCGACAACAGCTCCGGTGAGCAGGATGAACCTGATTTCCGGGCCGGATGCCTTTTTTACGAGTTTTTCGAGTGCTCCAACGTCGAATTCACTGATTTTCTCACGCACAATACCCGAAACCATATCCTCATCTATTATCGCCTCGATTATCTTTCTGTTGAAATAGCCATCCCGATCGATGAGCAGCGTAGTGGAGAGCTTTTTCAACGTTTCACCTACAAGAGGAAGGTCGAGCATTTTCCCGCCGTGTCTTTCAATATACTTCTCGACCGCCTGTTCGAGCCGTTTCCGGTCCATTCGCTTTCGCAGTTCCTCGCTGTTTACGAGGTAGTCGTTTACGATATCACCAGCGCGCCGGGCAATCTCCATTTTTCTCTTCGGGAGAAGTCCCTGAATACCGATAATCTTCTTTTTTGGACGGAAGAGGAGTTTTATGGCAATGAAGTTGGTGATAAAACCGAGAAAGGAACCGACCGCCGGATAGACGAGAAATCTCAGGTAGTGCATGCTACAATGTACTTAATTTTACTGTTGTCTTCAAGGGATATGTTCCCAGACATGCATCTCTCCCGCCATTCGTTCTTACTATTCACGAATATATGCGGGGCAATTGTTATGTCACCAGAAAAAATACCCCCCGATACACGTCGGTATACCATTGCCTGGTCGGATCACCGATTCTTTTCATGTTTTCGGATGTCTGATGAGATATCCGAAACCTCTATACCCTGGTCTTCGATTTTTCTGTACCAGGGTACGGTGCTGCCGAGTTTTGCCCGGAGTCTCCATTTCACGGTTTTCGGGTGGTTCCGAATGCCGGAGGCAAAGGCTGCCAGCTTGCTCCTGATTTTATTTTTTTCGCTTTCCGTGAGTGAATAATGCAGGAGAAAATCCGTACATTTTTCGATGTTTTGCATGACATCACTGTACAGGCCCCAGTCATTAGCGCATAAACCGGCAATATAAGCGGAATTGATTATACCTTTTGTATCTTCCTGGCCGTCGGGGATCTCTTTCAGGATAGTCAGTATATCCCGTATATCCTTCTCGTTTATCCTATGGATCTGCATCTTGCTGAGGAGGAGGTCGCTTATAGAAATCGTGTAATCTTCAATCGTCAGCCTGTTTTTTAGGCTGATATCGTGATCCATTCTGAATGTATTGATGAATATATCGACATGGTCATCGGGATGAATGAAGTAGTGCGCGGATGCATCCCGGTGGGTGCATTCCCGGTAGAACTGCAGTTGCCGTTTGCCCGTTGCAACCGCAACCTTGATATTCTCGGCATAGCCAAGAGTATTGAATACGTCCTGAATACCGGCTATCTGTTTGCTGAGGCCAACCATATCGATATCGGAATAATCCCGATCACAGAATTCCACTGCAGTGCAGTAATGCCGTACAGCCAGTCCGCCAATAAGCCGCAACACAACCCCAGACCCACGTGCAGCATCGATTATTTGTTTTGATTCGGCAAGCATATCATCGCGAACCGAAGTATTTGCAGCATCCCGTTTGCTCATTTATTCTCTCCACCAAACGAATGGCGGTTTGGCTTCAAAGTAACTTCGAGCAAGTTACTGTTTGATACCCAGTCCCAGGAGGATGTATCCTGCCAAGGATCGGTCCCAAGAGGACATTCGCCAGTTTTAAAACAGTATCTCCATATAGATATCGATTACAGCGCTTTCTGATACACTCGGTGCCTCTTATACACAAATCCTCCAGGTCTTCTCATCTCTGCCTGCACCCGCGTGTTTGTTTCAAGTTCGTGATGGCTGTCCATAACATCAAGACACATGCGACGCGCGCTTTTTATCATTGAGATCGCCATAACGGTATCAAGACCCTTTCCCCTGTAGTCCTCCCTGATTGCACCAAGCAGTAGATCGAGCCGCTTCGATTTTTTTTGAGTCGCTTTAATAATAAAGTACCCAACAGGCAAAAGCCTTCCGCCCGCTTTTTGGAAGCCCTCGGTAATGTCCTGGATACCGAGTATGAAGCTTAAAATCTCATTCTGATCATTCAGGATTATCTTTATAAGATGAGGGTCGACTATTTCATGATAGTTTCGTGCAGTCTTTTTAATTAGTGACTCTGTAAGTGGAATAAACCCGTAAATACCGGTATACGTCTCATTCATGAACCTGAGCACCCGGCGAAGATACGGTTTGACCTGCCTTTTCGTTTCGAATTCAAGAATTCTGATTGGGTTCCTTTTCTGTACCCGTTCCGAAATCTTTTCATACAGGGGCGGGATGGTTTCGGGTATCGGAATTTTATAGGTAAGATAATCCACCTCTTTTGAATAGCCGTTCTGTTCTATGAGGTTCGTGATGTATTCAAAATTATATATTGTGCCGATGGAGGGTCGCTGATCAAACCCTTCTACGATAAAACCCTGTGGGTCCTGGTTGGAAAATCCAAGTGGACCGACAACACGATCCATTCTTCTCACGCGAGCCCAGTTCTCAACTGAAGACAACAAACTGCGGGCAGTTTCCATGTCATTGATCGATTCGAAACTGCAGAACCGGGCCTGTTTGTCATTCCAGATATCATTGAGCTTTTTATTGATGATTCCCATGATTCTGCCGGCAGGTTTGCCATCCCTGTATGCTAGAAAGCAGACGGTATCCGAGTACTCCATATGCGTATTTTTTTTTGGATCGACGAAGCCCTTCTCATGCATCATCAGAGGCGGAACCCACAGGGTGTGGTTCCTGTGCATCGAATAGGGTAATCGAAAATAATCCTTCTTTTCTTTTCTCGTCTTTATTTCGATGATTCGGACCGCCATGGGCCTCTCCTAAAAAAGTTTTGTTTTAATCGAGATTGCCCCCTCCGGGCAGGTCTCCTGGCAGCAGTAGCAGCGGATACATGTGCTGTACTCATGCCTCGGGTATCTGTCCGCTCTGATTACTATAGACTTAGGATTGGTTGGGCATATTCTATAACATTCATGACATTTTGTACACTTTTTATAGTTGATAACGGGTTTTTGAACGATAATGTTTCTGAGGGCGTTTCGTATGAAGGGAGGTATCGATTTGAAATTACCGCTGTACCGGGGAAGGTCGAATTTTTTTGCGACCTGTTCGATTTTCTCGCCGAGCACTTCTATATCATTCATACTGCCGAGGCCGCTCTTATGCCCGAACAGGGTAGTAAATACCCGCTGCGGGTCCAGGCCGATTACCTGCGATGCCACGGTATCGGCTGCGACCGGGTCGGTTGAAATGATAAGAACACCCAGTTCAACACGGTTTCCCCTCCGCGGACCGTTTCCTTCCATCGCCCATATACCGTCCATAATGTACAACCGCGGCCTGAGGAACATGGTGAGATCAACAAGCATCTGAGAGAAATCTTCCGGATTTTCGAGTTTTGCATGAAAGCCCGGTTTTAGGAGCCCGGGTATACAGCCGAACTGATTCTTAATCGCGCCGGTCATCAGTGTGAGGCCATGCGTTTTCAGCTTCGGCAGGCTGATTATTCCGTCACTATGCAGCACGCCGCGGGCAATCTCGAATACCTTGTTCTGCCGTGCGTCCTCGAAAAATATTTTCTCACGGTTTTCGAAATCGGCAGAAAGAAGCCCGAGCTCATCCGCAACATCCTGTAAACCGGATTTTTTCATCACTTTTTCTTTTGAATGTATTCCCGGGGAATCGCCGTAGTAAACGGCAACCCCGTGATCGCGTACTATTTCAGCTGCTGCTCTGAAAACTGCGGGGTGCGTCAGCGTTGCTGTTTCAGGAGGGTCGGGCGCGAGTAGGTTTGGTTTCAGCAGAATTTTTTCTCCGGGCTGCACCAGCGTCCCAAGGCCTCCAATGAGCTCAATACCCTCATTGATTTTTTCCCTGACCATCGCAGTTTCGTAGCCTGTACAGCGGATAAGCGCTACTTTTGGATTATGTTCTTTCATTACGTATGTCCAATAAATTTAGTGTTTTCTAAAATACAAAAAATGAAAGTGTATGACAATGTTATCCGTACGGTTAATGCCGCTGTTTAGAGACATTCGTTTTTGTAGAGCCGAGCTGTGACCCTTAAAACCGGCGTTGATACCATTTGTGAACCGCCCCTTGATGTATTCGTTATTCGGATGCCTCGTGCAACCGTTGGGATCGACAGTGCATTAGTCATTGACAAAAAATATCATCGCTTATTATAATTGTGCCGTAATGAAAGACAAAGAGCTTACGATTGTAGAACATCTGAACGAGCTCAGGCGGCGGATCATATACATTCTGATCGCCATCATGATTACTTCAGGCGGAGCATATCATTTTATAGACGAGGTGCTTCAGTTTATTACTAAAGCAGGCGGTATTGAAAAGCTCGTGTTTATCAATCCGACCGAGGCTTTTTTCGTCATAGTAAAGCTAACGCTTCTTGTCGGGGTGATTGTGGCAATGCCGTTTATACTATATCAGGTTTGGAAGTATGTCGGTGTTGCGCTGAAAAAGAGTGAGCGTAAGTATTTGATATTTTTCGGGCCGGTTTCTTACTTTCTGTTTCTCGCAGGGGCGGGCTTTGCATTCAAGGGGGTGCTTCCGCTCGGTATCAAGTTCCTGCTTTCATTTTCAAAAGAAAACATAAGCCCGATGATCACATTGAACGCATACGTCGGGTTTCTGTCAAAGATGATAACTGCATTTGGAATGATGTTCGAGCTTCCGCTTGTCGTGCTGCTTCTTTCGAAACTCGGTATTGTCACACCGGAGGCGATGAAAAGAGGTCGGAAATATGCCATCGTTGTCATTTTTATTGTTGCGGCTGTGCTCACTCCCCCTGATGTCGTCAGCCAGATTATGCTCGCAGTGCCGATACTATTGCTCTATGAGATCAGTATAATAATCTGTAAATCCGTTGCAAAAAAGCGTGAGAAGGAACTGGGTGTGGGGGAACCGGCTATGAACGAGGTATAGAAAACGTACATCGCCAGATACCTTCAAGAAGCCAATATGCACTGAAAGGAATATCTATGGCAAAAAAAGAAAAACAGTATAGCGTGGAAATCACCGATATTTTCGAACCGGAACAGGAAGAAACAGTCATTGAGAGAGCTGGGAAATACGTCAGGCAGACTGATGAAGAACTGAGAGAGCTTTTCCAAACGACCGATACCCTGGTTGTGAGAAAACTTGCTGAAGATGAAGCGAAAAAGCTGGTCGAAACGCTTGATGGGATGGACCTTACGGTACGAATGTACGCAGCAGATAAAAAATCGAAAAAGCAGGAAACCGTAAAATGCCCGAAATGCGGTTTTGTCCTGGAATATCCGGAGTGGCGGTGTCCGGAATGCTACTATGAGTTTCCCGATTATGAGCTTGAAGGTGATGAAGAACCGGAAGAATAATAGTGTGAACTGGTGTTTTCCGATGAACCGGGCCTCGCTTTTATATCGCCGCTCACTTCTGCATAAAAATCTTTCAGAGTGTTTTTAATCCTATTGACATTTTTCATTGCAAGCAGTTCCATGGCAAGCCTGGCTGCATGCTTTTTAGATATATTTCTGACCACCTTTTTCACTTCGGGGATCAAGCCCGGCTCCATACTCAATTCCGTAATTCCCACTCCGACAAAAAACGGAGTAAACAGGGTATTACCGGCCAATTCACCGCAGACCGCGCAGGGTTTTCCCATTTTTCCTGCAGCAGAGGCCGTTATGTGTATCAGTTTTAGAACAGCCGGGTTTTCCGGGATGTAGTAGGCTGCTACGTTTTCGTTTGTCCTGTCAACCGCAAGGGTGTACTGAACCAGGTCGTTTGTTCCGATACTCAGGAAATCGCAGAGCATAATGATGGCATCAGCTGAAAGCGCAGCTGACGGTATTTCTATCATGGCACCTATCTGCACATCTTTATCGAAAGGTATCCCAAGGTTCTCCAGTTCTGATTTTTCCTCTGTTATTATTCCGATGATTTTTTCCATTTCCTCGCAACTTGAAATCATGGGCAGAAGTATTTTAACCCTGCCATGCACGCTGGCGCGAAGCAATGCGCGTATCTGCGTTCTGAATATATCCGGTTTCAGCAGGGAGATTCTGATCGATCTCAGACCGAGGAAGGGGTTGGCCTCGAGATAAGGTGTCGATTCCTGAAAAGGCAGGAGTTTATCCCCGCCTATGTCGAGTGTTCTGATCGTTACAGGCCGTTTTTCAAATTGTTTCAGAAGGGATTTATAGATCGAGTACTGCTCTTCCTCGGATATCAGCCTGTTGCGAATAATGAAGGGGAGCTCGGTGCGAAAGAGGCCCACACCTTCCGCGCCCTGATGGAGCGCAAGACCGGCACCGGGAACAATCTCGATATTTGCATTGAGTGTAATCTTGACATCGTCTAAAGTAACAGCCGGAAGCCGGGAAGCCTGTGCGAGAGTTTTCTGGTGTTTTTTATATGCATTTTGAATCTTTTTGTATTCACTAATGAACTTTTTTGTAGGGTTGGGGATGACGTATCCTGAATCACCATCCACTATCAGGCGTTCGCCGCTTTCTATCTTTTCTACAGCCCCTTTTGCATGTATAACAACCGGAATACCGAGAGATTTTGCAAGAATCGTTGCATGTGAGGTCTCACTGCCCATTTCTAGGACGATCCCCCTGATTTTATCCGTGTCGATGTACATTATCATCGACGGAATGAGTTCTTTTGCGACAAGTATACCTTCTAACTTCCGTACAAGGGCATACCCTTCCTGATTGGTAAGACGCCGGATTACTCGAAGCGACACGTCTTCTATATCTCTACCCCGTTCCTTCAAATAGATATTGTCAATGTTTCGAAAGGTGTCAAGCACTGCATTCAACCTGTCCATTATTATCCATTCGGCGTTTCGCCTCAATTGGGCTATCTGCTGTGGCACCTCTTCCGTAAAAAAAGGATCCCTTGTTATCATGATGTGACTCTGCAGGATGTCGGCTTCAGACTCCCGTATTGATTCAATCAAGCTTTTTTGATCAAGCTCGATCTGTGTTTTTACATCAATAAGCGCCTTTTTATATCTTGTGATCTCATCGGATACTCGATCAGGAACGAGTCTGATCTTTGGTATTGATATTTTTCCCGGATTGTATACTATAGCCTTATCCATAACGATGCCGTTGACGACACCGTCGCCACGGATTATGGGGATATTATCGAGCACACCTCATCTCCTGGGCCATCGATTGATTCAACATCTGGTGCGGGCGTTCGTGTGAGAAAGATTTCCCTATTCGGAATGGAAGCATATACGCCGCTTCTAACAGTATCATTATAAATGATAGGCAAGTAAACTTGCAATCTTAAAAAGTAAAAACAGATCGGGCTCGCTGATAAGTGTTTTTCCGTTGCAACTGCATGGAGAGCCCATTCTAACAGACGAAAGCCGGAAGAACACTTGCCGTATGGTTTTTACCTATAGAATGAAATAGTGTGTAATTATAACATAAAAAGTCAGTTGAGTATAAAAAATCTGGTACAAAAGGAAAAGATATCGCTTTGCTAGACCAAAATTCTAATGTATAAAACCATTACTGCTGTTTGTCAAAAGATATTGGGCTGTACTGGATGGAGTGATAGCTACCGCAGAAATGACAGCTACGGTGGCACGCTTTCAAACAGACTTAAGATAATCATAAAGATCGTTGAGGGGATAAAGAGTTTAACAGGGGCGAATTTTCCTGTTATTATCAAAATGAACTGTCAGGATTTTATACAGGGAGGGTTTGCCATCACCGATGCAATTAAAGCCCGTCCCCTGCTTTCTGCAGCCGGGATCGACGCTTTTAAGGTAAACGGAGGAATTCTTACAGGCAGGAAAAAAGCTCCATCCAGACCGGGCATACGATTTGAGCAGGATGAGGCCTACTTCCGCATGGAGGCCGCTCTTTTCAAAGAGAAGGTGAAGGTTATTCTTGTGGGGGGCATACGGTCCTATTCGGATGCTGAAAATATTGTCAAAAAAAAGATTGCCGATTATGTTTCTATGAGCAGGCCTTCTAAGTAACTTCGAGCAAGTTACTATTTGATACTCGGTCCCAAGAGGACATACGCAGCTTTTATACGGGAGCCCGGTCTGATTATACGCTGGAAATCGGGAGATCATAATAAGTCTTTTTGTAATTCAGACAACCACTGTTTAAGACCAGCTCTTTCGGGTGACGGTGTCTTCTGCGTGATTGTGAAACAGGAGGGTGCGGTTTTATAGACACGGATAAAACTGCTGGTAAATTATTGTCATCGGGTAGTGTTTATCGAATGAACCGCAAAAAATAGGCAAGTGAACTTCCAAACTAAAAGGTTAAAGCCGACACTGGCCTAATGGTTTTTACCTATAGAATGCAATGACAAGCAATTGTAACGATATACAATCATTTTTATATGAAATTCTGGTACAAAAAACCAGAATTCAAATGGATAAAACCATAAAACAGCACAGCCCATAGGAAGAGGATAGTATGGTACATGATGCAGATCGTAACCGAATTCGATATGAGGGCTTGATGAAGTACTGTAGCGATCCGGTGCTTATTTTGGACCCTCAGCAAAAGGTTATCGACGCAAATGAGCAGGCCCTTACGTTATTCGATGCTTCCATACGTAATAGCAGGCTTCATGATATCTTTGAAGGGATCGATATCCTAATCGAACCTGCAATGAATACGAATATCATTCAATCTGCACGCGTCAGCTTCTCACCGAAGGCGAAAAAAGAGATTTCCCTGATTCTTTCCTTCATCCCCCTGACGGTTGCGGGAAAGCTATCCGAGATACTTGTTGTCTGCCGCGATTTGCTTGAGGTAGAGCGCTTCCGAAATGAAAATGAAGATCTGAAAAAGAAGCTTGTTGAGCTGGAGCAGCTGCAGGATTTTGCAAGGCGTGTTGCCGGTGGTAAAGATGCTGTGCCCTCTGCAGCAGCGGCTCTGAAGGACCTTGAAGTCGTAAAACAACGGCTTGAAGATGCAACCTTGAAATTCGAGAACGAACTTGGCCTTGCCGCAGTTCTGCAGCAATCCCTGCTTCCGGAAAAAACGCCTGAAAATAAAAACTTCAATATCTCCTGCTTCTTCAAGCCCATGGAACAGGTAGGCGGGGATTACTACGACTTTGTGGATCTTGAAAATAATAAGAAGGGGATAATTGTTGCGGATGTTTCTGGACACGGTGTGTCATCGGCCTTTATCACCGCGATGCTAAAAATATCGTTTTTAAATTATGCCGGCAGGATACGATCTCCAGCAAAAATTCTGGAAAAGTTAAATAGAGATTACTGCAGTGTTATTCAAACGGGTGATTTTGTTACTGCATTTTACGCTGTTCTTGACCCGAACCAGTCTAAAATAACGTACTGCGGAGCCGGGCATCCGAGGCCTCTGCTGTTCCGAAAGAAAGGCCGGGACATCGAGTATCTAAAATCCGAAGGTTTTTTTCTTGGAATGTTTGAAGATGCCCGGTACAGGGATTCGGTTGTTGGTTTTTATCCCGGTGATCGTGTACTGATTTACACGGACGGCATTGTTGAAGCCTTTTCGGATGGAAAAAACGAGCAATTCGGCGAGAAGAGACTTTTACAATCTTTTAAGCAAAATGCCCGTGTACCGGTTGAGCCGATGATACACAAACTCGTTGAATCAGTACAGCAGTTTATGCAGAAAAGCAGGTTTTATGATGACATCGCGCTTGTCGCGGTGGAATTCAAAGATTCGTATACCCGCTGACTGTAGATTAACGCTATGGAAATTTTTGAAGGGATCGGATAATAATGAACGACATAAAGCTGAACAGAGTAAAGAAGGTTATTGATCTCGTAAAGGAGCTGCCGACTCTTCCGATGATAGCCGGCAAAGTAAACAGCCTTCTTGGGAATCCCCATTCGAATGCAGCCGATCTGGCTGCCGTGATCGAGAAAGATCAGAGCATTTCAGCGAAGATACTGAGGCTTGTGAACTCGGCGCTGTATAATTTACCCCAGAGAGTAACGAATATTGCCCAGGCAATTACGTTTCTCGGGTATAAGGACATATCCTATATTGTTATGACGATATCAGTTTTTGATATGGTAAAGCACTTCTCTGCAAAAGGATTTGACAGGACGAAGTTCTGGCTCCATTCCATTGCCGTTGCTACAATGAGCAAGAAGATCGCACAAATGTCCGGCTTTAAAAACCTCGATGATATTTTTACCTCAGGTCTGCTGCATGATATTGGAAAGGTTTTTATGGACGGCTATCTCCATGAAGAGTTCATGGAGGTGGTTGCTGCTGCAAGGGATAAATCGAAATCCTTTTATGATGCGGAACACATGCTTTTTGATATCGATCATTCACTTATTGGCGAGTGGATTGCGAGAAAATGGGAGTTGCCTATCCATATAATAGCCGCTGTTAAACATCACCATCAAAAGCCGGAGCAGAGGAACGGACTGTCGCTTTCATCAGACCCGTTCATAGATATAGTTCGGCTGGCGGATACTGCAGTTAAAATAGGAAAATATGGCCAGAGCGGAGATGGAAAAGGCTATAAACCCCGTTTTACGAACGATATGTTCGTAAGACTGCCTGTTGTAAAGAATGATATAAAAAACGGACTTGATGAGCTCAAAGACGAGCTGGAAAAATCGAAAGTTTTGCTCAATCTCACTGTATAAGAGTGGTGACCGTGGGTATCCAGCACAGGGAGTATTCAGTTGTAAATAAAAACAGCCTTTCACTCTACTACCAATCATGGGAGAGTGATGCACGAGCATCGACAAAAACCGCTCATATTGTGCACGGACTCGGTGACCACACCGGCTGTTACGAAGAGCTTGCCCATTTTCTTGTGTCACGTGATTTCAAGGTATACGGTCTGGATCTGCACGGCTTTGGCAGGTCAGAGGGTAAAAGAGGGCATGTAGTATGCATTGCGGATCATATCAGTGATCTGAAACTGCTTCATACGATCATGCAGCAGAAAAATGATCTTTCGCAGAATAACCTTATATATGGACAGTCCTTCGGAGGACTGCTGGCGCTTGCATATCTTCAGAAGTATCCTGATGATTACACGCATGCGGTTATATCAGCCCCTGCGCTCAATCCTGCGCAAAATGTCAATCCCCTGCTGCTCTCCTTATCCCGGATGTGCAACAGTATCTTACCATCTCTGCCTTTTCAAAACAGAATAAAGACCGAGCAGCTTACAGAAGATACCGACGCGCAGGATGCCTACAGGGATGATCCCTATGTCCATCAAACGATAACTCCAAGGCTTTTTACAGAGATGATTCGCTTAAGTAAAAGCATCCGGGAGAATATCCGTCACTTCAAGAAAGACCTGCATATTCTTTTAATCCACGGCGAAGCGGACGAGGTGACCAATCACCGCGATACTCTTTCCTTTTATGAGCAGATTACTGTTATCGGTAAAAAAATGGAGATTGTTCAAGGAATGAAACACGACCCGATCACCTACAGGGGTGGGGAAACGGTGTATGAGCTCCTGTCGGACTGGTTCGGCAGTGTTGGAATGTAAGATTTTCCCGGTAAAAATATTACAGCACCCGCAAGTAACGTATACCGTACGGTTTTTATTGAGACCACGAGGTCGGCTGTCTGTCCCACCGGTGTTTCTTCAATTCGGCGAGCAGATCCGGCGTCAGCCCCCTGCCGTCGCTTGTTCCGATATTCGATTTCAGGTGATTGAGCTTTCTCATTCCGGGGATAGTCGTGCTGATTGTTTTATTGCACAGGATGAACCTGAGTGCCATTTCTGCAATGGTCATTCCTGCTGGAACGAGCGGGCGAATTTTTTGGACATGTTCAACGCTTGACTCCAGGTTCTCAGGCACAAAATAGCTGCTCCGCCAGTCATCTTCAGGAAACTTCGTGTCTTTTGTGATCGCGCCTGTCAGTGTCCCCTCATCGAAAGGTACGCGAGCGATAACAGCTATATTGAGCTCTTCACAGAGTGGGAAGAGACTGTCTGCAGGAGCCTGATCGAAGATATTGTAAATCACCTGTACAGAATCGATAAGTCCTGTTTTAAGAGTCTTGAGGCAATTGTCCGGCTCCCAGCGATTCACGCTTACACCAATAGCCCGGATTTTTCCCTCCTCCTTCAGTTTGCTGACAGCCTTCTGCCATCTCTCGTCATCAGCCCAGCTGTCTTCCCAGACGTGAAACTGCTGAAGGTCGATCGTCTCGACACCGATGTTTTTGAGGCTCTTCTCCGTGTATTCGATAATATGTTCCGGAGGAAAACAGTCGTCCAGACTGAAATCTCTCTTCGACGGCCATATAAAATTCTTCGGCGGAATTTTTGTTGCCGTATAAAGACGATTTTGAGGATGCCTGCGGACAAGGCTACCCAGTATTTTTTCACTTTTACCCGAAGAATATGCCCAGGCTGTATCGAAAAAGTTGCATCCCAGAACTACTGCAGCATCGAGTGATGCCTCAATTTCTTTTTCATCCGATCCCGTCCATGCCGCGAGCCCCCACATGCCGTAGCCGATTTCGCTTACCTTCCAGCCGGTTCTTCCAAAAGTTCTGTATTGCATTGCATTACCCCCTGAATGTGCAGCATTCTGATATTGTTCAACTGTAACGATTCGTCAGGTGGCTGTCAAATGGTTTTTATTGTTCGGCCGGGCTGCTGATATTTTTCTGGCAGTCGAGAGGGGAAAGGGGTTACATTGGTGATATGTCGGGATACCGGTTTCACATCGCAAATATTCTCACTCTGTTTCGTATAGTGCTCATTCCTTTTTTTATGCTTCTTATTTTCGGCAATTCCGTATTCTCGGCTGTTGCAGCTCTTGTGCTTTTTGTTTTGGCTGGCCTCAGCGATTATCTCGATGGTTTATTTGCGAGAAGGCTGGGGCTTCATTCCGCATTCGGAGAATTTTTAGATCCGCTGGCCGATAAACTTCTCGTGGGAAGCGCATTTATCGCTTTTGTGCTGCTTCCAGAACTGTATATACCTTTCTGGCTCGTTTCGGTAATTCTGCTCCGTGAGGTTTTCGTTACCCTGCTTCGGATTGTTGCAATCAAACGGGCTTCCCCAATGAAAACAGAGTACCTCGGAAAGATAAAAACCGCTTTTCAGATGCTTACCATAACCGTAGTGCTTTCTCTGTTGATTTTACACAGGGCCGCAGCGGATAGATATTTATTATCCGGAGGCGGGAGTGTCCGTTTCTCACATAATGTGAGGATATTGTTCGGCAGTGCCGGAAAGAACGGCATTATTCAGGCTTTGCCTCTTGTCCTTGTATCGGCGTCGGCACTACTCGCCTTCGTTTCAATGGTGCAGTATGTAATTAAAAACCGTGAGTTGTTTTCAAGGTCGAGATGATATGCGAAGAGGAACGATGTTTTTTATACGGATGCTTGCAACGGGTTTTTTTACAGGCCGTGTCCGCACAGCAGGCGGTACGGTCGCTTCGCTTTTCGCATGCGCTGTTTGGGCTGCAGTATCCGGATCACGCCTGTATCCGGTCCTGCCCCTTTTTTTTATATTTGTCGGCGTGCCGATCGCCGGATATGCCGAGCGGTTTATCTTTTTTTCAGAGGATGCACCGGAAATTGTCATCGATGAGATTGCCGGAATGCTCACAGCGCTGTTATCTTTTCAGTTTACTTTTGGCACGTCCGGTGCTGTATATCTTGCAGCGGGCTTTACTCTGTTCAGAGTATTTGATATCTTCAAACCGCCACCTATCAGCGCGGCTCAGAAACTGCCGGGAGGCCTAGGCATTATGGCGGATGATCTTCTTGCTGCAATATACACGAATATACTGCTTCAAATCGTACGTTTTTTCTTTTTTACATAAAATCCAGTAAGGCCCTGCATACATACATTTCAATGAAACCTGCAATAGAGTATAAAGAGTTTTTGAATCAGGCCCAGGCTGAAGCGGTATATTATACCGGAGGCCCGCTTCTCGTTCTTGCAGGCGCGGGAAGTGGAAAAACCCGGGTAATCACCTATAAAATAGCGTACCTCATCAACGAGTGCGGATACCGGCCTGAAGAGCTTCTGGCAGTCACCTTTACGAACAAGGCCAGCAATGAGATGAAAGAACGGGTGTACCTGCTGATCGGCGCCAGGTTCGATATGTGGATAAAAACTTTTCATTCAACTGCCGCAAAGCTGATACGAATGAACGCGGATGCGTTCGGCCTTGACCCTCATTTTACGATTATTGATCATCAGGACCAGATGAGCACCGTTAAAAGGATCCTCAGGGACCTGCACCGGGAGCCGGAAACCTACAGTCCTCAGAAATATGTGCAGCTGATCAACAGGGCAAAAGATAGGCTGCTCGATGTCGAGGAGTCCGCCGAACAACAGTTCTCAACAGATCCTCTTTTTTATGATATCTATTCGCTGTATGAAAAGAAGCTTGCACTGGAAAACCTTGTTGATTTTGGAGATTTGATTTTCAAACTCGCCCGGGGACTTATGAGAAATCGTTCGCTTTTATCCAGACTTCGCAAGAGATTTCGGTACATGCTGGTCGATGAGTTTCAGGACACTAACCATGCGCAGTATATGCTTATCAGAAAGTTGGCTCAGGATAACGGTAATATATGTGTTGTCGGTGATGACGATCAGTCGATTTACGGGTTCAGAGGAGCGCGGATCGAAAATATCATCGGTTTCAGCAGCGAGTTTAAGAATGTAAAAATAATCCGGTTACAGGAAAATTACCGGTCGTTTCAGAGTATACTGACGGCTTCCTCACGTGTCATCAGCAATAATCCCGGAAGGTTGGGCAAAACACTGTTCACAAACCGGGGAAAGGGTGAGAAGCTTCAGTTCTGCAGAACAAACTCCGATTATGAGGAGGCGTACTACATCGCGGCTCAGATAAGAGATCTGGTCTATAACGGCGAATACGACTACAGCGATATTGCGGTGTTTTACCGTACGAATGCACAATCGAGGGTATTCGAATCGGTTTTTTCGAGGAGCCGCATTCCCTGCACAGTGCTGGGAGGGCTGCGATTTTATGAGCGTGAAGAAATAAAGGACATACTTTCCTATCTTCGGATTATGCTGAACCCGATAGACGAGATTGCACTGAGGAGAATCGCCAACAGGCCACCACGCGGCATAGGTAAAAAAACCGTTGATGCAATGGTACAGGAGACCATCGCAAAGGGGCTGCCCTTTTACCAGGTTTCCGGGCTTGCGCTGCCGCAGGCACGGCTTTCTCTGGTGCGTGAATTCTGTACGTCTATCAGGAAGACCGCCCAGGGTCTACGAACCGGCTTCCCGCCTGATATTATCAAGGAGATATATGAGAGCACCGGTTACGTCGATTGGCTGCGGATAGAAAACAGAGAAGACAAGGTAAAAAACCTCGATGAGCTGTACAATGCTGTTGAAGAATTTGCCCGTAGGAATCCGGGATTACCGATTGTCGAATTCGTCGAGGAGGTGAGCCTCAATCAGGACGTGCAGGACGAAGAGTTTGAGAATAACAGGGTTTTTCTCATAACGCTCCACAATGCGAAGGGACTCGAATTTCCAGTTGTATTCATGGCTGGGATGGAGGAGGGGATATTCCCGCATTTTTTGTCCGGCGAGAGGCCTGCTGACCTGGAGGAGGAACGGCGGCTCTGCTATGTCGGTATGACGCGGGCTATGGAAAAGCTCTTTCTTACTGCAGCCAGGATGCGTAAACTTTATGGAAAAACGGTTCAGCGGGATATTTCCCGATTTATTGCAGAGATTCCGCCGGAGCTTCTGGCTTATCTTAAAGCGCCGGAAGCACAGCAATCAGAAATATATGAAACGGGGTACCGTTACCCGACGCGTATCGAGAAACAGAGTATACCTGTTTTCAAGGGTGGTGTAGAAAGAGGAAAAAACAATCGGGAGCCGGTACATGGGAAAAAGAGGCATATGTCCAGCGTGAGTAAAAATGATGCAGATATGCTTGAGGTGCGCTCCCGGGTTGTGCACGAGCAGTACGGAAGCGGCGTCATCCTCAGTATAAAAAACGGCGCTGCAGAGATATTGTTTGATGACGGGAAGAAGATGCTTTTTATGTTGAAGTATACCCCCATCAAAAAGGAGTAATGGTTTCAATCTTGTTACTCCAGAAATTCCCATGAAACCTGCGTTTCCTGGCCGCCGTTCTGGCTTACGTAATAGTAGCCTCCTCCGGCATCCCCGCTGATGATGTCGAGGTCGTAGCGTACATATCCGTTATATACACCGGTAATATACACCGTGCCGACCAGGTGCCCGTTTTCATTCCATGCCGGGAACCCGATATGCGTTTCCTGTGTGCCGTCTAGAAACAGGTAGTAATCACAGTAATTGTCGTATGTTATAGAAACATCCGCCCCCCAGATATTTCCCGTCGCTTCATAGGTGCAGGTGCCGGATACATCGCCGTACTGTGTCTCGACGCCGATCGCATCGGACCCATCATTGTGCATCAACTGCAGCTTTTCATTGGATCTGACGACCGTTTTGTTGTATTCGAAAAGAAATTCCTGATCTGTTAATGCTCGGTATCCCGGATCGACGTCGCTGTGGGCGCTTTCCTCTCCATCAATGTTGAACGCGGCAATTTTATAGAAAAATTTCCCGGGCTCTACGCTGTAATCGTCATACGCAGTAACCGGAAGATTACCGCCAAGTTGGATGAACGGTCCGAGAGGTGCCTCGGCTCTGTACACCCGGTAGTATGTTGCACCGTCTGAAGCATCCCATGCAACGCTGACCTTATCGTAATAGCTGCCGTCTGAAGACGCGACATGAGCTGGCGCAGGCGGTGCGGTTGGAGAAGATGCAAATCCGTCGTTGTATTGACTGAGATGACTTTCCATATCATCAATGTTGAAACCAGTGACCGAATAAAAATAGTGTGTCCCTGTTTCAACTTCATGATCATCGTAGTACAAATCCGTTATACGGCTGCTCAGTTGTTCATAATTTCCATCCGGGGACGCTGATCTGTACACCATGTATTCAGCGGCACCGTTGAGTGTCTCCCAGCTGATCCGTACGTGGTCGTGATACGTGCCGTCTGTCGCCGATACCTGTGAAGGGACCCACGTGTCGGAAGGTGTATCACCCGCTATATCGGCGGAATTACGAAAAAGGAAGCAGGCTGGCATAAAAAAAATTACTCCGAAACAAATAATTACAGGTAAAAGATATACTCGTAATTTATTCAGGTTCATTCGAGCCCATCCCTACTTTTAAATTTTCAATACCGCGGTTTTACTACTGGTGAGTCGATTGGTTTAAGCAACCTGTTTCGTAATGGTTGCTCATCCATTCCTGTATCAATACTTGATAAAGTTTTTTTCGGCGTATGTCAAGTATCTTCCAGCGAAAAAAGCCTTCTTATTTTCTGTACACTAATCAACACGGTCAGAATTTTTACTGTTGGTCATACACTAGTTTAGACTATTGGTCGACAGAAAAAACGTATTTTATTATATTGAGTTTTACCTTTATACACTGCATGTATACCCGTATGCATCGCGGATTGGATTGTGCCGGTATGTTCTTTAAAGGAGTACAATAGAAATGAGAATCGATAGACAAACAATCAATGGTGTTTCCGGTCTTGCGCAGTTAGATCTTACAAAGGAGGAGAAGGCCGCGATGGAAGCACAGCTTGCACGGATTCTTGATTACATGGATGTGCTCAACGAGCTGGATCTCGATGCTGTTGAACCGACTGCCCATATACTTGGAATAACCAATGTTACCAGGAAAGATGAGCCTGGTGAGAGTTTTCCGGTTGAAACGGTTGAAGAACTTGCCCCCGAATGGGCTGAGGGACATGTTGTGGTTCCAAGAATTGTATAGGAGTGTTGCATGGGATTGAACGAATTAACGATCGAAGAGCTGAAGAGCATGCTCTCATCGCATGAAATAACGACCAGTGAGATCATACACGATCTCGGTGAGGCGATAGACGGAGACAGCAGGAACGAGCGGCCTCTGAATACATATATTGATTTCGATCAAGAACGTATCAGAGGAGAAGTGAAGAGCGCGGGCTATTACGGAAGGACTCTGCTGAAGGGTATCCCGATTGCGGTCAAGGACCTGATAAATGTGAGGGGAACAG
>Ga0315554_1000041_pt1 | contig 58391 bp, 67 predicted proteins | sample SalMarSW160370MG_FD_202114 | JGI IMG/M metagenome (GOLD analysis project Ga0315554, IMG submission 202114) | Salt marsh sediment microbial communities from the Plum Island Ecosystem LTER, Massachusetts, United States - Salt Marsh Sediment SW1603-70 ...
ACGCTCTGCGACGACCTCTGGGGTCTGAACACGACCGATCTCTCGTCGCCGGAGTTTTGCGGCTCGGCTCGCTACGCTCGCCTTGCCGCAAAACTCATCCACTATGGAACCTTTAACCATGACTGATGTCAACATACAAGAGCGCCGAGGACGCAGAGATTTGTTATATATTGACGGCTAAAACTTTCCGCATAAAAATGGGTGGCTGTCCTATTTACTACAGTCCTAATCAGTTACTCGGTTTTTTTGCCGCTCCACAGTCCTAATCGGTTTTCTTTAGCCTGCTTCTCTAAATAATCGAACTGTTTGGTAAACTGGAACGGCTCATACATATAATTATAAGCATACCCCTCTGCGATGAGTTTAGCGTTGACTAAGGCGCCATCTTCCAAAAAAACATATCTTAGCAGCCTATTGTACTTATCTCTGTTTGATTGCATAGGGTCGGGGATTAAATAGACCGACTGGTTTTCCAGGAGCTGCCTGGCATATTGGGCAGCTTCCGGGCCGAAATAATCATCCTGTGGATTATGAGGACCGGTTATCTCAGGGGTATCTATCCCAATCAGCCTTACAGTTTCAATTTCTCCTGCGATATCGACTTTGATTGTGTCGCCGTCAATTACCCTCGCAACTCGGTACAGAGCCGGGACCTCTTTAATAGACGAAGGCTTGACAGATAAGATTTTGATTTGGCCCGGGTCTCTGAGAATAATCTCCGGCTGACCTTTATAAGAACTTATCAGGCCGGTTATTTCCACAGCTCGTCCTTTGTACTGTCTCGGATTGAGGAATTTATATGCGTCCGAACCGAAAACCACGGCGCCGAACGGGCAGGTTTTATAATCGGGGCAGAAGTTCAGAAATATAGTACCTTTTCGGGAAGTATAAACATGGTCCACTGTGCCTGACACACAAGCATATTCTCCGATGTGATTCCCAGCTTCGGTGTAATCGATGCGTACGGCGGGTTGTTGCTCCGGTTCGACCGTTTTCGGCAATTGCGGTGGTTCAACTGTTTTCGGTAGTTGTAGCGGGGACGGCTGCCTGTCAATTACGCTTTGCGGCCTGACTGGAGCCGGCCTCTTTGACAGCCAGATTGCGCCGGCGATTAAGAATCCCGCAATAATAATAGTCAGGGGTACTTTGTTTTTCTCGAAGAAGTTTTTCATATAATAAACACCAAAACGCAAAATTTTGCTCCAGCGAGGTATTTTCCCCCGGCAATTTTACTTTATAAGCCGCGAGGACAAAAGATAATTTAGATATTAAAATGCAAAGCGCAAAACTACAACGCAAAATTCAAAAAAGTAACGGACGCCTTCATTTTTTGGGGGTTTTTATCGCATAAAAAGAGGTGGCTGTCCCTATTTTTCTTCTGTTTCGCCGGCATATCAACCGTCTTATGCATTCTCCTGTTTAAAGAAAAGTTTCCAGGCTGCGAAGCCTGCAACGATTAACATCAGATGAGCGGTTGTCTCTACAGTCTCTTCAAGATATATGTGCAAATGGTCTTCGAGGGGCAGATAAACATACCGAAATACGCGGCGGGCGATGAGCTGAGAGAGCAGATATGTCGCAAAGGTGGCAATGAGCCATATTTTGAATCGGCCGTTGCCGATTGTTTTTAGAAACACATCTTTTTGCTTAATACCCCAGAAAGCCAATATCGCTAAAGCAATGTAGATGCCACGACTTGTTCCGGGGAAATGCCATTCCCGGCAAAAAAAGGCAGCGCTTAGACAGGCCATGAAAAGACAAAAATTACTTTTATAGATAAACGCCTGTAAAAGGAAGTTTACAAGAGGAACAGTCAACAAAATCAGGGCGATATATTCGTTTGTTCCGCGAGAGACAAATTCTTCCCTGTGACTGGAATGCGCGATATAGACAAACAGCATCGCCGCAGGCCCAAGGAGCAAAGGCCACCATTTCGCGTATTCCAGTAATCGAGATTCGCTCGCTACAGGTTCACTAAGCCGAATTGATGTTTCGCAGTCAGGATTGATTTTCCCCATTTTTTCCTACCTGTGATTTAATCCGTGATTTTCCATTTCACAAGTGAAATTATCATCGCAAAAGTCGATTAAGGCAAGGGGGATTTCGGCTACGCCGAAATAGAGCAGTAGAACAGTTGAGCAGTAGAGCAATCACCGCAAAAGACATACCAAACGGCTTAAAATCAGCAGTATTTTTTACGTAGCAGGATAATGCAACAAAATCGCGCAGGGGGGTACGAGGGTAAAAAAACTTTTTTCAAAAAAATTTCACCTTTTATTTACAAGGACTTACGTCAAATTTTTCCAAAAAATTTCTGAAAATAGCGCAAAAACGCGCAAGTTCGTCCAAAGGGGGAGGGGGAAGAAAAATACGAAATACGAAATCCTAATATCGAAATCCGAAACAAACCTAAATGACCCAAATTCATCGAAGGGAGAAAACAATGATTGCTTACAGATTCAAAATCCGGATACCCGACCGTCTCGATGCCATACTCGCTACCCCCCTGCTGCTGTACCGAAAGATACGCTACGGATACACGTTCCGAAAGATACCGCTTACGCAAGGACAATACGCAAAGGTTGACCAGATAGATTACGCACGGATACATAAGTATAAATGGCGAGCACAAAAGACGGTGCGGAGCTATAACGCGGTGAGAGTGAGGACGATAAATAAAAAGATCATAGCTATATATATGCATCGTGAGATATTGCCTCCCCGTGACGGTCTAGTGGTGGACCATATTAACAATGACGGTCTTGATAACCGCAGGGCCAATCTGCGGCTGGCGACTATAGCCGAAAATAATCAGAACCGACGAGGGCCTATAGGCAAAAACTCAAGGTATAAAGGTGTTTTCCGGAATAACAGAGGTAAGACATGGCGGGCACGAATAGCAGCCAACAAGAAGATAATCCTGCTCGGCTCATTTACCAGCGAGATTGAGGCGGCGAAGGCATACGACGCTGCGGCGCGGAAGTATCACGGCAGGTTCGCGTCGCCGAACTTTGAAATATAGGGTTTAGATATATGAGAAGTCGATGAGTTTGGCTTCGGGGATTTTACTGTCGATAATTTCTGCGGCGAGGTTGGTCCAGTGACTGCATTTGTCCAGAACGACGCTGTCACTGCTGGTGACAATTGCGCTGGTTGAAATCAGTTCGGCGTCGGGGTTGACGGAAAGCCTGACGGAGAAGTTTTCAAAATTGCAGAGCAACGAATCATCTATGATTTTTTTCAGCCTGCCGCTGTTCGAGACGGGTTTATCCAGCAGCCAGACGACTTCTGCGGGTCGCAGTGAATTGATAAAATCAATTATCAGCTCCAGTGCGGGAATAGTCTCTGTGACTTTGCGGTATGTGCCGTGGATGCTTGCGAGGTCGCGGCGGCAGCCGTCGCGACCGATGAAAATAAATCCGCCGCTGATTGCGGCTTCGACGGTGATTAAGAGATTGTAGCCGTCGACGGCGAGCGAATTGTTTTTTACGGATTTGATTTTCAACTGTCTTTGGCTTCGGGAGGCAAGCTGCTGGTCGGAGCAGGCGCTTCTCATTACGGCGAGTCTCTGGCGGTCGGTCAGCTGGAACCTGTCGCCGACGAGTTTGAGCGAGCTTTTTTCGGCGTAGCCTTTGGTTAATAATAGTGAATAATCTGCGACGGCCGAACTCAGGCTGTCGATTCCCGCCGGTGCGAACAGCCGATGGTCGTTCGGGGCCGGGCCTCTATGTGTTCTCGTATCAGGCAAGGCCTGCTTCCTTCCAATAAATGTATGGATTATATCTAACAATAAACAATCACAGCGAAAAGTCAAAAAAAATTGACATTGTAACGCCCTGCTTCTACTATTGCGGTTTTGGACGGTTTTGAAAGAGGCGGTATGCCCAGTCACAACTTAGCAAAGCTAAAGATAGACGATTTGGAGATAATCGGCTACTCGGTGGCAGCGGAAGAGACGGTTGTCGCGATGCCGCAGCTCGACACCTGTTTCGATATCGGAAAGGCTCCGGACCAGGTCATCTCTATTAATAATGTATTGCTTTCGCACGGTCATATCGACCATTGTGCGGGGATAGCGTATTACCTTTCGCACAGGAATTTCAGCGGGCAAAAGCCTGGGACGGTCCTGGTACCCGGGAATATGATACGGCCTATACAGCAGATTCTCGATGCGTGGGGAGTGCTCGACGGCAGTAAGGTTCCGGCGAACCTGGTCAGCGTGGAAGTCGGTCAGGAGTATGAGATAAAGCCGAACCTGTTCGCCCGGGTGTTTCCCACAAAGCACAGCAGAGGGTCGGTCGGGTATACAGTTATCGAAAAGAGAAAGAAGCTGAAAAGCGAATATACAGAGCTTACAGGTCCGCAGATAGTAGAGCTGAAAAAGCAGGGAGTCACAATCGATTACCCGGTCGAGATACCGATTGTGACTTATCTCGGTGATACGCAATACGCGGAATTCGGGCAACTCGATTACGTAGCGAACAGCAAGATTCTGATTACCGAATGCACTTTCTACGAAGACGAACATCGTGAGCGGGCGGAAATCGGCAGGCATATGCACGTGGAGGAGCTGGCGAAACTGGTCCGGGCGATGAACAACAAACACGTAATAATCACACACATTACACATCGCACGTCACTGGCTGCGGCGAAGAAGATGCTTAAAAAGGCGGTCGATAAGCAAGATATGGGAAAAATCATTTTTCTGATGGATAAAAGGGCGAGGCTTCAGTAGCAACCCTGCAGTTAGTAGACGAGCCACGTTTCGGCGAGCAAACCGAGGTCGTTGTTATCAACTACCGTACTTTTATCGATATCGGCGCCTTCACAATAATCGGGCAACGTGCAGCCTGTGTCGAGCCAGTGCAGGCCGAGGCGGCCCAAGTCGAAGAAATCGACCATGCAGTTTTTGTCGGGGTCGGCGCAGATCTGCTCTACGGCATATTCAACCGTCTGACGTGAAGAAGCGACATAGCAGATATGAGATTTATCATTGCCATCGCAATCGATAGACAGGTATGCTTTAGGTTGATTAAAACTGGTAATTGTATCATACTGCCATCCCTGTGCGGAGCCGACTGCGTACTTAATGGATACCACGCCGTCCGAAAGTACCTGATAACAAATGTGAACTCTACCGTTGGAATCCACGGTGATGGAAGTCTGCTGGCCGATATATGAAGTATCATCAACGGTCTCAGGTGTCCAGCCGCCTGGGAGCTTTTTTGCGTATTTCAGGCATAAGTCGGCAAAGTGATAATAGCTTATGTGCGGTACATTGTTACCATCCAAGGTCAGGTCAGCAGAGCCCCATACATAGGACGCTACGTCACCGATGGAATCGTCAACTGTTTCAAAGGGCCAGGAATTGCCGTCCTTAACGGCATATTTGAGCAACGAGTTTATTTCGTCATAGTAACAAACGCGTGGTTTTGAGTCGCTGCCGATAGCCAGTGAGGCGGACTGGTAATTGCCTTGCTGTTCGATTGCCTGATAGGTATCGGGTGATTTATAGAATATCAGATCGATATCGCCGGAGACGGTTTTTGCATAAACGACGTTAAGTAAACCGTCATTATCAACAGCGGCGTCATAAGGAATGGAATGGTCAAGATCAACACGGATTTGCCGGCTCCACTGGCCGTTTTGCTTTTTCCGGTAAACGAGCTTGTTGTCGTTGTCGGGATAAACAACGTAAATAACCCCGTTTTCGTCGACAGCCAGAGCCACTTTGTGGTCCTGCGAATAATAATCGATAGTATTATCTTCTATTGGAAAACTGTGCCACTGATTTGTGTCACTGACAGAATATACCAAACTCAAATTGTAGCCGTCATTTTTATAATATACCACGTGAGAAATGCCGTTGGCATCAACGACCATGTCTATGGCTGCGTCTTCGATTTGGCCGGTATCAGATTCAACAACCTGTATTTCCCAGTCAACGGCGTGTGAAAGAGAGGGTATCAGGACCGCGACAACTGCGATTTTACACAGGTAAGCAAGCTTTGTACTGATGCTGGTCATTTCTCTTCCCTGAGACAGGTAGTCCGGCATAAGAGCGTCAGCCTTAATCGGAAAGTTAATATAATAGATTTCCGGGCCCGGGACAAGAGGTTACCGGCGGATAAGAGACAAAAGCTTTTTCGACTTTTATAATGCGGGATTTTATGGTATAATAACGGTCGGAACAATTGAGGGTCCGATGAAAAGACTTTACTTCTATTGCTGGGTGTATATTGCGCTTTTAACCGGTAATTGTCTATCTGCCTACCCGGTCGGTTATGATTCATATTCGCAGTGGGAACAGTTGTCTGAGCTTCGTCTCGGGGCTAAAAGCGGGCTGGCCTCAAGTTACGACCGTACGGGCAATAATGACGACTGGAGCTGGTACGAGTGGCCTGAGGGCCACATCACAACCGAGACAGTCTGCACGGTAAAGACAATAGCCGGGCCCGGCATTATTTACCGTTTCTGGATGCCTCATTACATGGGACGCAATCATTATGTTGTCCAAATGTATTTTGACGGAGAAGTGACACCTCGCATAGACACCGAGAGCAACACGATTTTCGACGGTTTGTTTTCTTACTTCGATGAGCCTTTAATAACTACCTGCGCGGGAGGTCAGGTCTGCTATGAACCGATACCGTTTTCCGAATCCGTTGTTATAGAGACGGTCAACAAGCCGGCCGGTCCGTTTGCCAATTGTCACTATTACCAGTACAGCTATATGACATACCCGTCGGGAACCGACGTGAATTCCTACACAGGGACCCTCACAGCCGAAGACCAGAACGACCGCAACGCAGCAATTTCAATTTTTAATCAAGCCGGACAAAATCCTCACGGCAATAGTCCTGCGGCGGTAGAGGTAAATATACCCTCTTCAGTTATTGATTCTAACCTCATTCTGGCGAGTCTAAACGGTCCCGGTGTAATTCGTGAACTAAGAATCAAAATGCCTGATGCCAATGACTCAGAGCTGAAAGGCTTGAACTTGCAGGTTTTCTATGACGGTAAAACCCAAGCTGCAATCGACGTCCCGATGGCTTATTTCTTCGGGGCAGGTGAACTACGTGCAGATTATAACAGCCTGCCTTTAGGCGCTGACTCGAACGACGGCTTCTATTGCTACTGGCCGATGCCTTTTAGAGAATCTGTTCTCGTCCGGCTTGTCAATACGACAGCCAGTCCGATTGCAATAGACGGGGCAAAAGTCGAGTATGAACTGAAGCAACTCGGCCATCATACATGCTATCTTAACGCGGTGGAGAACTATACCGTCAGGTCTAATCATACTTATCACAACATCCTATCTACCACCGGGACAGGCCATTATGTGGGCGATTTGCTCTACGTGGCCCAGGACTATGACAGCTTCGGCATGCTCGAAGGCGACGATGTCATTTATTCCGACGGAGAATTAGTGCAGTACGGGACGGGCCTGGAAGATACCTATAACGGAGGGGCTTATTATAACTGGGTGGCTGTGATTAACGATGAGCCGGAAGGACCATATCCCCAGTCGGCAACAAGGCCGATGAACGGGATTCTCTATGTGAACAAGGCAGCAACCTCGAGGGCGGACCAGTACCGCTGGCGGATTGCCGACTGTATGCCTTTCAGAGATTCGATAGAGGTTAACGTTGAATGCAGCTATTCCTATGGCGGCGCCCGGTGGCGGTCGGTAGGCTTCTGGTACCAGTTACCGCACCGTCTTGAAGACCTGAACCGGGACGGCACAGTCGATTTTAAGGATTACGCCAAATTTTCACAGTACTGGAAGGACAACAATAATCCAAACTACGGCGACGCTGATTTTACGGGTGATAACATTGTTGACTGGGAAGATATGTATTATTTTGCTACCGCCTGGTTAGCCCAATAGATTGTCAAAACAAACCTATTCTATAGAGGTGGACGCGGGCAGGACAAGCACAAGTCAACAAGCTCATCGATGCGCGCGGTTCCTGCGCACATAACGGTATCAGCAGCGCCCCAGTATAATTTAATCGTTCCATCTTCCTCCGGTACAGCGGCACAGGTAAAAACGACGTTGTGCACATAACCAACCAGCTCATACGGCTCCTGCGGCGAAAGAATCCAGCGGTCACTTACGGCGAGGACTGTTGCGGGGTCGTCGAGCTTGTGCAGGGCTACGCCGAGCCTGTAAACACTGCCGTCCATTGTCGGGAAGACGCCGTGATAGATATTCAGCCAGCCTTTTGGAGTTTTTATGGGCGGTGCGCCCGGGCCGATTTTCATTTCGTCCCAATGATATTTTACGGGCTTCATTATTACTCTCGAATCACCCCAGTGTCGCAAATCCGGTGAGTAACTAATCCAGATTGACCAGGGACTGATGTCAGAGTGGGGACGGTCGAGCTTGACGTAACGGCCGTTAATTTTTTCGGGGAAAAGAACGGTGTTTCGATAGTCGGCCTGTGTGATAAAAGCGATTCTTTCGATTGATTCGAAGTCGGCGGTTCGAGCAAGACCGATGCGGACGCCGTGTTTCGAGTATGCGCTATAAGTGATGTAGTAGGCCCCTTCCAGCGGCGTGATACGCGGGTCTTCGACGCCGTACTCTTCATATTCGGCAAAGGGTTGTTCGGCGGCGGGAGTCATAAATGGTTTATCGGCGACGGTGAAGTTGAACCCGTCGTCGCTCCGGGCCAGGCCGATGATGCTCCTGCCGGTATCAAGATGAGAACGAAAGAGCATTATGTACCCACCGTTGTATTTTGCGACTCCTGCATTATGGACGGTTTCGACCTTGTAAGGGACGTCGTCCTTTGTAAGGATTGGGTTTTTCTCATAGCGTTTGACAAAAGAATGTTTCATTTTGCAGCCTCGCGGCGAAAGATTTCTTCGTAGACTTTTTCGTAGCCTTTGGCCATGCAGTCGATGGTGAAGTTTTCTTCGACGTGTTTGCGGCAGTCGGCGCGGTTGAGCCGGTCGAGTTTGCCTATAGCCTCAACAGCTTCATCGACGCTGTTAACAAGGAAACCGGTTTTCCCGTCGGCGATTACTTCGCGGCAGGAGCCGAGGTCGGCGGCGATGACGGGGACGCCGGCAGCGTTAGACTCGGCCATAACCAGCCCGAACCTTTCGGGAATGGTATTTAGATGCAGGACGCAAAGGGCTTTGGCGAGAAGCTGGTCGCGCTGCTGGGGGTTGACCGGGCCGATGAATTTAATGAGCTTATCGTCGAAGTGCTTAGCGCAATCGTCGAAGTATTTCCGGTCCTGGATTATGCCGGCGACAATCATAGGAATTTTCGCCTTTTTGGCGACTTCTATCGCAAGATGCAGGCCCTTGTCGGGATGTATTCGGCCATAGAAGACGAGATTGTCCCCTGCTTTTTGGCGGAAGGTGAGATTCGATAAATCGATGCCGTTATAAACCGTGGCAAGATAAGGCAGCTCACTGTCCCTGTCGGAGTCGCTTATGGAGACGTAGTACGAGTCCTTGTGGTCGCGGTAAACGCGTTTTATGTCCTCGTCGGAAAAACCGTGGATGGTAGTGAGCATCGGTGTCTTTATAAGTCGAAGGAATGCAAGTGGTATGTAATCGAAATTGTTATGGATAAGGTCGAACTGGTCGGCCAATTCCATAACTTTCTGTATGTGATAGACGGTCGAGACGAGCGGAATCTGTGATTTGTCTTCCTCGTAGCCTTTTTCAATCCAGCCTGTCAGCCTGGCTTTGGTGACGGAATCTTTGGTGGCAAAGAGCGTGATATTTTTATAGCCTCGCGCTACAAGTCCTTCGGCGATGTTGCTTGCGACGGTCTCCCAGGCGCCGTAAGCTCGCGGCGGCGTTCGCCATGCGACGGGTGCGAGAATCGCGATTCGCTTGTCCCTGATATCCATCGGGCAGACCTATTTTTTCCTGACGTGTTCCTTTATTCTCTGGATATGGCCTCGTCCGAGGCCTTTGACTTCACAGCCAAGCTCGAAGTACCTGCGGATTTTATCGTCATCGAGTATGGCGAAACAATCGATTACGGCGATTGGGGCACCGGCTGATTTTACGATATCGTCCGGACTAAGGTTTAGATATGGAGCGTGTGGGACGGCAAGAATCAGGGCCTGGACGCCTTTTAAAGCCTTGTCGAGGTCTTTGTGAATACGCAGATTGACCAGGTCGTCCTGGTTGCGGAAGAACCTTGCCCAGCTATGGCCTGGTGCTGGATAGGTGTCCTGTGATTCGAGCTCGTACCAGTGCTCGACATAAGGGTCGTGCGCGCGCATCTCGGCACCCATCTCGGTAAGTTTGCGAACGACGATTTCAGAACCGCTGTAACGTGTGTCGCCGACATCCTGACGATAGCTTGCACCACAGAGAAGGATTTTGGCGGCGGCTATTTGTCTGCCCATGTTTCGCAGAGCGTCGCGGGTCAATTCGGCTACGTGCAGGCCTCGCGTATCGTTGATGTCGATAGCCCGTGGTGTGATTTTGAAAATGTCGTCCTCAAAGCCGAGTATGTGTTTATAGGCCCAGTAGCCGAGTCCGCCATCTTTTGGCAGGCAGTAGCCGCCGATACCTGGGCCTGGGAAAATCATGTTGTTGTGGGTTGGGCGCATCTTTATGGCCTTGATTACCTTAATAAGGTCAACACCGTTTCGCTCGGCGAACAGTGACCATTCATCAAGGAATGCCAGTATTGTCGCGCGGTAGGAGTTCTCGATGATTTTTGTGGTCTCGGATTCAATGGGCCTATCCATAACGGTCAGTGGAAAATCCTTTGTGTTGAGGACTTCGTGCAGAAATTTTTTGACCCTTGTCCTGGCTTGTTCATTTACACCGGAGCATACCCGCCAAAAGTCACGTATGGATGAGACATAATCTTTTCCCGGCATGACTCTTTCGAAGCTGTGAGCAAGAAGCGGTTCGGAGCTGATGCCTCGCTCGGTGAAGGCTTTTTTCATTATGGGCAGTGCCACGAATTCGGTTGTTCCGGGTGCGACGGTGGTTTCTATCAAGACAAGGCAATTCGGCCCGATTTTTTCGCCGATGGTTTTCATAGTTGCTTCAAGGGCTTTCATTTCGGCGTGGCCGGTACGCAGGTTGCCCAGGTCGTTTTTCGTATAATCACACTGGACATCGACAACAACGCAGTCAGCGAACTTAAGACAATCATTGTTGTAAGTGGCGATGAGCGTTTTTTTCTCAAGGACACAGCGAGCAATCATTGGGTCTACTTCAGGGTCCTCGGCTTTTACCGGAGAGAGCCCGCCGTTGAGCAGCGGTATCTTCCAATAGCTGCGTGTGCTCGGCCTCTGGCAGCCAATGACGAACTTGGAAGGTTTGCCGGTGCTTTTGTCAACGGTGTCGGCGATAATCGCAGCCATTACGGCGCCGACAAAACCGACGCCCATAACAACGACAATTTCCTTGCCTTCGCTTCGGGCCTGGTCAACAAGTTTGCTAATTCGCTCAATTTCCTGAGCATATTCATCTTTTGACGGAATTGGAAACTTTTCTCCCGCCGGTGATACAGAATATTCGGTCATAGATTTGCTCCTCAAAAATAGAATACAACTTCAGGCCGGTTTATGGGCAACAGTGTAGCGATTAGGGCTGATATATCAAGAGTTTTTGCTGCGTGAGGAGGGGTCCGTCAAAGAAAGGTCAAAAAAGTTAGTTAAAGGATAATCAGTCTGTAACTTCGAGTTCCTCTTTCTGCGTGTCAAGTTCGGTAATAGACCGAGGCTCGGCCACTTTGCGGTAGCCCAGGGCCCTTACCACTTCCAGAATTTCAGTCCAGGTAGGAAAAGGTCGGCCGTTATTTCTTTTGTATTCGTCTATCGCCATGAGGAACTCGAACTGCTCAGCGGACATCTGTCCCATCTCGGCGTCTTTTCGCTCTTCGCTCAACCGCACGCCGGGTCCACGACGGCGGTCGAGGCCGGCTCTTCGGTCAACAACCGATTCTCTCCGTTCTTTGCGCCTGTGGTTTTGTTTGGGTTCGCTGTCTGCCATAATATCAACACCCCTCTCTCGGTTTCCATCACCGCCAAAACAGTAACGGCGATGCGGAATTTCGAGAATGCTTTTGCCGGAGCACAATGTTGCGCCGACAATTAATAAGGACATCCCAAGCGTCTCATCTGCGTTTGGGGGCCCTTAATCATCCTCAAAAATTTCCGTGTCAAAGTCGATTTCGTTGTCAATCGTGTCGTCATAGAAGTCGTCATAGGCGTCCTGTGCTTCGATGATTACGTAAGCTTCGTCAACGCATTCCTCCGGCACCATAACCGAATAACCTTCGGTACCGGTGTCGGCATCGATTTGCGGTTTGACGGTAACGGGGATGTCGTCGCTTGCAAGCAAGGCCTCGTATTCCCTGGCTTCGATTTCATCCCTTGCAAAAGCCACCGGCACGTACTCCTGAACCTTCTGAGCGACTTTTGACTTTCTCTTCGCACGTCTTGCCATTATTCGATTCTCCGACCATGCCTTGAATGGTCCGTTCATACACTTTTATTTAGATTTATTCGTCAAAATCGTGCCGGATAATTATTTAAAATAAGCTCAGATATTAATTCATTCGAAAGTTCCGCTACCGGTTGAGGATGCGGTTCGGCAACGGGCCGAGCCCATGGGCCGATAAATCCGTACTTTGTCGAGCAGGCAGGTGTACGACGAAATTAAGGATGTGAGAAAACCGGCTTTTCGGACGCTTTAACAGGAGCATCACAGGTGCCCAAATTTCTTGACTGAGGTGGACTTATCGCTTTTAATATCCGCTCAAGTCAAAGTGTTACAAGGCTTTGGCTCACCGCAGGCAGTGCTAAATGCAGGGTCCTTCGTATTTGAAAGGTAGATGCCGGATGAAAGTAAGTAAGCTGGCACAGAGTATTCCGCCTTCGGCAACCATGGCGGTTACGTCCAGGGCCAAGGAATTGAAGGCTGCGGGGGTCGACGTGGTAAGCTTCGGGGCTGGTGAACCGGATTTCGATACACCGGACTACATCAAACAGGCGGCTATCGAGGCGATAAAGAGCGGCAAGACGAAATATACGGCGACACCTGGTACACCGGCACTGCGAAAGGCTATATCCGATAAACTTAAAAGAGAAAACGGACTGGATTACCAGCCTGAGCAGATAATCGTTAACGTCGGCGCGAAACACTCGGTGTATGAAGCTATGCAGGCTGTGCTCGATGAGGGCGATGAGGTGATACTGCCTCGGCCGTACTGGGTGACGTATCCCGAGACTATAAAAATGGCAGGAGCCGCTGTCAAAGTGTTACAGACAAGCCGAGAAAATTCTTATAAGGTGACCGCTGATGAGCTTAAGGCGGCGATAACTGATAAGACAGCGATGCTGCTGTTAAATTCCCCCAACAACCCGGGAGGATTCACCTACAGTCCGGATGAGCTGGCCGAACTGGCTACGGTACTCGAGGGTAGTAATATAATGGTGCTGTCCGATGAGATTTACGAAAAGCTCATTTACGGCGATACGAAATTTGTCAGTTTCGCCTCACTTAACAAAGACGCCTATAAAAGAACAATTACAATAAACGGTTTGAGTAAGACCTTCGCAATGACAGGCTGGCGGATTGGTTACACGGCCGGGCCGGCGGATGTTATAAAAGCGATGGGCAGGCTTCAGTCTCATATGACTCAAAATGCGGTGTCCTTCGTTCAGGAAGCGGCGGTAACGGCGCTGAGTAAGCCGAGTGACGAGGTGGAAAAGATGCGTCAGGAATTCGAGAAGCGTGCTGAGTATATGGCTAAGCGTCTTAATTCCATCGAAGGCGTGATTTGTCCCGAGCCGACGGGCGCTTTCTATTGTTTTCCGGATGTGTCGAGTTATTACGGCCGAACTACAGGTGGAGCTAAGATTGCCGGCAGTTTAGATTTTGCCAAGGCCTTGCTCGAACAGGCGAATGTCGCAGTGGTTCCGGGAGAGCCGTTCGGCTGTGATGAGAATATAAGGCTGTGCTTTGCGTATTCCAAAGAAGAAATAGCTAAGGGAATTGACAGGTTGGAAAAATGGCTGAACTCTTAAACGAGAAAAAGCACGCTTTTTCCGGCTGGCCGATGATTCTTGCGTGGGCGGCGATGCTGCTTTTCGCGTTTCATGCCAGTACTCATATGGTGGCAGCCGGTGACACATGGGTCGCGATGGCATGCGGCAGGCACTTTATCAACCACGGGGTCGATACGGTCGAGCCGTTCAGCGCCAATTCGCATAAGGCAGGTCCGACGGAAGCGGAGGTCGAGACCTGGCCCGGCTGGGCGCAATGGATTACACATAAAATAGGGATTGAAAACGTCAAAAAGATTCACCCAACGGGCTGGGTGAATCAGAACTGGCTTGCGCACGTAATTTTTTACTGGGTGACACACGAGTCGCCCGTGGCGGATGCGGAGAGTTATTCATTTAATACGCTGGTCTATTGGAAGGTAGCGCTTTATATATTGTCGGTCATTTGTATTTACTACACCGGGCGGATTCTCGGGGCCAACCCGGCGCTGGCGGCGGTCTTCGCGTGCTTTGCAATGTTCGTAGCCCGGTCGTTTCTGGATATCCGGCCGGCTGGTTTTTCCAATCTGCTGGTGGCGGTTTTCCTGTTAGTGCTGGTGCTGGCCACCTACCGCAACATTTTGTACCTCTGGCTGGTTGTCCCCCTGACCGTGTTCTGGTGCAACCTGCACGGCGGTTATATCTACGTTTTTATAATGTTAGCAGCATTTTTTGGTCTGCATTTTCTCGCCCTGATACCTATCAGATGGACAACGGCTCTTTACGGTATAGTCCTGTGGCTGGCAGCATATTATTCTGGCCTTAAGTTTCTCAACTATGAACTGCAATACATGGGGAAGATATTTGAAGGTGTCGACATGCTCAACGACACCTTTTTCTATATTATTCTGTTGCTGGGCGCGGCAAGTATAGCACTTACGGTTATCCCGAAAGTGAAATCCGAGCTGTTCTACGGTTACCATTTAGTCTCGACGTTTATCGTAATCGTATGGAGCCTTGGCAGGTTCCTTACACACCCGCAAATGAAAAGTTCCAACCCTATTTTAATCGACATGCTTAACGAGCATGTTTCAGGCTCGCAACAAAAGTTTCTGGTAATGGTTTGTGTGTTGATTTGCCTGGGATTAGTGCTGATGCTGATGAAGGACCGGATATTGCGGTATTCTCCGAGGCAGCTTGTACACGTCGGCTCCGTCGGTGTGGTGACGTTTGTTGCGTGTCTTATATTCAATCCTTTTCACCTAACCAACTTCACGCATACTTTTATCATCAGCGTCAGCAAGCATGCAGAGATGTGGCGGACCGTCCACGAGTGGCATCCGGCGTTTTCCTGGTCAAACCCCGTAGGCACCGGTTTCCCTTACATGGTCCTTGTAATACTGTTAACAGGAGTGGGGCTTCTCTGGCTGCTGGGCCGAGTTATCTTATCAAAGCAGTCCGACCCCCGGTATAATATCGAGGAGAAGCGGAAGAATCTTTCCATTCTGAGCATAATATTCGGCTGTGCGCTGGCCATATTTGCATCCTATGTTGTATTCGTAAGCCTGTCTTTCTGTCCGGCTGTCAGCGGCCTGTTAATCTGCATCCTGTTTGTTGGGGTCATATTGCTGAGTATTTTTCTTAACGTCCATATGATATATGCAGTGGTACCTATAACCCTGATAATTATAGAAATAACCAAAGTCGTTTCAAGCACTGGCAAGACAACTTATCCGGGGACTTATATCTATCCGTTCATAATCATTCCCACATTTGTCTGCATTTATGCAGTGGCTTGCCTGGTATCCAAACGACCACGTTACAAACCCGTGAACATCGTCCTCGTTATCGTCACCGCATTAGCTGCGGTGATATTGATGTCCGTTATAATAAACCCGCTGCATTTCAAATCCGTGTCGGAATCCGGCGGGCTGCTCGATTTTGCCAAACAGTTCATTAGTATAAAACGGCCTTGGAGGCCGCCCTACGAGGCCAATCTTGATTCTCTGACCAGAAGCTACAATCGATATTTGTTCAACGGCCTGTACATTATCAATATTCTTTCTGTCGGCCTGTGGTTTGTTATTCCAGCCATCAGGAAATTATTTACCCAGGGTGATATTTCGGACGAGCAGTCGCAGGAGAAACCGGAGTATAAACCGCCTAAGTTTGACCTGGCGTTTGTGGCAGTTGCCCTGCTGACGGTTTACATGGCCTATCGAAGCAGGCGATTCATACCAATAGCAGGGTTTGCGGCGTGCCCGGTACTGGCAATGCTTATCAGTGAAACAGCCAAAACAGTTTGCGCCTCGTTCAACCTTCACAGGACAGGCAGGCTTGTCGTGTCGTCTATGCGCAAGTCGTACCAGATATTCTTCATATGCGCCGGCGCACTGGTGTTCGTTGTGTTCGGGGTATGGTGCGGTTTTAAATTCAAAAGAGTGTATCTGGACCCATGGCCGATGGACAATAAGCTGAGCTCGGTTTTTATGCGTATGACGGCTTCGCATGTCAAGCCTTTCTGGGCACTGAAATTTATCAAGGAAAACCATCTGTCGGGTAAAATGTTCAACTACTGGACGGAGGGCGGATTTATCGCTTACGGTCAGCAGCCCGACCCGAATACCGGCAAAACACCTTTGCAACTTTATATGGACGGCAGAGCACAGGCGGCATACGAGCCGGAAGCATTCCACAAGTGGCAAAACATCATGGCCGGGACAGCAGTGGCCGAGCAGATTATCAGGGCCGCCAGTGCAAGAGGACGCAACATAGACACGTTAACGGTCCAGGAGTATGTGACCATCGGCAACTCACTCAGTGAAGAGCTGAGAAAAGACGACGTGTGGGTGGTATTGATGCCGCTGAATGTAAAGGCGGAAATAATACTTAACAGCCTCGAAGTCCATCCCGACTGGGCACTTGTTTTTTACAACAACAAGCAAAAACTTCTTGTCGATACCAAGACGGAGCAGGGCAAGGCTCTGTTTTTGGGTATAGCCGACGGCAGAACAAAGTTTCCGGATGAGTATTCCAAACGGCTGACCATAGCCCACAACCTTTTAGCTCAAAATACGTTGTCGGAGGCGGACCGGCGGATAGGCCTGGAAAATGCTATCGCAGCCGTGCAACTGATCCCTTCACGGGTAGCTATGACAGAGATACTTTCGGCACGAAGATACTTCGGGCCCATTATCGCCTCGTTCTGCAAACAGTATGTCGATGATTTCATCGAAAACAGGCGTCGCTACGAAAAAGAAGGCGGATATCTGCATAGAATAGCGGCAGCGGCACAGGCGGACAGTTTCCTGATGCAGGTCCTCAAAGACGAAAAAGAAAAGGCTGAATACAAAGAAATGTTAGAAAGCTGGGCCGAGGAGGCAAGGGGAATCAACGAGGATATGGTATGGTAACTTAAAACAGAAAAGAAAAAACCCCAAATTCTAATCTCTAAATACTAAACAATATCAAAATACAAATGTTCAAAAATCCGTCATTAAGCGTTTTTCTGCCCTGCTATAATGAAGCTGACAATATCGAGCGGGTAGCGGCCCAGGCAATTGCTGTTCTGAAAGAAACGGGAGCGGATTACGAGCTAATCATCGTGGACGACGGCAGCAGAGACGGGACAGGTAAAGTTGCCGACAAAATCGCAGCGGAAAACGAATCGGTCAAAGTCGTCCACCATCGGACAAACATGGGTTACGGTGCGGCCCTGCAAAGCGGCTTCAGAGCGGCAACCAAAGAGCTTGTGTTTTATACCGACGGGGACGGTCAGTTCGATATAAAAGAGATGCCTGCACTTTTGCCGCTGATGGACGAGTACGATATCGTAAGCTGCTTTCGGATAAACAGGCAGGACAGTATCATCCGTAAAATCAACGCATGGTGCTGGACGCGTTTGGTCAATACCCTGTTCGGTATGAGAATCCGGGACATTGACTGCGCGTTCAAGCTTTACAGGCGAAAGATATTCGATGACATCGAGATGTCGAGCAATGGGGCTCTTATAGACACGGAGATTCTGGCCCGGGCCGCCCGCAAAGGTTACAAGATAACACAACGCGGTGTGCACCATTACCCGCGAACGGCAGGCATGCAGACCGGGGCAAATATCAAGGTTATTCTTCGTGCATTCAGAGAGCTTTTTGGGCTTTACAGAAAAATCCGCAAAGACGGGGACTAAAAGCCAATAGAAAGTTCCACATCCTTTCTTTATTAAACCGGCCATAATTGGTATTATTGCTGAAATGTCGACAGTAAAAGCGAATCTATTCGTATACGGCTCACTGCGTGACCGTAGTATCTTCAAGAGCGTCAGTGGATACGGTTTTACTCTAAAACCGTCGAGGGCAAGCGACAATATGCTTTTTGCGGAACTTGCCCTGTTAAGCCGTCACCGCAAGGTCAGCCCGGATAACGTATATTACTACGCGGTCAGGGACGATGCCTCGCGTATCGACGGCTACCTGATTCACGACGTTCCGGCTGAGGCGATGGCGGAGGTGGACCGTTACGAAGGCAAGCGTTATAAAAGGCAGATGGTGGCCGTCAATACGGCGGCCGGGCCGGTGAAGGCGTATGCGTACCTGGTAAGCCGTGAATCGATGCGAAAGTATTTCGGCGACCGTTTTCACGTAAACCTTATCCACGAACTGTGGCTTCGAAAAAGAATAGACAAGTTTCTAAAGAAGCTGACCCGCCCCGGTGAACGTACACTCGACGCGGAACTGGAACGGCAGGCCGAGAGGGAGCTGCTTGCCACCACCGAACGAGACCTCTTAATAACCCACTATCACAGCGACGCCGTGAGCGATTACTTTCTCGAGCATGAGCTGAGAAGACCTCGGCCAACTATAAAACATCTTTACACAGCCGAGCAGGCTCAACCTTTCATTGAGAATTATCTCGATATGGTAGTTAAGCAGGTTCTGCTTAACCGGCTCGAAGAAAGAATATATTACCGCCATCGATTCGAAATAGACCATATGCGCAGCGGCCAGCGATACTATAACCATTCTGTAAGTCTTCTGGCCGCAATGCAGATGATAAATTCAAACAGTCACTCGGTGAGTATGATATTGAAGCAGTGCCGTGATACGATGCCGTATAAAAATCACGACCTGATAGATTATGTGAAATACGCGGTAAGGGCGGCGAGGAGCCTTTTCGATGAAAGGGTCGTACAGTCGCACCTGTCACGGATAAAAGCCAACTTTCAGCCTGGTATTATACCTCTCGGTGCGGAGGTGGAGCTGAGTGACCTTGGTTTTGCGGCGGTCGAACCGCAGCGCAGCCGGTATAAGCGCTTCGACCCGAAGTATGACGGATTCCGTTACTATAACGACTTCAAGCTGGACGTTCTGAGCTGGAGGGTGGGCGGGTACATTGACGACCATTCCAGTTCGACCGAACAGGCCGGGCGAAGCGGATTTCTGGAATTGGCGCCGGGCAGATTGAATACGGAAGGCGAACTTTCGCGCCCCGCTACCGCCGACCCGTGGCTTTTAAATCAGCTTATCGTGGCAATCATGTCGTTTTATGACGTTCGGCCTCACAGTCTACACCTGTCATTCCAGCTTCGCCGCAGGCAAATCGGCAATCAAACGGTTCTTCCACTGAAGTTTGTCAAGTGCCTGCTGGCGATGGGAGGCGATTTGAGCAGGGATGATAAGGGACATTTGTGTATTTCGCGGATGCAGTATGATGAGATTGTGCAGCGTGCCCGAGGCGAAGAGTTTATCTTTGCCAGGACCAGCAAGCGCAGCTGGTACATGGGCGAAGATGAAATTACGGACAAGGCTCCTCGCCAGGCGACAACGCACGTGCAGCAGTACAAATTCATCCGGCTGCAGAAGCGGGCAAATTATGAGCCGCTGATACTGTGCCTTAAAGGGCTTCAGATGGCCTGTAATCCGGGGGACTATCTTACTGCTGAACAACTGAATCGCAGCCCGGAGCTGCGAAGTGATTACGAACAGTTAAAAGCATGGTCATTCGAACCTGCTGCAATAGATGCAGAAAGCATAAGAGAATTCCTGAAGACTGTGCGTGACGGACTGATGATTGAGAGGCACAGCAGGCCCGCGCATAAACTGCACTATATAAACTGGGGATTGAGCGCTATCGAGATGCAGCTTCGTATGTTCAACCAGACCATAGAAAAAAGCTGAAAGCCGGACCTGCTAAATCTCCGTCAGTCAGCATCAATTGTTCTCTTTTTCAGCTCCGCTATCGCATAACCGAGCACTTCTTCATGGTCGAAGGCAAGATTTTCGGGTAATTTTTCAATATCGAACCATCGGGCCTGGGCGGCATCATCGCCGGCCTTTATTTTCTCGGCGGCTTTTTCTTCAGCTATGCCGACGAAGACTACGGTTATCTGCCTGCCGCGCGGGTCCCTGCCGCATTTGCCGAAAGTGTGGAGCTGGCGCAGGTTTATGCCGGTCAGATTGGTCTCCTCGTGCAATTCCCTCGCCACGGCGTCTTCAAGCTCTTCGTCGATGCCGATGAATCCCCCCGGAACCGCCCACTGATTCCTGAACGGCTCATGGCCACGCTTTATCAGCAGCACCCTGGCCCTGCCTGAGGTAAATGTAAAAACTACGGCATCGGTCGTTACCATCGGCATGGGCCAGTCGTAAACATATTTTTTCTTTGCAGCCATGATTTAGCCCTCAGGCTCCCTAATAACACCGTTGAATATATGCTAAAGCCGGAGTTATGGCAAAAGCAATTGCCAAAATCATCTCGCTAGTTTAGAATTTTGCAATGATGTCGGAACAGCCGAAGAAAATCCTGATAATCAAACCCAGTGCGATGGGTGACATAGTGCTGGCGTTGCCTGTCTTGTCAGCCTTGCGGGCAGGCTTCCCCAAGGCCGGTATTTCGTGGCTTGTACGGACGGAATTCGCCCCCCTGCTCGAAGGCCATCCTTACCTGAGCGAGATAATCCTCTTTGACCGCAAATACCTCGGAAAGGCGTGGAAAAACCCGAAGGCTTTCGGTGCGCTGGTGTCGCTGATTACACGGCTGAGAAAAGAGAAGTTCGACCTGATACTCGATTTGCAGGGTTTGTTCAGGACGGCTTCATTAGGATGGTTAAGCGGATGCAAGGCGCGGTTCGGACCGCACTCCGGCAGAGAATTCAGCCATCTTTTTTACACCCAATCCATCCGGCAAGAGAAGCAGAGTATCCATTTAGTTGACTATTTTCTGAGTATTGCAAAGGCGGCGGGAGTGGTCGTTAATGATGTTGAATTTGTCCTGCCGGTCAATCCCGAAGCTGACAAGTCGGCAAAATTTCTCCTTGATGAAGCAGTCGCAGGTCAAAAGGATTATTTTGTGCTGGTCCCGGGTGCGGCGCATGCGGATAAGTGCTGGCCGGCAGAGCGGTTCGCGGCTGTCGCAGACAAAATTGCTGATAAATTCGGATTTGCGGTGATAACTGTCGGTTCTATGGGTGAGAGGTCGCTCTGTGATGATATAAACAATAAAGCCAAGGTAAACGTGGAAAACCTCGCCGGCAAGACTGATATACCCACTCTTACCGCTTTACTGCGGGGCGCAAAAATGGTGATAAGTAATGATACCGGGCCGGGACATATCGCGGCGGCTTTGCAGGCGTCAATTGTTATGATATTCGGGCGGACCAATCCGGCAAGGGTGGGGCCTTACGGCCGGGGCCAATGCGCAGCGGCGGTCGAGCCTTTCGGCAGAGGCCTTGCAATAAACAGCTTCGACGCAAAGTACGACATCAAAAATGTTACCATTGACGAAGTATTCGAAAAGGTCTGCGCACAACTACAATAAAGTGCCTATTTTTTATCAATTCATTACAACTTCAACACATCTTTGGCAGAGGTCGGGGTGGTCGGCGTTTTGGCCTACGCTCGGCCAGTAGTTCCAGCATCGCCGGCATTTTAAATGCGGGCTCTTTTGCGCCTCGATTTTTGTCTCGCCTTCAGCTTTTTCGAGTGTCACTTCACTGACAATACAAAGGGCCGCGAACTGGTCGATTCCAAAGTCATTCAGCAGCTTTATAACATCCTCGTCGGCAGTAGTGATTTTGACCGAGGCTTCCTGATTGCTGTTGATTTGCTTTGTCCGCCTGAGCTCTTCAAGCACCTTCAGGACATCGTCCCGCAGGGACATAATCTTTTCCCATCGCTGTTCGGCTTCGGCGGTATCGATTGAGCCGTCCACTTGCGGCATCGTTGCAAGGTGGACAGTCTCGACGTCCTGTGATTTATACTGCATCGCGGCCCAGGCCTCTTCGGCGGTGTGAACGAGGACCGGGGCGAGCATACGCACAAGCGAATCGAGGATGCGGTACATCGCGGTCTGGCTGCTGCGGCGCGAGCGACTGTCGGCGGAATCGCAGTAAAGCCGGTCCTTGAGGACGTCCATATAGATACTACTCATCTCGACCGTGCAGAAATTGTGGACAAGGGAAAAGACCCGGTGGAAGATGAAGCTCTCATAATTGGCTGTCACTTCGGCGATTAGTTTCTGAAGCTGCTGCATCGCCCACTTGTCGATTTCGGACATATCGGGATAAGCGACGCTGTGCTTTTGCGGGTCGAAATCACAAATGTTACCGAGCAGGTAACGCAGCGTGTTTCTGATTTTGCGATAGGCGTCCTGTGTTCGGCCTATCAGCTCGTCATTGCAGCGAATATCTTCCTGGTAATTAACACTTGCTACCCAGAGGCGAAGGACGTCCGCGCCGTATTTGGTAATTTCATCCTGGGCGTTCACATAATTGCCCAGCGATTTGGACTGCTTCATTCCCTTTTCATCGACTGTAAAGCCGTGAGTAAGAACGGCCTTGAACGGCTCGGTCCCAACCGAACCGAGCGCAGGCAGAAGCGATAACTGGAACCAGCCGCGATGCTGGTCCGAGCCTTCGAGATACAAATCGACGGGTATAGCCCAGCCGTTTTTGTATGCGACGCTGTACCAGCTACAGCCGGACTCGAACCATACGTCGAAGATGTTCTCCTCTTTCTGCAGGTCGTCCCAGGTGAAGCCTTCGGGCAATTTGAAATCTTCGCCGAGTATTTCGCGAGGCGAATCGGTGAACCAGCTATCGGAGCCTTTTTTGCCTATGTGTTTTGCCACAGATAACACGGATTCTTTTGTAAGGAGACTATTGCCCTGCGAGTCGGTGAATACCGGTATGGGCAGGCCCCAGCTTCGCTGTCTGCTGATACACCAGTCGGGACGCGATTCGAGCATACCTTCGATTCTCTTCCGGCCCCAGGCCGGTATCCACGTAACGTGTTTTATGCGTTCGAGCGACAGGTCTCGCAGACTCTTACCAACGCCGGGCAGCTCCTTATCGACGCTGATGAACCACTGCTCGGTTGCGCGGAAGATTACGGGCATTTTGCTTCGCCAGCAGTGCGGGTAACTGTGCACCAGGTCCTTGCGAGCAAAGAGCACGCCCTTTTGTCTGAGATGTGCAATAACTTCCTCGTCAACTTCGTCGAGAACGTTCTTGCCCACCAGCCAATCCGGTACGGTATCATCATAGCAGCCATTGTCTTTGACAGGTGAATAGACCGCAAGGCCGTTATTCTGACCGGAGATGTAATCTTCAAGGCCGTGACCGGGTGCGATATGTACCAGCCCAGTACCATCTTCAGTAGTAACATAATCAGCCAGAATGACTTTATGCGCGTCTTTATCCGTCGGATTATCTATAAATGGATGAATATACCTGAGACCCTCAAGATACTTCCCTTGAACAGGTTTACTAACACTGTATTCACCTTCTTTAATGCCACCAGCATCCTTTACTGCCTGAACTCTTTCTGCAGCAACGAGCGAAACATAATCTTCATCGTTTTTCTTATATCTCAAAACAACATACTCTATGTTAGGGTTGACAGCTACTGCAAGATTCGCCGCCAATGTCCAAGGGGTAGTTGTCCAAATCATAAGATTAACGTATTGTTCTTCGGGCTTAACAAAACGCAATCCCACAAGTCTTTTTATGGCTTTATCATCGAGGGGAAAATTAACAAAAATACTCGGTGAAGATATATCCTTGTATTCGAGCTCTGCTTCGGCAAGGGCGGTTTCGCAGCCGACAGACCAGTGAATGGGCTTGAGTTGTTTATAGACAAGGCCTTTGGCTACAAGCTCGGCAAAGACTTCGAGGATACCGGCTTCATATTGAGGTTTGAAGGTCAGATAGGGATTGTCAAAATCGCCGAAGATGCCCAGTTGCTGGAACTGCTGACTCTGTATCCTGACAAACTTCGAGGCGTATTTCATGCAGCGCTTACGAATCTCGGGCTTTGACAGATTGCGGGCCTGGTCGCCCAGCTCGGTCATTACCTTGGCCTCGATGGGCAGGCCGTGACAGTCCCAGCCGGGTACGTAAGGCGAATTGAAGCCCGTCATTGTCTTGTAGCGAACGACAAAGTCTTTGAGCACTTTGTTTATGACGTGGCCCATGTGAATATCGCCGTTGGCGTACGGCGGGCCGTCGTGCAGGATATACGTCGGGGTGTCTTTGCGGGCGTCTCTGATTTTTTCATATATATTCTGTTTTGCCCATGCTTTTCGCTGCTGGGGTTCTCGCTGAGTGAGGTTTGCCTTCATAGCAAACGAGGTGCTGGGCAGGTTCAGCGAATCGCGGTAATTCTTTTTGGCTTCAGACATCAATTTCCTTTCGTGAACTCGAACCGGATATACTAAGTTGAATCGGCGCACCTGTCAAGAAAAGCCCGTTCGGGCTGTTTATACGCCGACCTGGTTTCACCGACTTGACAATCGCACTTGTTGCGAATAGAGTCATACCAAATGGCAAAGACACTATATATCGTTGACGGGCATGCGCATATTTACGCTTCTTACTATGCGCCTATCCGGCAGCAGAGTTTCACAAGTCCTGCGGGTGAGCCTACCAAGGCGACATATATTTTCATGACCGCTATCTTAAAACTTATAAATGAGGCTAAACCCGACATGCTCGTCGTCGCGATGGATTCCAAGGAGCCGAGCTTCCGGGTGAATATGTATAAAGAGTACAAGGCCCATCGCCCGCCTATGCCCGACGATATGCCGGTGCAAATCGGCAGAATCGAGCAAATACTGGCCGCGATGAACATCTCCGTCCTGCGATGCAGCAGGTATGAGGCGGATGATATCATCGGGACACTTTCGAGCAAGGCATCCAAAAAAGGTATCGACGTCTATATCTGCTCGAAAGACAAGGACATGCTCCAGTTGCTGGACAAGCACGTCCGCACCTATGATATGAAGACGTCTGAAGTATTCGACACGGCAAAGATGCAGGCCCAGATGAAGCTTACGCCCGAGCAGTTTGTGGATGTTCTTGCACTGCAGGGTGACACAAGCGACAACATTCCCGGCGTGGCTGACGTGGGGCCTAAGACCGCCCTGCAGTGGATTCAAGAGTACGGCTCGATTGAGAACCTGTATAAACACACCGACGAAATCACAGGCAAACGCGGCGACAACCTGCGGGCCAGTCGAGAGCAAATACAACTGAGCAGGAAACTGGTTTTGATTGACCGAAATACGCCGGTCGATATCGATTACGCTAAATTCTCAGTAAAAGAATTCGATAAGGAAGCGCTCGGGCAGATATTTACGGAACTTGGCTTTTCGAGACTGATTACACAACTGCACCTGCAGCCAACAGAAATCGGAATCAAGACGGTCCCTGTCTCGGACGGTGAGCCGGTAACTGTTAAAGCGGAAAAGGCGAAGTATCATCTCATCGACACCCAGGAGAAATTCGAGAAGTTTTTCACCAACCTGAAAAAAGTCAGGCGATTCGCCATAGACACCGAAACCGACGCGGTGGACGCGATGCGAGCTGATTTGGTTGGATTGAGCTTCTGCCGGCAGGCGGGTGAGGCCTTCTACCTGCCGGTCAGAGCGCCTCTGGGTACGAAACATCTCGATTCGAAATCGGTTAAAAAACAGCTCGGACCCGTACTGGCCGATGCGAGCGTCAGGAAAATCGGGCAGAACATAAAGTACGATATGCTCGTTCTGCAAAATGCGGGTATACCGCTTGAGGGGGTGGATTTCGATACGATGGTCGCATCATATTGTCTTGACCCGCTGCGGAGGAGCCACGGCCTCGATAGTATGGCGCTGGATTTTCTTAATTACCAGTGTGTCCCCATATCGGCGCTCATCGGCAAGGGCAAGAACCAGTTGACCTTCGATATGGTCGATACCGAGGCGGCCTGTCAGTATTCGGCTGAGGACGCGGATATAACTTTCCGGCTTTATGAGTATCTGAAAGAAAGACTGGATGTCCAGCCGGCACTGAAAAAATTGTTCGAAGAAGTCGAAATGCCGCTGGTCAGCGTACTGGCCCGGATGGAATACAACGGCGTTTCAATTGATACCGACGTGCTGAGAAAAATGAGCGGTCGGCTTGAGAGTGAGATTAAATCTGTAGCCGAGCGCATTTACGAGCTGGCAGGGACCGTGTTCAATGTCGATTCACCAAAGCAACTGGCGGAGATTCTTTTTGACAGGCTGGGTTTGAGATCGGTCCGCGTCGGAAAATCCGGGCGCAGTACAGACGCGGCGGTGCTCGAACAACTATCCGAGCAGCATCCTATCGTCGAGCTGGTTCTGCAATACCGCCAGATTAGCAAGCTGCAGAACACTTACGTCGACAAACTTGGCACGCTGATAAATCCGCGCACCGGACGGGTGCACGCCTCGTTTAATCAGACGGTCACAGCCACGGGGCGGCTCAGTTCGAGCGGCCCGAACCTGCAGAATATACCCATCCGCACGGACTTAGGCCGGCAGATTCGCTCGGCTTTTGTCCCCGGCAGTAAAAGCGATTGTATCCTCAGCGCCGATTATTCTCAAATTGAACTGCGATTGCTCGCTCACTTCTCCAAAGACAAGGCTCTGCGCAAGGCCTTTGCAGAAGATAGAGATATACATCGCTTTGTCGCTTCGCAGATTTTCGACGTCGATATCGATGAAGTGACCGACGAAATGAGAGAGCGCTGCAAGGCCGTCAACTTCGGAATCATATACGGTCAGGGGCCGTTCGGTCTGAGTCGAACTATTGGTATAAGTCAGGCTGAGGCAAAGAAATTTATCGAGGATTACTTTGCCAGGTACAGCTCCATAAAAGATTTTATGCAGAGTATAATCAATAAAGCGAGGAAAAACGATTACGTGGAAACAATACTCGGCCGCAGGCGCAAGATACTGAACCTTAGAAGCAAAAACTCGATGAAGCGTTCCCAGGCAGAGCGTCTGGCCGTCAACACAACCATACAGGGCTCGGCCGCGGATTTAATCAAGGTCGCGATGGTAAACATCCAGCGAAAAGTCGAGACAGAGAAACTGCCCGTCAAACTCATCCTGCAAATCCACGACGAACTCGTATTCGAACTACCCGACAGCCAGGTCAAAAAACACAGCGACTGGATAAGCAGGGCAATGACCGAAGCGATTAAGCTGGATGTCCCGCTGAAAGTAGATGTCAAGTACGGGGCTAACTGGCTTGGTGATGAATAATCCGGAAGTTACCCGTGTTTGCCGCCCTACTGCTCAGCCTGGCTGCTGGACCAGCGAATAGCATACTGAAGCAGTTCTGTTGCGTCGGCAAGGTTGAGCTTGTCCTTGATATGTGCACGATACGTTTCAATGGTCTTTATGCTCAGATGCAGTCTTTGGGCGATTTTGCGTGTGCTGTAACCCTGGCCGATGAGTGAGAAAACCTCGAGCTCGCGGTCGCTTAATTGGTCGATGGCCGAGGCGCCGACATCCGGGCCGCCGCCGACAATTTTGTTCATCATCTTGCCGGCCACGTTCTCACTGACGTAGATGCGTCCGTTTAGTATCTTGCGAATTGCATCGACGACATTTCCCGTTGCCTCTGATTTCATTACATATCCCCTGGCCCCTGCCCGGAGGGAACGCTCGGCATAAAGTGATTCATCATGCATTGAAAGTGCAAGTATGGGCAGGTCATGGTAGGAGGCTTTGATATCCTTTATCAATTCCATGCCGCTGGTTTCTTTGAGAGATATATCAACGATGACAAAATCCGGCTGTTGCTTTTTGATAATTGCCATAGCCTCCGGCGCATCCTCGGCCTGCGAGCAGACTTCGAGGTCCGGTTCCTCATTAATAAGCTGGGCCAGTCCCTGGCGAACGATGGGGTGGTCATCGACCACAAGGATTCTGGTCTTTTGCTTTGCGGTTTTTGCCGTGTCTTTATTAGTCGCCATTTTTATTTATTTTACTTCGTCCGCCGGCCTGTTCAACAGGAAAGGAGCATGTAATAATCGTTCCGCCTTTGGGGCCCCTTCGAACCGTTAGCTCGCCGGCTATTAAGTCTACACGATGGTCCATAATCTGCAAGCCCATTCCTGTACCTCTTTTCTCAAATTCTGCGGGGAAATCCCTGCCGTCGTTCTCAATAACGAGGACCGCCCGATTATCGGCACGAGTAAGCCTGATCTGAATTTTCTTCGTTCGGCCGTGTTTAATCGCATTTGTCACCGCCTCCTGCGCAATTCTATACAAATGCACCGCGGTTTGAGCCTGCTTAAGGTCAATTTTCTCGTTACAATGGAAACTACACTTTATTCCGAAAAGCTGCTGGGTGCTGGAGGCCAGTTCCTGAATCGAGCTGACCAGGCTTCCGCTGTCCAAATCGACCGGATGAAGTCCCTTGGCCAGTCCCCTTGCCTGGTTCGCCGCCTGGTTGACCAGTTTTAAAATCTCAGTAACATCGGCCGCTTCCGGGGATAACTTTTTGGTCAGCTTCTGCTCGAGAACGCGTGTCATGAAAGCTACGCCGGTAAGCTGCTGGCCGAGACTATCATGCAGCTCCTGCCCGATTCGTCTTTGCTCGGCTTCGCTGATGTTGAGGATTTCACGTTCCAGCCCTTTTCGCTGCTCTATTTCCCGGCGCAGCTTCTCATTTGCCCGCGTTAGTTCCTCGGTACGCTCCTGAACAAGCTCTTCAAGATGCTCGCGGTATTTTCTGAGGTCCTCTTCAGCCTGCTTTCGCCCGGTTATATCGATACCGTAAACGTTGACATACCCGGCATCCGGCACGGCTGTCACGGTAAGGTCGTATACAATGTTGCCAACGCCCAGTTCAAGCTCTTCGCTTTTGCCGGAATCGAGGATGCGAGCGACGTATTGCCGCCAGCTCAGCGGCACTTTCTGTCCGACTTCGCAGTTCCAGTCCTTAAGCAGAACCTCACCCGCAGCATTCGCATATAAAACCTCACCCTCGATACTTATTCTGATTACAGGGTTAGGATTTTCGGAAAGGAACCTGGCCATGCTGATTATCTGCTCTTCAGCCAGTTCCCTTTCAGTAACATCCAGCCAATATTCAATCACGCCCGTGACGTCACCGGATTCATTGAAAACCGGGTACGCATGAATCTCCACATGTTTTGCATGTCCGTTTTTGCCGTGGCAAAGATGTTCTATAACAACCGGTTTTTTTGTCTGCATTACCGAATCAATGGGGCAGGGATGTTCCTTTGTTCCGCATCGCTTGTGGCTGCCCTGCAGCAAAGCATAGCATTTGATATCTTTGAAATTGGCAGCCATTTTATACGCGGCGGAATTGGCCGTCATAACGGAAAGGTCCCTGACATCAACCACAAAAAAAGGGTGGGTCAGGGACTCAATTATGCTCTTGAGCATGTCCCTCTGCCGGCGAAGTTCCTCATGTGCACCTTCGAAACTCGTCTGCTGACTATGGTCGTCCTGCTGGTTATGAGATTCTTCCACAGCTTCTCTCCCTGACCGGCAATATAGCTCTATGCGGTGCAAAAATCAGGCTGCTGTTCGGTCGGTGTCGATTATTTAGTGATACAAAACATCGAACGAAGACTGGGCGATACAGGACTCGAACCTGTGACCCTATGCGTGTAAAGCATATGCTCTAGCCAACTGAGCTAATCGCCCGACTGGTCACCGAACGCAGGCAACCAAAGTAGTTTACACCAAATAGCAGCTTTATGCAAGCGGATGAATTATACGAAAAATGCTTCAGCTAATTCTTCCGGTTCGGGTATAGTGGTAAAACAGCCCCCACGCCTTGGCACTGATTTTCCGACCCGAATCGAGCAGCTTGTTTATATCATCAACATCCATGAGTATCGCTTCTATTGTCTCGGAATCCTCCAGATGCTCATCACTGATTTGACCTTCGGCCTCGACGAAGACCATACAGCAGGACTCGTCGGTCATACCTGAAGAAGAATACACGCAACTGCTGATGTGCTTTATCCGGACAAGGTCCAGGCCCGTTTCCTCTTTTAGTTCTTCTGTAGTTACCTGTTCAATTGACCGGCCCCGGTCAATAAGTCCGGCCGGAAAGCCGTATTCATAATCCCACAAAGGCACACGAAATTCTTTAGTGATTACCAGCTTTTTCCCGGTTGGTGTATCAACGGTCGGTACGATAACTACAGCATCGGGTTTGTCTGCGTCGGCAATCGGCCGGCCTTTTCGCGAAGCTACGGTCCAGAAATTTTCTCGGCCGGTTTTGCCGGTATAGGTCGCCTCGTATAGATTAAGCCATTTTGAATCAGTGAGCTTCCGCAACGTATAATCGGCAGCCATTTTTAAACTCCAAAAACAATCCATCACTACAGGAAAAGGGGGCTATTTTACCAATTTTAAGGTTTTTTACCACCAACAACCACCCCCAATCGGCAATGTTAAACCAAAACAGCTTAATTTCGCGCAAATTTGCAGAATTCTGCACAAAAGTATCCCTATTGGGTCTTTTTTTCGGAGGTTCCAAGTGCGGAGCGGTTTAGACTGGCAGAATGAATTTTTTCGTATAAAATGTAGTTTTCGAGCATAGGAATCAGGACTATTTCAGGTGGAGGTAAGGACTTGTTTTCTTGTGAGTGCATCCGTGGGAGATAACCATGGTTAACGTTGCGATGATAGGCGCCGGAGGATATGCGTTCGAACTGATAAAACGCAGCTTTACCGAGCCAAGGAAACTTAACTTAATCGCTGTCAGCAGTAACCCTCTCAGAAAATCCCCGGGTAGAAACTTTTGCGAGCAAAAGGGGATACCTGTCTATCCTGATGCCGATGCAAAACAATCCCGGAACAAGTTAGATAGCAAAAGTTTATAAACAGATTTAACCAGGAAAATTACAATGTTGGGACTATTCAAATCAAAAAAGAAAACCGCTCATGCGAAAATACTAATGGTCGATGACGAAACCGACATAATCAGCATTGTCGAATTCCGCCTAAAGTCCTGCGAATATGAGGTTATCACCGCCAACAATGGCCAGGAAGGTTTCGAAAAAGCAGCAAAAGAAAAACCGGACCTTATTTTACTGGACATAAACATGCCTATTATGAACGGCCACGAGATGCTTGAACGCCTTAGAAGTTGTCCCGATCTAAAAAGCATACCTGTAATAATGCTTACCGCGTATAGCGACAGAAGGGACATAAGCCATGCCGCTGAACTCGGTATATCAAACTATGTCACAAAACCGTTTGATTTCACTGATCTCATGGAAAAAATATCAAAAGCTTTGGAAGATAGCGCCACTATCAATGCGTAAATGCAAATCCAAAGCTCATGCAAAACTATCCTGTGAATTTGCTGAGTTTAGAGAAATAAGATGGAATCAGACGTTGTAAAACCGCTAAATATTCTCATAGTAGAAGATGACATCGGCGACAGAAAACTGTTGCATCAATTGCTTCTCAAAACAGCACCGCAAATCTCAAATGTAGAATCCGCAGAATGTCTCAGTGAGGCCCTTGAAAAGCTGGATGCGGACAATTATGACGTTGTGTTCCTCGACCTCGGCCTGCCGGACAGTCAGGGAATGAAGTCGGTCAGCACACTTAGCACAAAGGCTCCTAATGTGCCTATCATTGTGCTAAGCGGGCTTGATGATGCACAAATGGGAGTTACCGCGGTACAAAAAGGCGTGGAGGATTACCTTGTTAAAGGCCATGTTGAAAGCGATATGCTGGCTCGCACAGTCTGGTATGCTATTGAACGAAAACGCACAAGAATAGTTCTCAAAGAAAAACAAAAAAAACATAGAGGCTATATTTGATGCAGCTCCTATTGGCATGATATTAATCGATGAGCATATGAAAGTTAAACAGGTCAATAATGCTATCCGGCAAATGCTCAACAAAGATTACAGGGAGATTATCAATCAACGATTCGGTGATGCCCTGGGCTGCATGAGCACTGTTAAAAGCGGAAAAGGCTGTGGAAACAGCCCTGCATGCGAATCATGTCGGCTTCGTGAAGCCATAGATACGATATTAGATTCATCACAGTCTGTCCATGAGATTGAGACCCGATCTACGCTCAAGGTTGACAACGAATGGATTACACGCTGGTTTCGTATAAATGGTGAGCCTGCAATAATAGATGGATGCATACATGCAGTCATTGCTATTAATGATATTACCGAGAGCAAGACGGCAGAGCGTGAACGTCAGTTGGCCGAAGACAAGTACCGAACTATATTTGAAAATTCTGCAGTTGCTATCTCGCTGGCTGATGAGCAGAAGTGTCTCATTTCTTGGAACAAATTCATGGAAAATCTTCTGGGTATGGAGAGAGAAGATTTGTACCTCAAGCCGGTGAAGTCGTTCTACCCCGATGGGCATTGGAAAACAATAAGAGGTCACAATGTCAGACAAAAGGGAATGCAGCATCATCTGGAAACCCAGATGGTTAAAAAAAATGGGGAATTGATTGATGTTGACGTCTCACTAAGTGTCCTGAAAAATCCGGAAGGAAAGGTAATAGGTTCGATAGGCGTTATTAGAGACATCACCAAACGCTTAAACGCAGAGCGGGAATTAGAAGAGACAATGGAAATGAGGTCACAATTTATGTCTACTGTCTCGCACGAACTGCGGACGCCCCTGACATCTATGAAAGAAGCTATTACAATCGTCGCGGACGAGGTGGCAGGAAAAATCAACAAAGACCAAAAGCATTTCATGGAAATCGCAAGAAGAAACACAGACAGGCTCTCAAGGCTAATAGACGAAGTTTTGGATTTTCAAAAGTTAAATGCAAGTAAATTTCCACACCCTTACGGATGTGGCATTTTTTGGGACGAGCTAAAGCTCGCCCGACTTTGTCGGGTACTTCCATCTACGCCCTCACGGACGTAGTATTACGAAGGAAGAATAAAGGATTACCCATCTGTCAGTTTGAAAAACCAGCTTCCTGGTGATGACATTTTTCACGGCTACCGAAATACCGCTTGCCAAAGACAAAAACAACCAATACATATTCTCTCGCTTTGGATTTAAATATCAAAAACGCTGTCTGTTTTTCTAAAATTCAAGACACAACCTTGATTAAAGTCATCATCGTGGCTTATAAGGCCACAATGTTTTTCCCCAAAGACAAAATTTGAATTTTGAATCTCCTGCTTAATTTCATCTAACCTCAGATTCTGAAACTCCATTATTGGATTATCTTCCAAGGTATGCTTTGGATAAACAGAAAGCAAGCCATCTTGTTTCAAGACACGATAGGCGTCAGTGTACAGCTTTTCTCTATCTTTTTTTTCGTGATAATGAAGAACATCATAGAATAAAACTATGTCAATAGAGTCGTTTTCTAAGTCTATTTGTACCCGTCCTGAAGTGTTTATTATTTTTATGTTTTTCAAGTTCAGGCGAGTTGCTTTTTGCTCTAGTTCACTCAGTGCTTGCTGTTCTTTGTCCACAGCATAAACTATTCCTTCACTTCCAACGACCTTAGCTGCTGGAATAGTGTAATGGCCTACTCTACATCCAAAATCCAGAACCGTCTGACTGGATTTGAGTCCAATCCTTTTCAGAAATTTAACCCCACCGGCTGTTTCCCACTGGGGCATAGCCTCGTTCATCTAATATCACACTCTCTTTTTCCAAAGATTGCTGTTCCTATTCTAACCATATTGGAACCTTCTTCTATGGCGATTCGATATGAATTTGTCATTCCCATGGAGAGATATTTCATATCTACATTTGGCAAATCAAGAGCCTTGATTCTTTCAAATATTTTTTTGGTCCTTCTAAAATATGGTCTAACATCTTCAGGATTTCCAAAGCGAGGCCCCATAGTCATCAAACCGGCCAGCCTTAAATGACCAAGGGCTGATATGTTTCTGGCCAATTCTTCCATATATTCCTCAAAAGGTTCATGATCCGTTGGCTTTATGCCGGCTTTGGAAAATTCACTGCCTATATTTATTTCCACATAAACTGGAACAATTTCTTTTCTTGCTTTTTCAACTCTTTTGTCAATAGCTACTGCTTTTTCTAAAGAATCCACCGTTTGAATAACATCAAAGATTCTCAACGCTTTGTTTATTTTGTTTGTTTGCAAATGGCCTATCATGTGCCATCTGACTTTAACCGCTTTCTTTTGCAAAGCACTGTACATTTGCCCAGCTTCCTGAACATAATTATGGCCTATATTTGCAGCACCAGCATCTATAGCTTCTTCTATTTCTTCAACTGTTCTTGTTTTAACAGAGAGAACTATTTTTACATCTTTTGGAATTTCCTCTCTGATTTTTGCATAATTAGTTGAAATGCTCATTTTTCATTCCATCAAGTTCTGATATTCCTATCCTTAGTATTAAGGCTCACAGGGTTTGCTATCACAAGGTGTATCACGACCACAACAGGGCCTGTCTCGACCACAAACCGGAGAATTACTCTTTGCGTAATCAGTCGCATAAAAGCCTGAACCTTTGAAAATTATTCCCGTTCCACTGCCGATCAGGCGTTGGACTTTGCCGTTGCACTTCGGGCATTTTTTCAGGGGGGCATCCTTAATGCCTTGAAATTTTTCAAATGTGTAGCCGCAATCATGGCACTTATATTCGTACGTTGGCATAATCACTTCCTTTCTTTTTTGCAGGCCTTTGTACAGAATCAATCCTGGCTTTTGACTTAGATTCAATTTCCAATTTACTCAGTGCCTGTTCTAAATCTTTAAGCAGTATCTCTTTTTTCTCAATTTCAGCCGAGAGACGAACTGTATTAGGCTGTACCCCAAATACGGTCCTCCGTTCCGGCGGCATATAAAGCAGCGTTGTAAGATATGGTATACAAATCAACGATTCAGTTGATCCTAAGCTTACAGCGTGACATATTACTTTGAGTTCACTTATAAACTTTTTTGCATCTTCCTGGCTATCACCTATATCAAACGCCAGAACTCCTCCAAATCCATTATTCATTTGTTTAGCAGCAATCGAATAGCCTGAATCAGTGTTCAGTCCTGGATATCGCACTCGCGAAATTCTCGGATTGTCCACTAAATATTCTGCTATGGCCATAGCATTAGCTGCCATTTTTTCCGCTCGAATCTCAAATGTTTTAAGACCCCGTTCCAATAAAGAACCTGAATAAGCATCCAAGGTTGTCCCGATAGCCTGGCGGGTAAACCATAGATTGTCATAATGTTTTTTAGAGCCAGCTATAGCCCCTGCCATTAAATCGTTATGGCCGCCTAATCCCTTTGTAGCACTGTGAACTACAATATCAGCACCAAGCGAGAGTGGTTTTTGATGATACGGAGTGGCAAAAGTATTATCTACGACTAAAAGAGCGCTTACCTTATCTGACTCCTTATGCAACTGTGCTATATCCAAAACTTTGCATAAAGGATTAGTTGGACTTTCACAAAATATCATTTTGGTGTTGGGCTTGATATGCTCAGTAATTTTGTGGCCATCACAAGCATCAAGCCATGTTATATCTATGCCCATCCGTTCTAAAATAAGCGAAACTTTGTAATGAGCACCGTACACATCGTGAAACAAAATTAAATGGTCGCCAGCACTGAGATACGTTAGATATACCATTGTACAGGCAGCCATTCCGGAAGTACAAACAATGCAATCTTCAGCTTCTTCCAACAATGCTATTTTCTTCTCTACCGCTCGGACTGTTGGATTATCGTCTCTATGATAGGTATAACCGTCTATTTCGCCGTCTGTGATTTGTCGCAGTACCTCGAAAGAACTGTATTCGTAATTGACTGCATTGACAATAGGTGTAACCATTGGCTTATTGCCATATGGTGTTAGAGGGTCACTCATAATAATTCTCCATAATAATTTTAATCCAGTAACAACATTGCGATCGCAACAGTTGTTGTCCAGAGCTCTTTCTGACCTCTGGCTGTTTGCGTAATATTAGAAGTCCTGATAATCAAGCCGCTGGCTTTATAGACCTGCTCTTTTTCGGACCAGGCTTTATCTGGGTCGACTTCAAGCCCGAGAGTTGTTCCGAGCATATCTGCGGCCAAATCCTTCGCCATGTCAGCAGCTTCCGGTTTATTCATACCATGACCGTGAACTTCGCTGATATATCCCCATTTGTTTCTATCTTTGGGAACAGCAATACCTATAGAGGACGCTATTAAACGACCATGTTCATTTGTATCTGATCTTGCCATTACACAGTAAGATATCTGACCGGGAACAAGCGATTTTAACCCATTTTCACGGGCGATGATTTTACATTTTGGCGGGAGTATCGATGAGACCTGAACCAGGTTCTGCTGTGCTACGCCAGCTTGTCTTAAAGCTTCTTCAAATGATTTCAATTAATATCTATGTCTGCCTACACCTTTAGTTAAAAATACTTTTGCTGGCACTAAGCTATCCATGCTAATCTCCAAAAACTCATTATGTATTTGCTTCAATTATTAATGATACATATACGCAACGCAACTTTGTGCGGAAGACCGATAACCAACTGATCCCTTGCGATACCGCCATATTTTCTGGAATCAGGACAACCAAAAGAAATGCTGATTTTCTGATCAATATAGCTTTTGACCGCAACGTTTCCGCAAACAGACATTATGCCTGATATTTCCGTATCGAGATTACGTCCGGTTACCTTCTGCCAGGATCTAACTAGTTTCATTGCTGATTCCGGGCTTGCATAAGTTATATAGACATCGCCATCGATATCTTTGCCGAGGGATATCCCAGAGAATTTTTCATCCAGAAAAGGCACGCTTCTCATCAATTCACAGGCTATGTCCTGACCGATACCTGTTTTCTCCGAAAGCCTTTGAGCCAGCTTTACATCATTGTCTTTAAGCCAACCAAAACATCTTTTGGCACCATCACAGCATATCTTAGGAAGAGATAACGATATAGTCTTCTTCTGAGCCTTGTATACGGCTTCACAAAACCTGACTGGTTCAATGTCATTTGCAAGAATTTCTTTCTCAAACTTAATGGCCACCCAGTCCGAATTTGTTATTTGCGATAATCTTTTACATATCTGATTTAACAGCAATTTTTTATTTGACATACCCATTTTTTAATCTCCGCTAGAAACAGATTTGCCCCCCAGCACCCAAACACTGGCATTTGTTACCAAAAACGTTTTTCATAGCATCTATTGCTTTCTGCCCCGTACAATGCAAAGGTACAATTTTTTGAACTCGGTATTTTTTGAAGACCTCTTCTATTGTATTCGCGATTCGGACCGAACTTGCATTCAATAGGTGCATGCCACCAATAACAGCATATACTTCATTTTGGCCGGTTAGTTGGCTTATATAGTCAATTATGTTTACAACGCCAGAATGAGCACAGCCAAAGATAATAACCAATCCTTTTGATGATTCGATAAATAATGTCTGGTCATCTAAGAGTTCATCACGCTTCTGACAATTTTCATCAATAAAAAAGGCTCCTCCAACATCTTCATAATCATTTAAACGGGGTACTTGCCCAGTCAATGACATCCCAGGAAATATTTGAGCGGGTGATGCTGTCCATATAACATGATAACCTTGAATAGCTTTCTTTGCAGAATCAGACATGCCAATATACTTTGCCTTTGAAGTTTTTTGGCTGAACTTTGGTTCAGTTGCTGCAGGATGTAAATAAATCTTAGCCTTCGAAGCAATGCTGAGAATCGCAGATAAACCTCCTGTGTGGTCATAATGGCCGTGACTTAATACAATAGCATCAGTCTCAGCTAAATCGATGCCGAGTACCTTTGCGTTTTTAATAAGAATGTCACTTTGGCCTGTATCGAAAAGAATCTGCTTATCACCGTATTCAATCCAGAATGATAAGCCGTGTTCTGCCAATAAACCCGCCCCTGATGCAGTGTTTTCAACTAACGTTGTTATGCGAATATTCTGAATCATGAAAACGGCCCCAAAACATCAACCAGATCCGGCTGGTCATAAAATTTACCCTTAGCAGTAGCTTTAATTTCTCCATCCTGGATAATCTCAGCTTCCAACAAATACAGGGGATGCGAAATTCGTATAATTCTGGCTGAGACAGTTGCTTGACTGTATGTTGTAACAGGATGCCGAAACTTCGTGGTCATTTCAACTGTAACCGCCGCCTGTCTACGTGCGAACATGCAATTGCCCATTGCGCCATCTAAAATCGATGAGATCACGCCGCCATGCAGTACACCTGGGTATCCTTCAAAAGCTTCATCACATTGAAAATCAGCCTTAACATTTCCATTATCAGCTATATCAAAATGCAAATGCAATCCTTTTGCATTTGCAGAACTACACACAACACATTTGGGGTGTACTCGATTACGTATATTAGCAACAGTATTTTGTACTGTTTCAATGTTCATAACTGTTTCCTTTCGTTATTTTCATTCAGGCTTACTTGATAAGATATATCCTGGTTTTCTATATAAACCAGCAAAATACCATCAGACACACAGATACAAGCTTCCGTTTGAGACAATTCATTACTCAGGCCATGTATAGCAGAGATCAAGCACTCATCTTGTAATGGATACTTCAAGCCATTCGTTCTTACCTTAAGAGGGGCGGTACTATATGGCATCAAAGAAACAATAGCTCCAATTCTGCCGTGCAGTATACATTTCTCACTTTTATCAACCGCAACCAATGTAGAGGTGCCATCGAGAATAGCTATCCGTCCGGGATAACCGGCAACCAAAGCAATATTGCCCAATGTGTGATCCAGACGGCCACCAGTTGCCGCAACAAGAATGACCTGTTCGTATCCATGCTCTAAGGCATATTCCACAGCAAGTTCTGCATCGGACTTATCTTTGTCAGCTGGATACCTAATGTACTCGATGCCACTTTTACTCTTCCACATATCAGAGTCAATAGAGTCCATATTACCAATGATGACTTGAGGAGTGAGCCCTATATCGAAAAAATATTTTGCTCCTCCATCTGCGGCAATCAGCAAATCGCAATCATTTGCGATTTGCTTGACGTTTGCAGGATTTTTCAACTGACCATTACAGAATACACAGGCACTTCTGGCCGAGTCAGTGGTCACAGATGTTATCTCCTGTTTGGAGTGTGTCTTGCAGAAAGGCGGATACAAGATCTTCAGGTGTGCCGGATGAGGCGCCAACAACTACTTTAACCTCATTCTGTTCAAACAACTGCTGGGCTCGCTGGCCCATACCACCGGCAATAATAACATTCACTCCCATACCACCAAGCCATTTCGGCAATACGCCTGGCTCATGAGCCGGCGGGGCAAAATCTTCACGATTTGCGATTTTGGTGGAATCTTCATCGGTATCAAAGATCGCAAACTGATCACAATGGCCGAAATGAAGACTTAATTTTCCCTGCACTAATGGAATTGCTATTCTCATTTTACTATGCTCCTTTTTGAGTTTTGATAAATATTATTTTATGGCTACTTGCCAAACTCCTTATCTAAAATTTTTGTTACTTGTTCTTTGCTTTGAATGCTAGACGTAGCAGCCACAACTTTTCCATTTTTGAAATAAACTGTAAATGGCAACCCCATGAAAGATGAACATTCCGGCAAACTCTTTATAAAATCTGCGGCTGGTATATCAAAATCCTTATCATGGAAGGCGACATGGGAATATTCATCTTCCAGTTGTTCCATAATGCCATAAACAGGAATACACATCGGTCCCATTCTGCCACAGCAAATCATAACGTTTTCGTTATTTTTCAATACTTCTTTACTCTCTGCTTCGGTTTCGAGATGCTTTAGATTAGTGTTAAGCATATTATCCTTTCCTTTCCAAATAATGTTCCACATCAATGGCCGCCATGCATCCATGGCCAGCAGCTACGACTGCTTGTTTATAAACAAGGTCCCGAACATCACCGCAGGCAAATACTCCCGGCATTGATGTCTTAGTAGAACCTGCTTCAACTTGAATAAATCCGTTTTCGTCAGTCTTAACCAGTTCCTTGAAGACTTTGGTTTGGGGATCATGGCCGATAGCTACAAAAATACCGTCACACTGGATACGGCGATCCTCGTTTGTTTGAGAGTTTTTCAATATAGCACCGGTTACAGAGTCATTACCAAGTATTTCCTCCACAATCCATGGAATCATCCATTCAATCTTTGGTTCTTTTTTTGCTCGTTCAACTTCGATAACAGCTGCACGCAAATAGTCACGCCGGTGAACAATAGTCACCTTGCTGGCAAACCGGGTGAGAAATACAGCATCCTGCATAGCGGTATTTCCTCCACCTACAACCAGGATTTCCTTGTCACGAAAGAAAGCGCCATCACAAGTAGCACACCCTGATACACCTTTTCCGTAAAACTTGCACTCCGTAGGAATAGGTAATCGCCTTGCTTGGGCCCCGGTTGCGATTATCAAGGATTTGGTTGAGATTGTTTGACTGCTTGTACTAACCTCAAAAATATCATCTTGCTTCTTAACCTCTTCTACGGATTCTGATTTAAAACGCGATCCGAATCGTTCCGCCTGTTTTCGAAACTGATCTAACAACTCTACACCTGATATCGGTTCTGTAAAACCGGGATAGTTTTCCACTTCATTAGAAACAATCAGTTGGCCGCCTGGTATAGGCCCTTCCAGCACCAGCGGGCTCATGTCTGCACGGGCAGTATAAAGAGCAGCTGTCAACCCCGCAGGACCAGACCCTGCAATTACCACGTTTTCCATATTATTTTGTTCCTTTGATAGCTTAACGACAAGTTACTCCACACAGTTTCCGCTGTAATTCTTAACGTTTTTCTTCAAGTTTAAGTAACGGCAGCATAGCTTCTTTAAAAGCTTGTGCCGCTTGGCTCGAACTATAATGCTGTACATACGGCCGACCTGAATCACAAGCTCGTACAATTTGCGGATCTATTGGTATTCGTCCCAAGAAAGGCACATTCATTTGTTTGGCCATTTTCTCGCCGCCCCCAGACTTGAATATATAAGTCATCTCACCGCATTTAGGGCAAACAAAACCGCTCATGTTTTCAAGTACACCTATAACGGGCAAGTTCAAGTTACGACAGAAGCTAATACCCTTTCTTACATCAGATAATGCCACTTCCTGTGGTGTGGTAACAATAATAGCACCATCAGCGTTCTCAAGAAGTTGTACAATAGATAAAGGTTCATCACCTGTTCCGGGCGGAGAGTCTATTATCAGAAAATCCAGATGCCCCCAGTTAACATCTTTTAGAAACTGCTTGATCATATGATATTTCCTGGGCCCACGCCAAATAACCGCATCATCGTTGTTTGGCAACAGGAAACCTATACTCATTACTTTAAGATTTTCCGACACCTCTACAGGCAACAGCGTTTCGCCGTCTGTCTGGAGAATGGCTCCCTCCAGATTCAGCACCTTAGGGACACTTGGCCCATCAATATCAATATCGAGAAGCCCAACCTTTTTGCCCTCAAGTGTCAGAGATATTGCCAAATTAACCGCTACGGTACTTTTGCCAACACCGCCTTTACCGCTGAGTACAAGTATTTGGTGCTTTATCTGTTTGACTCTATCACGAATTTGCTGCTGCTCCGCCTGCATCTGTAGTTTATGGTCTTCATTAATTTGAGCTGTATTCATTTCTTTTGCCATACTCTATTTCCTTCTCTATATAAACTTATTTACTGCTATTCAATCTCTGGGCAAGCGTTGGATATTTTTGCTGTCAGTACCACCTCATATTCTTGAGCTGCCTGCTCAAATGCCTTTTGCAGGCCTTGGAAAACTATCTGACTATCTCCCAAAATAACACTACTCATCGATCTGGTTTTAACATTAAGATTTTCGTTCTTAAGGCTTTCGACAAATTGCTGAATAGGTTTGGTCAAATCATCTTGACGCAACGGATACAAACTTACTTCTGCCTGTACTTTCATAATCTCACCTGACCTGCAATAAAAACTCCGTATGGTAAATGAAAAAACCGGCCAAACGCATCGATAAACGGTGACAAGGGTAAAAGACGCTTCTGTCTGGGAATAAATCCAGCTGTAAATAACCGAGTCTTGCCATATTTGCTTAAAAGCTTTTCTAGTTGGTCTGTAGAAAACAGCCGGGCCTTTGCATATAGCGATTCTGGGTTTTCTTGTCTGTTGCGATTTAATCTTGCCAACGCATTCAGTACACCTATGAACAATTGACCTGACGGTTTGCGAGTACAGCGTACCATCTCCCGCAATACCAATTCAGCATTGCCTGCAAATTCCAGGGTCGTAATAGCTGCGGTTACATTAAAGCAGTTATCCTTAAACGGCAAAGAATGGCCGTCTGCAATTTGAAACGATGCGTTCGCAATGTTTTTGCCTTGTGCTATCTTTATCATACGTTCTGAAACATCAACGCCAGTAACGGCAAAACCGCAGTCGCTGAAAAACCGGCTCCAGTGGCCTGTACCGCATCCAACCTCTAATAATTTCATTCCCTGAGTATTTTGCCGAAGGTATCTGGAAACAGCCTTTTTCTCCAGGCGGTCATACATTGCTCCTTCAGCTGTTTCATACCACTTATCGTATTTATCAGCTACGACATCAAAATCAAACCGTGCTAATTTATCTGCAGGACCTTCTATATTTGCATTAACCAAGGGCATATGTAACATTTCTCCACAAGGCCTTAACATCTTCTGTTACAGCACCACTGGTATATTCGACCACTGATGTTTTCATGATCTGTGCCTTGGTAAAGGCCTTGTCATAACGTATTTTCCCAACCACTTTAATGTTCCGTTTGAGGACATCTTTCTCAATTTGGTCGGCCATATCAGAATTTAAATCAAACTTATTAATAGCAACCAAAACAGGAATATTAAACCCCGCAGCCAACTCCGCGACACGATCTAAATCATGCTTTCCCGAAAGCGTAGGTTCTGTAATTATCAACACCAAATCAGCTCCGGTTATCGACGCAATCACAGGACAGCCTATACCAGGTGAACCATCTACAATAATCAAATCCTTCTTTTGCTCTTCAGCGATTCTTTTAGTTTCTTTACGTATAAGAAAAACCAGTTTGCCGCTGTTTTCCTCAGCGATTCCGAGTTTTGCATGAACCATAGTTCCGAATCGCGTGTCTGATATAAACCATTGGCCATTTATACTGTCATTAAACTCAATAGCATTAACGGGACAGAACTCGACGCATACCTTACAGCCTTCGCAGGAAATATGGTCAATCGTAAACGTCTTTGCTACAATGTCGTTTGCAGGGCCATCGAAGTTTATAGCGTTAAATTTGCACAGCTCTTTGCATTTACCACAGCCGATACATTTTTCGGTAATGATGGACGCCTGTTTGCCGCCTGAAAAATCAGACGTTTGTTTTACATCTGGCTCTAATACCAAGTGCAGATCCGCCGCATCAACATCACAATCAGCAAACACCGCGTTTTTCGCAAGACTTGCAAATGCTGCTACAATACTTGTCTTACCCGTTCCGCCTTTACCGCTTATAACAACTAATTCCTTCATAAAGCTACCTTTCAGTAATACAGAGACTAACAGATATGGCTTCCAACTTGCAGGGATATTATTTTTTAGTAACTGGCAGGATCGGCCTTTATAGAAGTTATTTTATCCACAGTAAGAGAAGCCACTTTTTGTTGCTTCTTAAAATACCGAACCATTCGTTCGAGAAATGCCTGCTGCTCCTCGGGAGTTTTAAAATGTTTCAAAAGCCCCTTGGTTTTCTTTATGTTTGCCTCAACTTCCTGCGGAATCCTTTCACTATCGTGCCGAACAGCTTCCCGTGGACAAACATCGTGACATCGACCGCACCGGATACATTCGTCTTCATTGATGATTGCTTTTCGGTCATCTTTTAATGTAATCGCTCCTACCGGACAATCATCAACACATACACCGCAACCCACACACATATCCTCATTTACCCAGGGCATATTCTTTGTCTCCTTTTCTATTTGCACAAAATTCAAACTCTATCATTACGATCATTTCCCTGTTGTCTTAACTTCCAATCGATAATGAACAGAACAACTTACTGAACGGGAAACAAGACAATATTTTTCAGCCAAATCTCCGAGCTGGCGAACTTTCTCAGCCAGCTGCTGTTGGGCCAATGTAACCTCTGCTCGAACCACCACATTGGTGAATCTGAAACCGTCTTTTTGTTTTTCAACTTGTCCTTGGGCGTCTGAATAGTACGATAAAACTTCAATATTTGACTTTCGAACAAAGTAGAAAAAGGTTGTCATTATACAGCTATTGATTGCGGCAACAAATATTTCCTCCGGATTTAATGTTTCCGGTTTTCCATCAAATTCGGTAGCTGGGCCGATTTCCAACTCACCGGGTCCGCTGAAAATGATTTTTGCTGATTTGCTGCCTTCTTGATATATTACATTTTTAAAGATATACATCCTTTTGTGTTTCATAAGCTTCAACAATTCCGATTTCTGTTTTTCGATTACTTATATACGGACATTGCAGCACTCGCAAACATGAATACTGCTGCTGCTAACGTAGTATAAGCAAAAATTAGTTTTAATTTCTCGGGTTTTGCCTTAATGGAAAACTTCGCTCCGAGCAAGCCCCCCGCCACGGCGACAACTGCCAGCGGAATCGTCCAAGTAAGATTGAAGTCTCCACTAACAGTATGCCCAAGAAAACCCATCAAAGCAGTTGCGGCTACCATAGCTGAGGATGTTCCTATGGCAGTCCGCATTGGAACACCGCAGGCCAGAACCATTAAAGGGATTTTAAACGAACCTCCAGATACTCCAACCATGCCTGCTGCAAGCCCAGTTGCTGCTGTTATGGGAATTGCCAGCCAAAGATTAATGGTATAGTCGCAGTTATTATAATGGCGGGTCCAAAAGCCGATTCGCCTTCGGTTTTCACCGGGTTGTTCTTGGATGGGGCGCAACATAAGCAAGCTGGCTAAGACAAGCAAACATGCAAAAACAAGCTTTAACGCCATGCCGCTAAATATATGCGCATAGTAACCTCCGACAAATGCCATGATGTCTGTAGGAGGATCAATTACCAGTGCTAACTTCCAGTCCACTGTTTTGTGTTTCTGAAAAATTACTAAGGCCGTTACAGCAGTAGCTACGAGAATGAACTGGCCCGTAGTGGCTGCCTCGTGCATCGTAGCCCCCGCTGCGATTAAAACAGGAACATAAAAATTGCCGCCTCCACGCCCAGTCATGGCCATCAGCATGGCGACGCAAAATATAATCATAGCTATTACAGCTATTTTCATCTTATCGCCTTCCAGAGGCTTGGATAATCACAACTTTTGTTTTTCGATCAATTGGTTCCACGGTACCCATTAACCCAAATAATTTGTTTATGTTCAATTTGTTTAGCACGGATATCTTCAAGCCCGGCCTTACGGAGAAAATCTACTAATTGTCTGTTGGTATAGTAATCCTCGTTCCATAATTTTTTGGCCAATGAGTCGCGAGGAAACTCAACAATAAGTATTTTACCGCCCGGCCGCAAAACACGACGGGCCTCTAGCAGAACCGACTGAGGCTTTTTCATCTCATGCAAAGCCCAAAATATTATCACCGCATCTATCGTTTTGCTTCGAATAAAACTAAGCCGAGCTGCATCTTTACGAATACACTTGGTATTTTTGGCAACACTTCGATTCTTTGGAAAACTATCGGCAGAAATATCCACTCCTGTAACTTTTTGATTATAGGTCTCGGACAAGTATCGCCCAAGCTCACATGCGCCACAACCCAAATCAAGCACCCGATACGCTAAACGCAGTTCTCGGCCGATACGACGATGCAAACGTGGTTTAATCCTGTCATAGAAGTTATCAATCAGCTTGGCCGAACTCATAAGCAACACCTAAACAAAATAACCCTATCAGCTTCTTTTTATTATGCGCTCGGCCTGTTTCGCCCTTACCGCTTATAATTACTATTTCTTTCATTTTATTTTCTATTCAAATTTTTTACTGAGTAACTTTACTGCCGGAAAAATAAAAAGAAGTAAAAAACCTATCAGTATCAGAGTATATGGAAGAATCATCCTGCCTGAGCTATCTGAAAATGAAATTTTGAGGCCTTCCACCGTGTAAGTAAGAGGTAATGCATAAGAAAGATACTGTAATGCCACAGGCATTTTTGAGACCGGATAGACAACACCGCTTAAAAATATCATTAAAAAGCGGGGTAAATTAAGCAGGGTCTGAGCTTCAAATACCTCTTTCACCAAAACACATAAAAGAGCACCGAGGGATGAAAAAACCAGGAGCGAAGGAACGATAATCAAAATAAGATAAACAAAGTTGGGATGGAGTCCGAGAACAATTGTTGAACTTATCGTTACTATGGCTGTCATCGTAAAACCGAAAACAACACCTCCGAGCACCTTTCCAAGAAGCACTGCTGATATATTGATGGGCGCTAAAAGCAATCTTTCCAAAGAGCCAAGTCTTAGTTCAAAATTTATAACCACTGCCTCTGCAGCAGTTGTACTAAAAAGAATCGTCATCGCAATCAATCCGGGCACTAATTCTTCAAAACTTCCAGGATTTCTTAAATAAAAAGCTAAAATCCAGGTAATCGGAAATACAATGCCCCAACTGACTGCCGGCGGCTTAAAATAGTATGTCTTTATATCTTTTAAGGCGATATAGAAAATACCTCGTAAGTTATCACGCCACATCTTACTTTCCTTTTTCAATTGCCAAAACCTCTGGCTCTAAACCAGTGATCTTCATAAATACCTCTTCCAGTGATTTTTTATCAGTTTTTGCTTTTAAATATTCAGGCGTATCAATCGCCAAAATTCTCCCCTTTACCAGAATAGCCACACGGTCACATAAAAGGTCTGCCTCTTCTAAGTAGTGGGTGGTAAGAAAAATGGTTATTCCCTGCTGACGAAGATTAGATATCAAATTACGCAAAGAACGTGCTGCTACTACATCTAAGCCGACTGTAGGCTCATCAAGAAAGATAACTTCAGGGTTATGAATCAAGGCCGCCGCAATTGTTAGGGCCCGCTTCATACCACGGGAAAAGGTACGAAAGAGACTGTCTTTGCGCTCGTAGAGTCTGAAGGTTTTCAGTAATTCTTCCGCTCTTTTTCTCCGCTGAGAGCGAGGAACACCATAGAGTTGTGCCATAAATAATAAGTTGTCAAAACCACTCAACTCATCATAGAGATTGGAAATTTCCGGAACTACTCCAATATGTTTTTTTATCTGTACAATTTGTGAATTAATGTCAAAACCTAAAACAGACGCCTTTCCTTCTGTAGGTTTGGAAAGCCCGGTAAGCATCCTTATAGTTGTAGTTTTCCCTGCGCCGTTTGGCCCAAGAAATCCGAAAACCTCTCCATTTCTCACCTCGAAGCTGATTTCATCAATAGCGGTAAAATCTCCGAATCGTTTCATCAGCCCCTTAACGTAGATTGCATTTTCCATACGACTCGACCTACCTATTTAAAGCAGCAGCCTTCGCCTGTAACAAAATTCTTTTCTTTCCTTTTATAACATAAAGAGCCGCTGAATTGGGGTCCTGTGTTTGGAATATTTCCACACCATTGATTCCTAAAAAATATTCTGCTTGTATAGAGAAATACTCAGCGGCTTTTCTTTCAATTTCTGTTAAGTCCGTATGCCTAATCTTGTTTACATAAGAGTCTGGTTTTTGGGTTTTTTCTTTGAAAAATTCAGACTGCGGATTAAGAAGCATGACCAGCAGTTTGCCGCCCGACCTAAGGACACGAGCAGTCTCTTTAACAGCTTGTTTATATCTTTCGATAAATTGCATAGAAGCCACATAAATAACCGCATCAAAACTGCAATCTGCAAAGTCCATCTTTTCTGCTGAGCCTGCTACTGTTCTTATATTGTCCGGCGCCTCTTCTAAAGCCTCTTTGGAAATATCCAGACCGGTAACGCTAAAACCATTTTCAGCCAGGCCTGCCTCTATAATCGCCGGGCCGCAGCCGACACTTAAAACATCTTTAACACCTCTTAACTGGTGCAAAATATAGTCCAACTCTGCCTTGAAGACCTCCTTCCAAAATTCCGACTTACATGATTGCAAATACTTTTCCATGCCGGCAAATCCTGTGTTCATCCGAAAAATTTTTCACGCCACCACAAAAAGTGCCCCCATGCATTGTCAAGCTTGTATTTATCATCTTCTGGAACGCCTGACCAGGAGTTAATCTCCTTTAGCAACTCAGGGCAGGGCTTATCCTCTGCTAAAAGCTGGTATGCACATTTGACCAACGTAAATTTTTTAGCGGCATCAGGATCATTCGAGTTCTTATCAGGGTGAAACTTCATCGCAGCTTGCCGGTAAGCCTTCTTAAGCTGCTTTCTATCTGCCGTTTCATCTACATCGAGAACTTTACACGCCACCCGCCGAGCCTCCAGGTCAAGGCTTATCCTTTCCATAAATTCCAAGTCGTCTCTTTTCATTTATCTCAGCCTTATAGCCTTTTTGAGACACTTTCGTATAAACCCACAAAATCTTTCTTGTAATCAGGCAAAATATCAACAATCATCTTGCCAATCGAATAAGCTTCTGCTATCTGACGGTCGTAAGGCACCTCAAAAATAACGTCTATGCTTTCATCCTGGCAATATTGATTCGTCATTTGCTCATCGGGTTCACTGCGATTTATCACCACAGCAAACGGGATTTTCAGTTCTCTCACCATTCCGACAGCTAATTTCAGATCGTTCAATCCAAAGGGCGTAGGCTCAGTTACAAGCAAAACAAAATCACTTCCCTTTACTGCTTCGATAACCGGGCACGATGTCCCAGGAGGCGCATCTATAATGACAACACCATTTTCTATAGCGTTAGCTTTAATTTCCTTTATAAGTGATGGTGAATGTATATCACCGATTTTCAGCCGACCCTGTCCAAACTTCACACCATTTGCCGTCCCAAAATCAGCAAAGCCAATTTCCCTTTGTTTTTCTGTAATCGCACCTGTTGGACAAACCAGCATACAGCCGCCGCATGAATGACATAACTGCTCGAAAGTCATTGCTTTGCTTTTCAGAGAAATGATTGCACTGTACTGACAAAGTTCTCCGCATTTGCCGCAACCATTACATAATTCTGCATCAACTTCCGGGACATCAATTGTGGCATTAATTGTTTCTTTTATATCAGGCTTCAAAAATATGTGGCCATTCGGCTCTTCAACATCGCAGTCAAGATATTGAACTGTTTTGCCCATCTGAGCAATTGAATAGGCCAGGTTCGTTGCTATTGTTGTTTTTCCTGTACCGCCTTTACCACTTGCAATTGCTATTCTCATATCAAACTTACTCCACAAACGTATTAGCTCTGTCCCAATCGAATTTATCTTTCGCAATCCAACCTTGCTGTGGTAAAGAATCGAAACAGACCGGTTTAGGATTACACCAGTGATTACCCTGTAGAATGTCCCATTTGGTATACCTGTTCATCGGCGAGGCTGTTTTGTCTATCCGGTAACCATCCGAATGAAATCCAATTTGAATTTCTGTTGAACTGAATGTCTGTTCCATTTTTGCTCCTATTGAAAACCAACTACAAAAAGAAATTCATTCAAAATTTCATATTCTTTCCAACATAACGCAAAGATTAGAAACAACTTTAAGATTGTTCTGTTTGCAAAATTCCATAACGCTTTCACTTTCAGTTCCGGACTGAAGCCATATCCTGTTGACCCCTTTCTCCTTGCATTCTTTCACGATTTTCACACTTACCGCAGGCGGAGTAACTATATTAGCAACATCACAAACTACGGGAATATTTTTAACACTTGGACAACAAGTCAAGCCTTGGATTTCTTTGAAGCGTGAGTTGACTGGATAAACCTCATATCCGCTATCTTTCAGGGACTTTAGAATCTGGTAGGCATATTTCTGCTTATGCCGGAATGAACCAACTACCGCAAAATGCTTTTGTTTTAAAAAATCTTTGACCAAATTCTGCATTTCTATCTCATTGAAAAATTAAATTGCTTATCCAATCTGGTTCTTTGGTATATTCTTGTCATCAACCAACACTATTTTTGCTTTTAAATCCTTTGCCTTATTCGCAGGAACCTGACAGTAAGATATAATTATAACTTTGTCTCCTACAGTGCCTAATCTTGCCGCCGGCCCATTTAATAACACAGTGCCTGACCCTCGTGGCGCTGAAATAGTATAAGTTACTAAACGCTGGCCGTTATTAATATTAAGTACATGAACCTGCTCACCCTGCAATATATCAGCTTTCTCAAGAAGATTTTCATCAATGGTTATACTTCCTTCGTAATCCAAATCTGTTCCGGTCAATGTTGCCCTATGAATCTTTGATTTCAACATAAATCGTTGCATATCAATACTATCCTTTTTTAAAATACAGAGTAATGTATATAGATCAAGTGTTGTGGTTTTAAGTTTTACTGCTTGTATATCAAAAGTTCAAACTTTTCACTTGAAAACTTGCTGTGCAAAAAATAAAGGCTCTGAAGTAGTTTACTTACCAACTTTTTCCTGGACGATTACAATAGCTTCATTGGGACATTCCCAAATGCAGGCGGCACAGCCGGTACAGGCATCTGCGTTGATAACAGCTTGTTCATTAACTTCAATGGCGTTCACTGGACACACATCGATACAAATACCACAGCCTGTACATTTTTCAGAATCAACAACCGCAACAGCCTTACGACCGCTTTCAAGCTGAGCCATTCTTTGATTGAGCTGTTGTCTTTGCTGCCCAAGCATCTCTGCCTGCTGTTTTAACGCAGCCAATTCTTGCTCAGGGTTTTGCAGTTCAGCATCCTTTGGGAGACCTGCTGCAGGGCCTACTGAAGGCATACCCATACCACGTCCCATACCGCCGCCGCGACCCATGCCCATGCCGCGTCCCATTCCACCACCGCGACCCATGCCGCGTCCCATTCCACCACCGCGACCCATGCCGCGTCCGCCACCTTGCCCAACTGGGCCAGGTATCGGTTGTCCTGTTGACATCGCCTCTGCTGGTGTTGCGCTCACACCAAAGTGGCTGGCTACATTTGGCCCCGAAGCAGAAGATAAGCTGCCTGTTTTGAACTGCTCAACGGCATTGCGGACAGGCCCGCTGACACCAACGATAACCTGTATCCCTGCCTGACCAAAGACGTTAAATGCGTTTGGACCGCAATTGCCTGTTAGTACAGTCGTTACACCTTTTCCCGACATTAACTGAGCAGACTGAATACCAGCACCGCCGCCAAGGGCCATATTGGGATTTTCAATCGCTTCTAACTGCATTGTGTCAGTGTCAATGATCAGAAAATAGGGACACCGACCAAATCGAGCCTCCACATTGTCATTGAACGTAGGCCCTGTTGATGTTACTGCGATTTTCATAAAATGTCCTTTCTATCAGAGTCCACATGTTCCGGTTGGACACGTTCCGGTTGAGCATGAATCGCTTCCCTGGCTGCTTTGCCCAACGGAAAAACCTGAAAATAATTTCTGCATATCCGAACCTCCACATTTTTCGCAGACGTGCTTGTTCTTACTATCGCTTTTTTCCAGGAATTCGGTCTTATGCCCGCACTTGCTACACTTGTATTCAAATATTGGCATTGCTGGACCTCCTTTCAGATCTTCTCAAAACGTTACTTGTCTTTTTTTAGTTTATCTATCATCTCTTGGACTTCATCGGCCCCTTCATCATATAGCTTCTTTTCATCCGGAGCCAATTCGTGCAACAGCCGTAAGAATTCGCCGGCATGAACACGTTCCTCGTCAGCTATATCCCGAAGTACATCTATCGCCAACTGATTATCGGTAGACTCTACGAGCTGCATGTACAACTGAACTGCCTCATATTCAGCTGATATCATAAAGCGAATCGCTCTAACCAATTCGGCGCCTGTGAGCTTTCGGTCTTTTGCAAGTCCACTAAATGGATTTCCAAATTCCGGCATTATTTTTCCTTTCTAATATCACTTACTTTTTAAGTGCAAGGGAGAGTAAAACTTAGAGACCCGGCCTAAGAAATAAACGTACAATCCCTACTTAGCTTGCCGGAGAGCAAGGCAACCAAAGAAGGATTACCTTGCCCTCAAAGCTTTTTATTATGTGCTGCTTTTCTGGCTATCGAGTTCTTCAATACGCTTCTTAATTCCATCGAGAGCGTCTTCAAGATATTCGGCTTGGCCTTTGAGACTATCCAGCTCTTGCTGAGGCGCAACTGTTGGCGCAAACGGCACACCGCCATACGCATATGGGTTTACAGCGCCACCATAAGCAGACAAGCCATATCCAGCTCTGCCCCAACCAAAACCTCGACCTCGACCGAAACCACCGCCTCGGCCTCGACCAAAACCCATACCCATACCACGTCCGCCAACAGGATTTGCATAACCCGGTACTGGGAAACCAGCACAAAAACCCGCAGCTCTACCTGTCATCGGTCCCATACCTCCAGGACCTGTTCCATCGCCACCTGGCATAATAATTCTCCTTTCGAAAAAAATGTTAACTTCTTGTCATTTTTGTTCCACAATTTGGACAGCTTATCGCGTTACAAGGCTGTCCGGCAACATGAGCAGCCGCTGTTCCACATTTTGGACAGACGCAACTTCCACCCGGTCCTGCGGCAAATGGGCCACCCATTCTACCTCTACCCTGGCCTTGGCCTCGTCCCATACCACGTCCTGTGCCGGGCCCTTGGCCGCCAGGACCTGTACCGTCACCTCTTGGCATAATATCCATCCTTTCTGCAATTAAATGCTAATTTAACTACCACCTAAACCCAAATCTGCCGCCGCGACCACGACCCCAGCCTCTGCCTCGACCGAAACCTCGGCCAAAACCAAAGCCAAAACCTCTACGAAGCCACGGATTGCCCCAGCCAGCATAAGGTACACCATAGCTGGCTCCATAGCCGTACGCACCTGCTCCATATGGCCCAACTACCGGTGCACCGACACCATAGAAGCCAGCTCTACCGATAGCGGGATTCATATAGCCTGGCACTGGATACCCCGCACAGAAACCAGCGGCTCTTCCAGTCATCGGCCCCATACCGGCTGGACCTGTCCCATTTCCAAATGGCATATTAATCACCTTCTTTCCAGTATTTTCAAAATTTCCATTTATTTGACCAAAGGGCACACTCTGTAACCCTGCAAAACCTTTTACCTCGTCTGGATTTTCTTCTGAACTTGTCAAAACACAAAACCCAAGACCTCGCCCGGTCATCGGACCTTGACCTAACGGTCCTGTACCATCAAAACCTGGCATTATTCTGCCTCCTTAATCAGATTATCAACCTTTTTGAATGAATTGCTTTTCTGTAAAATCATTTCACCAACTTCGCAACCTAAGTCCCTCGCAATAACAGGGCACTTGGCTTTTAGTATGAAAAATATATTCTTATGTACGTCACTGAGGGTTTCATAGTTCCCTTGTCCTTTAGCTATGACCAAATCAGCATCTTCAAAACGATCACGAAAACTTTGAGAACATGTTTCCAGAATTGTACCCGGCGCATCTGAGCCATTGTCGATTACTTCCACTATATTGGTTAAGCCGGCAGTCTTTGCATCTTCCATCGTGGCATCATTTATGACCGGCTCCCCCTTGACAACTACAGTAACCCTTTCGACAGGCAACTGCTCAATCAGCAAACGATCAAGAACAATCTCACCGGCGTTATCAGCCAGATAAAGGATTTTTTCTGCTTGCGTTACAGCATCCCTGAATTCATATATTTGGTTATCATCGAAATGGCTCGTCAGGGACTGTTCGATTGTTTTCTCAACATCCGACTCAGCCAGTGAAGTTTTTACGCCTAAATCAATGATATTACCTGCTATAGCCAGCCGAACAGCTGTCGCAAACGGATCTTCAGATCCCATGACGCGTTCTTCTAATTCGGGATACAGTTTCAGAGCCAAATTATTGAACTGTTCCTTTACACTGTGATACGGATCATTGTTACCAATCAATTTTCGAATCAATCGGTGTATCTTTTGCCCAATTGCCGGCGGAGACTGGCTCATATCTAAATCAGCTGCCAGGCGAAGAGTTTCTCGCACTACCTGTTCGTGAATTTGCTCATCATCTGTTGCCAGCCTCGCTGAATCCAGGGCTTGACGAACAAAACAAGGAATACAATCTAAAAAAGTCTTCATAATTTTATTACCCGAATAAAAGCCAAAATTCTAAATCCAGTGTCCTTCAACATTGGCTTGGTCTACTTCTTTTAGTTTACCCGCCTTAAATGTTTCTATTGCATCGGCAACAGTCTGCTTCTCAGCGAGAAATATTTTTACCTTGGCTGCATTGAGCGTTTTAAAAGCATTCGGCCCTACGTTGCCGGTTATCACTGCTTCGACATCCAAATTCGCTATGTTCTGTCCAGTCTGGATTCCTGCACCCTGAGCTGCGTTTAAGTTCATCGAATTATCATGCACTTCAAAGCCATCAGTTTCTGTGTCAACTACGAGCAAAAATTTTGCCCGTCCAAATCTGAGATCAATTTCGCTTGAAAGCTCATTACCTTGTGATGTTATTGCTATTTTCATTCTATTTTTCCTTTCTCTTCTCTGCTTAGACTCCGTCCCCTTCGGTTACATGAGACATTCATGAACAACTCAATCAATTTATTTTTTAGTGTCGTCCACCTTGCCATCGGCAACCTCGCCTCCTGCGTCCAAACCCTCTTCGCGCACCAGGCCAGCAACCAGGCATACTAAACTGAGGTTGTACCAATTGACCGGCTAAATATGCTTGCAATACATCATCAACCAGGCCGGTTACATAAGGTAACAATTGAATCCCTGATGCTGTAACCATATTGGCAAGTACCCGTGAAATCGCTCCACAAACAAGTATATCTACCTCAAGGCTTTTTAATTGACCCACCCGTTGCGGCAATAATTGGCTCTCTAATGCAACCTCGGATCTAGTCGCTTCTTTACCGTTTTCGATTTCCACTAATAAAAGCTTGTGAGCAAAATCAAAAACGTTTGAAACACTGTCGTTGTATATAGGTATTGCTATCTTCATATTTCTTACACCAACAACCTTTCAATAACCTTATCTGCAATCAATGTGCCAGAAAAACAGGCAAGAACGGTGGATTTGCGGTAACTTCTTACAGGAGAGGGTATTACAAAAACTTTAATATTCTAAATACCTATAGGATTATCCACCTGATGATTGCATTTTGCAACACTTACCTTTGGAGATAATTGCAAAATACCCTTTATTCGAGATATGATTTTGGTTTGATATCAAATGCCTTCATTTTGCGAAACAACGTGCTTTTGTCGATTCCAAGTTCCTTAGCTGTAGCTGTTTTATTGCCATTGTTTCGTCTTAGAGCCTGAGTTATCAGAATAATCTCCATCTGCTTAATGGTCGCAGGTTCGTTATCTTGGGCTGATTCGGTTTTCAAGGCCGGACGAACCGATGAGGGCAAATATTTCGCTTCTATTATTTCACCTTCACACAAGACAAAACAGTGCTCAATAATATTCTCAAGCTCACGCACATTGCCGGGATAATCATAAGTTAACAGAGCTGCCGTCACTTCATTTGTAACACAGCAGATATTCTTGTTGTGCAGTCGGTTAAATCTGCTGATAAAATGGTCTACTAACAGCGAGATGTCTTCTTTTCTATCCCTTAGTGGAGGCAATTCCAATTTCATCACGTTGACTCTGTAATACAAATCATCTCTGAATTTGTCTTCTTTGACTAACCTGTTGAGCTTCTTGTTTGTCGCTGTAATAATCCGCACATCCGCCTTAACAGTAGAAACGGCGCCTACCGGCTCGTAGGTCTTTTCCTGCAAAACACGTAGCAGTTTAACCTGAACAGAAGTAGAAATATCGCCAATCTCATCCAGAAATATCGTACCACCTTGGGCTAAAGCAAACCGGCCGGGCTTGTCCTTTTTGGCATCTGTAAATGCACCAGCTTTATAACCAAACAACTCTGATTCCAAAAGTGTATCAGGCAAAGCACCACAATTCACCGCAACAAAGGGTTTGTCCTTACGGAAACTCATGTTATGAATGGCTCTGGCGAAAAGCTCTTTACCTGTTCCGCTTTCACCCTCAATTAAAATTGTTGTGTTACTTTCAGCAATATTGGGCAAAATGCCAAAAAGGTTCTGCATCTTATGGCTTTGGCTGATTATATCCTCGCATGAATACCGACCTTCGATTTCCTTGCGGAGTTGTTCAATCGCACTGGTATCACGAAACGTTTCAACTCCTCCAATAACCTTCCCCTTGGTATCTTTTAACAACGCTGTTGATATGGCAATTGCTCTTCTCTTGCCTTGGTCATCGATAATGTGCACAGCTTTATTCATGATGGGTTTACCGGTTTGCATTGTTTCTGCCAGTGTACAGCCAGTTTCGCAAACATCTGCTCTTAGAACGTCCCGGCAAAATTTACCGATGGCATCCTGATGTCTAATACCGGTGATTTCCTCAGCCGCTCGATTAAAAGAAGTGATTCGCCAGTCTAAACCTACTGTAAAAACACCTTCACTTATCGAATCCAAAATAACGCTTCGAACTTTACTTTGTTCCTTTTCAGGCATAAATTACTTGTACCACAAAAAAATAGCCTTCGCAACCATTGTGACAAATTGGCTTGTACAGGAAATCCTGTCGAAAGGACTTGCTTAATTAGGCAAATTTAGGTATTTTGATATCAAATAAGCTTAGCGGCGCGCCTGAGCTGAGATTATCTAACAGGTCCTAGCGAAGGTTAGGTTACAGGAAGGAATTAAGTTATGATTGCCAGGATTTTTTTGGGAGTGCTGATTGGAGGGTCAATCGGTGCTATCCTGGGTTATTTCGGCAAGTGTTCCTCCGGCAGTTGTCCACTGACGGCAAATCCGTACCGTGGGGCGATATACGGCGCGGTGATGGGCGCTTTATTAGTATCGGTGTTTTCAAGAACACCAAAACAGGTAGAAGAAAGTTCCAACATTATCCACATCAACAGCGAGGCTGATTTCAAAACCCTCGTGCTTGACGCAAAAGGGATTTGTCTTGTGGATTTATTCTCCAACCGCTGTCCTCCCTGCCGGGTTCTGGCTCCAACCATATCGTCTCTTGCTGATAAGTATGTTGGCAGAGTCACCGTGTGCAAGGTAGATGTTGACCGGGCACCCGCGGTAGCACAACGATACAGCGTGAGCGCAATCCCAACAGTTTTGATTATCAACAACGGCAAGGAGATAAAGCGGTTAATAGGGCTGCAATCTGAAACAGAGTATATCGCTCTCTTGGACAAGTTAGTTGACAAGAACAAAGATTGATACCAAGAAAATTGGCTTGTCTTCTTATTCAGCATCGTATAAATTCTATTAACAAAATAAGCAGGGCATGAAAAATTTACAAGCATTTGTGAAAGCAAGTTTGTTCGTACTGTAAGATAAGGACTTATAAATGCCACAAACAACCCATTCAACAAGAGAAAAGGTAAAAGGATTTGTTTGGCTTTTACTGGTTACCTTCGTTTTGTGGTTGGCTTTGAGTTTAAAATTAGACCTGCCGGAACTGATTACCGGGATTGTGGTTTGTCTGATTGTTTCGCTCTTTGGAGCTGGCATTTACTCTAAGTTAGGTTTGCCGCCGGTAAGTATAAAGAGGATTTTATTTTCCCTCGTGTACGTAATCGTGCTTTTTTGGGAGATAATCAGGGCCAATTTTGATGTTGCCTATCGGGTTATCCACCCCAAAATGCCTATAAAACCAGGTATTGTGGTCATAAAGACTTCCCTCAAATCCGATATCGCAAAGATGATTTTAGCCAATTCCATCACCTTGACTCCCGGCACGTTTACACTGGATATTATCGGTGATGAGTTGCTTGTTCACTGGATAAATGTAAAGACCGAAGATATTGATGAAGCAACAAATATGATAGGCTACAGATTTGAGAAATATTTAAAGATAATATTCACATAAACCACAGAAGCTATTAGATTTTTCATGAATAATCAAGAAACAGAAGTTTATAATGCTCCCCAAAAACTGGGCGCATAATGAGGCATAATTAAGGTGGATTTGTCGCCTGAGACGATAACAATTTCAGGAGACAGATTCATGAAAAACAAAAGACGCAATCACACAGCTCAATTT